>Ga0247740_1000140_pt1 | contig 38071 bp, 28 predicted proteins | sample UWRJL148409B2_FD_180942 | JGI IMG/M metagenome (GOLD analysis project Ga0247740, IMG submission 180942) | Plant litter microbial communities from Arlington Agricultural Research Station in Wisconsin, United States - UWRJ-L148-409B-2 | ecosystem: Environmental > Terrestrial > Plant litter >...
TTTTAAAATGAGATTTTAACTCTTTTATGATTTCAATTCTTGTCTTAGAACTATCCAACAATATCAAACTTTTAACCTCTTGTAAAAACGATAAACTATCGTATAATTGTTTATTAAACAAGCATACCAAAACATTAGTTCCTTTTTTTTCAAGTTGTAAAAACTCAACCAATTCAGACTTGTCATAGACAACATATATTGAGCGATCAAACTTTGCAGCTTCATTTTCATTTTTCGAAAAGAATGAATTTTCGAAAAAATCAAATTCATTTTTAAAGCGTCTTTTAAACATCTTTAAAAAAATACCTTTATTATCACAAACCAAAACTCTTTCCTTTTCCATTTTTAAACTTATTTAGAAGTAATTAAAAAATTATTCTCCTTATTGTTATTCCTTAAAAACACAACCTAAATGACTAAAAATCAATTATTTTAAATTTCATACAAAGGTAAATTGGCAGAGATTAAATAAGGAACCCTATACGTTATAAAATGAACAGATTAAGGTTTTATTTAAAAGTTTCCAGAAATTATATTTTATTAATATGAGTTACGTTATGTTCTACAAAAGATATTAATTCATCGATTTTTCGACCGTTATTGTATTTGCTTGAAATTGAAATTATATAATTATTTCGCCCCCTAACGTACAGAAAGAAAAAATCTTTAGTTAAAATTGCTTTCTCAATCTGGCTCCACTTGTGAACAACTTCACCCATGGGAGAATGCACATAGATTCTTGAATTGGTAAAATTAAATTTGTACTTTTTACTAAACCTATTATATTTTAATAGCTTTTTAATGAACTGAAAAACAACTTTACTTATGGTATTTACAAACGAATACTGAAATAAAAAAAACAATACAATAAGGATCAGATTTCGTACCAGCCATTGTATATAATCTATTTCATCATTGAGATCAAAAAAATCAAAAAAAACAGCTGAGATTAAGAGAATTCCTGAAAAAACAACAACACGTTCTCTATAGAGACTCTTAAAATACATTTTATTTAATTTTCGGATTTCGCCTATATTCAACTCAAACTCCAGAAAAAAACCAGAATTACTCATATCTCTTTTATGATTGCATTTGTACGTATTTGGAAATTTTTTATTTCTGTAAAAAATCAAATCAAAATTAGTGCAATCACAATGTGTACGCTTACTAATGAAGACATAAAAATAGCAGAATACGACTTTTAACAAATTGCTCAAATAGCAGATAAAAAGTTGTTTCCATAAAATGAAATATTGTTTTTATACAAAATCATTTTCTTACAATTTTACAGCTATTTTTATCGGTGAAAAAAAATCAAAAAAATACCTTTATAAGTTATTAAAATATCAGAATAAGACTAAACAATAATTTATATTTAGTTTATTTTCAAATAGTTTAATTTAAATTTTATTTACTACTACTAACTAAAATATTTGCCTACATTTGAAATCAATTTAAATTCATTATAAATAATTTCTTACAAATAAATGAAACTTATTCCTACAGAAGAAAAGCTTAAAGAAAGAGTTAAAGAGTTAACTTGCCTTTACGAAGTTTCAACCATAATTGCAAGGTCTCTCACTAAAGAAAAACAAGCTTTACAAAAAATAATTTCGAGTACAAAAAAAGCATGGAGATACGATATAGATGCCATAGTAGAGCTATTTGTTCCAGATTATATATTATATACAGCTGAACTAACTGAACATACTGAATACCAAACTAGTATCATATATATCGCAAAAAAAACTGCTGGATATATTAAGGTTCATTATCCAAAAAGTAAATACAATGCTAGTGATTTTTTGAAGGAAGAACAAAAACTGTTGGATACTATTGCATATGAAATAGGTAATTATTTGGAGAAGTTTAACACTATCGAAAAAAAACAGCGGTTAATGCGAACGGTAGAACGAATAGACAGACTCTCTATTCTGGGAGAAATGACAGCAGGAATAGCACATGAACTTAATACTCCTTTGGGCAACATATTGGGTTATGCAGAACTAATCAAGAGTAGCAATAAAGATCATGAAATAGATGCTGATATTGCTACAATAATAAACTCTGTTATTTATTGTCGTGAAATCGTAAAAAAACTAATGTTTTTTTCTTGCGAAATACCTCAGCAACGACAATTTAGAGAAGTCAAACCTATTGTTGATTTTGCGATGTCATTCCTGAAACAAAATTTTCAGGAAAAAAATATTAAATGCGAACTGGTTTTTAAAAACGATAGTATACAGGCTAAGATCGATGATGTTCAACTTACACAGGTTTTTTTTAATTTACTCATCAATGCGATACATGCATCTCCTGAAAAAAGTACCATAAAAACAATTATTGATAGTGACACTGAAAATTTGATAATAACAATAGAAGATCAGGGAACCGGAATTCCTGATCACATTAAACAAAGAGTTTTCGAACCCTTTTTTACAACTAAAACTACAAAAGGTTGCGGACTTGGACTTAGTGTAGTTCATGGAATCGTTAAAAATTATAATGGAGATATAGTCATAGAAAATAATACGCCGGCAGGATCGATTTTTATAATAAAATTACCTTTAAATTAATTATGAGCATAATGAAACAAAACATACTTATCGTCGATGATAATTATGATATGCTTGATGTAATTCAGCGTCACTTAAAGTCCTTTGATTATCATACGTACAAAGCATCTTCTGTAATTGATGCAATCGATGTTTTAAAATATAATGATATTCATTTATTAATTACAGATCTCAATATGCCTGATATTGATGGTATTGAACTATTAAAATATACTAATGAACATTACCCTTTAATACCTAAACTAGTTGTTACAGGTTTTAACACTATTGATAATGCAATAAATTCTATAAAAGCAGGCGCTTTAGATTATTTAAACAAACCATTTTCAAGTGATGAACTTCAAAAGGCCATTAAAAAATCTTTATTGAAGGCACAAACAAGTCCAAAAACGTTATCAAACAGGATCAATTCGTCAATAGAAAACAATAATTACTTTGGTATTGTAGGCCGTTCAGAACACTTTGAAAAATTAGTAGAAATAATAAACCGTGTAAAAGACAATAACGTTAACGTATTAATAGAAGGAGAAAGCGGTACAGGAAAAGAGCTTATAGCAAAAGCAATTCATTATAAAGGTGCATTTTCAAAAATGCCTTTTATATCGGTAAACTGTGGTGCAATTCCGGAAAATCTTATAGAATCGGAATTTTTTGGATACGCTAAAGGAGCATTTACCGGAGCATCAGAATCAAAAATTGGATTTTTTCAGGCAGCATCAAACGGAACTATTTTTTTAGATGAAATTGCAACAGCACCATTATCAGTTCAAACCAGACTTTTGCGTGTAATACAAGAAAAAGAAGTTATTAAAGTAGGCTCTACAAAAGTTGAAAAAATAAATGTGAGAATAATTTGTGCAACCAATAGCGATTTGTACAAAATGGTTTTGGAGGGAAAATTTAGAGAAGATTTATACTATAGAATAAACGTCATTAATATAAAAACAACTCCTCTTAGAGATAAAAAAGAAGACTTGATGTTATTAATAAACAGCTTTCTAAAAAAGTATGGTATAAAATATGACAAACCCAATACTTCGATAGATGAAAAAGCTATTGAAATATTACTTCGTTATTCCTGGCCGGGAAACGTCAGAGAATTAGAAAATATTATTCAACGTATGATTATATTAAGCGACGAAATTATAAATGTTCAGCATATTCCTGAACATTTAAAATACCATGTTCCCGAAAAAAGTTTTTTCTTTAAATCATTAAAAGAATTCGAGAAAGAACAAATCATAAAAACACTTACTGCAGTAAATAATAATAAAACTAAAGCAGCAAAAATACTGCAAATAGATCGTAAAACGCTTAGCCAGAAATTATCATAATTATATCTATTATTTCTAGTGGAACTGACTTTTTTTAAAGACAGGAAATAAATAATAATGTCTTACAGCAATTCCATCATATAAAACTACAATAAAAATCTTAGATGTAGGTCAAAGTTTTATTTGATGAAATTAAAATAAATTCAACTAATCAAATAATTTAACGCAAATAAAACGCTAAATGCAGACTAAAATATTGCATAAAAAAACAACTTAAAAAAAACACTTTACGTGAAAAAAATTGAACACTTTTATAGTGCCGACTTAAAATGGACAAAACCCTTTGCGCAGCAGCTAGAAGGAAAAATTGTTGGAAATTTTATAATTGTTCCTGAAAGCATCCAAACAGGAACCCGCTACTTTTTAGATTGTGGCGATGGAATAGTTGCCTATTATATTGATGTACAATACCATAAAAACCTTCATTTGATTCAGAAAAATTTAAGTGATGACTTTATAGGAATTTACTATAATTTAACGGAAGGTGATGCAAAATTGTCTTCAAATAATTTCATGAATGATATAGGTCGCTGGAAATATAATCTGGCAGTTATCGATGGGATTTTAGAAACTGATTACCATGTAGAAAAGGGAAGCAAAACATTTGCTTTATGCATATTTATCAAAAAATCAATGATAAAATCCTTTACAACGAAAAATGATATTAATCTTGGAGATTTAGATAAAATAACAGATCCTAAAAAAAATACCATTATTCGTCTTGACAGAATGAGTAGTGATAGCTTTCACATCTTAAACAATTTGCGAAAAATTAAAGTTGGCGGTCCTATTTTCGATTTGAATTTGACCGGAACGGTGCATATGTTACTCGCAAATTTTCTAAAAAAAATGTCTGCCAACAGAGTTATCATTCAAACAGTAAACCAAGCAGATTTAAATACAATTATAGCATCACAAATGTTTTTAATTGAAAACATCAAAGAGCCATTTCCAAGCATTCAAATTATGGCTAATATGGCTAATATGTCTGAATCAAAATTTAAAAATTTATTTAAAAAAATAACAGGAATGACACCCAATGCTTTTTTTATGGATAATAAATTACTGCACGCAAAAGAACTTCTTGAGAGTAAGCAATTTTCTATATCTCAAATTTCGGATGATCTTAATTTTACTAATAATTCCTATTTCGCATCAAAATTTAAAGAACACTTTGGGTTATCACCCAAAGTATTTATGAAGCAATTATAATTTTATTTTAAAATACCACATTTCGTTATGAAAAAGTTTACTCATTTCTATAGTTTAACTCCAGAATGGCAGCATCATTTAGCTCAGGAAATGAATGGCGAACTTATTGATAATAAGATAATCGTTATTCCAAAATCGCTTGGTAACGGCCATTGCTATTTTACACAAATTACTCCTGGTATTTCAGTATTCTTTATGGATTTTATACTGAATGAGTCTGTAAAAATAAACCGGATTAAATCTGACAATGAATTATATATTTTACACTTTGATCTTAGTGAACATGCGAATGTGATCAAAATAAATAATATTGATTACAAAATCGGGACTTATCATAATCTGGGACTTGCTATTATAGATAATAAAATAGAAAGTTCTTTTAAACCGGCAATAAACAAACGAATATTAGCATTGCGACTATTGGTCGATAAGAAACTATTAAATGGTTTTTTAAAAAATCATCCAAGTGAAGAATTTAGCAAACGAAAAATTAAGGTTCCAAAAAATTCTCTTTATTATTATGATAATATTGATAGTAACAGCATTTTATTAATCAGGTCTATAAAGGATAAATCAGTATTAGATCTTAATTTTAACTCCTATCTAAAAGGTATTTCCCTAAAATTGCTGGGTAATTTCTTAAATCGGTATGAAAATTCAAAAGCTGTTGAAAATGAGGTTAGCGAATTAGAAATTGAAGCCATCAACAAAACAAAAACATATTTATTAGATAACCTTTATAATCCGTTTCCTTCTATTAATTTTCTTTCTGAAATGGCCGGTATGTCGCCTTCAAAATACAAAATGCTGTTTAAAAAAAGTTTCTCGAGTACTCCAAATAATTTTTTTATAAAGGAAAAAATGATGCTGGCCAATAAATTTTTGCAAAGTGGCGATTACACGACATTAACTGAAATTATTTATGAACTTAATTATACAAAATTAAGTTATTTCTGTTCAAAGTATTACGATCAGTTTCACAGAAAGCCATCAGATGATTTTATAAAAAAAATATAGTAATTAGGCTAAAATAAAGCTTCTCTTTACGTAAAAAAAAACCAGTGAAGATAGCTTCACTGGTTTATCTATATATTTTAATCACAAAAAATTTTCCGAAATCATCAATGATGATAACTTCATTTATTTTTTAAAAGCAATTGAAAGAGACTTACTTTAGCAGTAAATTCATTGTGAAGTATTGCTATTTCATTGATTTTTTAAGTTTCTCCAGGGATTTATCCTGTAGGATCTTAAGCTGCTGTACGACTATAGCGGCAACTTCAACAGCACCTTTTTTTGAAAGATGTGTGTCATCTGCTTTATCTTTATCATAATAAGCATTTTCTCCGGCTTTAAAATGCAAATGCAATTGTTTTGATTTTTCTGGTCCGTAAGATTGTTCTAATAGTTCAGTATGATATTCCAGGTCTATAAGTGGTACACTGTACTCTTGTGCTGCTAATCTTGTTTCTAGTGGATAATCTCCGTGAGTAGGCACTAACACTCCTTTTTCATTAAAATTACGTCTTGCTATAGAAGTAAGCAATATTGGAATTGCGCCTTTTTCACGGCTTTCTTTTACAAAACGAATCAAATTGTGTCGGTAAGCTGTATGCGGATTAGTATATCGCGTAGAATCTTCTATTTTTTCATCATTATGTCCAAATTCAATAAAAACATAATCTCCTTTTTTAAGCTTATTATAAACAGAGTCCCAACGTTTTTCATTGATAAAACTTTTGGTGCTTCTGCCGTTTACAGCTTTATTTATTATAACAATATTATCATTAAAAAACGGCTGCAATACCTGTGCCCAGCCATGTTCCGGGTTACGTTCCGGATCTTTCTTGTCTGCCATTGTCGAATCTCCAATACAATAGACTGCTGTTTTTTGTGCAAAACAAACTGTAGTTATAAGCAATGTTAGTGCTATATATTTTTTCATTTTAATATATTATTGATGTTAATCATTTTTTTAATTTAATGGTGGGTAGCGTTGGTATTGACAATAAAAAGTCCTTAGCCCGTATCAGGAACCTCTTTTAGCCTTAGCAGCTAAAAGCCTTAGTCCCTTAATTCCTCAGTCTCTCAGTCCTTCAAAAAAACTATTTCGCTGCCGATGGAACTGTTGCGCGCTGCCCTATAAATACATCTGTCATTAGAACGTTTTCTGCATTCTCATTCGATAACGCATTTTTAGCAGATTTGATTTCAATATTCCTTAAAGAGATATTCCCGATCTTTTTATCCGGAAATCCCTGAATTACAATTCCATTTTCTGTGGCTTTGTTGCAGGTAATATCCGAGAAAGAAATATTCGAAATCTCAGACTGGAAACCATTGCCTTCTCCGTGATAATTTGCAGTGATATATAAGCAATCTTCTACCTCATCGAGTTTGATATTTCGCACAAAAACATTTTTAATAAAACCGCCTCTATCGGCATTAGTTTTTAAATAGATTCCTCTTTTTAGATAACCAATGGTTTTACAATTCTCAACATAAACATTTTGTACTCCTGCTGACATTTCACTGCCAATTACAACGCCATGAAGTCCTTTAAAATTGCAGTTTCTAATTACAATATTTTCACTTGGTGTGGCTGAATTTGCTCTTCCTTCATGATCCCTTCCTGCTTTAATAGCCACGTTGTCGTCACCATTATCGAAGGTTACATTTTCGATTAAAACATCTTTTGCATATTCAGGATCAATACCGTCGTTATTATAATTTAACGATTTATAACGTACTCCCCGAACCGTGATACTTTCTGATTTTAATAAATGTAAACACCAAAAAGGGGAATTTTCGATACGAATATTCTCCACCAAAATATTTCTGCAATTGAAAAACTGAATCATTTGCGGACGTAAAAAATGCCCCTCCCCAAATTTCCTGTCTTTAAGCGGAATATCATTATGATTCATATCGCGGCTTAGATTTTTTCCTGCTTCCTCTTTGGCCTTAAAGCTTTTCCAGATCTTACCTCCTTCTCCATCAATAGTTCCCTCGCCAGTTATAGCAATATTTGAGCATTCGTAACCGTATATTAGCGGACTGTAATTGTATAACATTGTTCCTTCCCAACTTGTTAAAACCATGGGTAAGTAGTCTTGCGGGTTATCACCGAATTTAATTTTTGCTCCCTTTTCAATTTTAAGGTTAACGTTACTCACAAAATGAATTGGACCATTGATTTTATAAATCCCCTTGGGCACAATTATCGTTCCGCCCTTGTTCTTTTTACACAACGCCATGGCTTTATCAAATACAGCTTTATTATTGGTAACAGAATCTCCTTTTGCTCCTAATTTTAAAACATTTATTTGATAAGATGGAATAACCGGAAGCTGAATTCTGTTGACAATAGCATCTACTTTTGCCGATGGAAATTCAGTCTGCTGTGCAAAAGAAGCAAATGAAATCAGTAGAAAAATGAGACACTTAAAATTCATAATGTTATATTTTATTTTGGTTTGGCCCACGGGTTGTAACCGGTTAAACGGTTTTTCGCGGATTTTTTTATTACATAAAGCAAACTATTTTTTTTTAATTAGTCATAAACCTAACGTTTAAAAAAGTCTCGCAGATTGGGCAGATCTTAGTTTTTTTTTGATAAAAAACAAGAAAAGAAACCAGCGAAAACCCGTTTAATCCGTTAAAATCTGTGGGCTAATTTTTTTTATTTCGAATACCAATTAGCAATAGAATCTTTTAAGATATTTTCTATTGTATATTTTGCTGCCTCTTTTTTTGAAAGCTGATGTGACCATGAAACTCTTTTTTTAGGCTGAAAACCTTCGCCTTTGCAATTATACTCTGCATAAAAAGCAGTTTTTTCTGCTTCGGGTTTTGACCAGTTATGCCAGCCTTCTGGTTTGATATGTTTTCCCATGTCACAATCGACATAAACTGTTTTGGCATAAATACGCCAGGGTCTGCCCAAATAAACCGAAGTAGCAGCTGGTTCAGCGGTAAGTTTGCATTTTTTAAAAACATACCCAAAAGTAGTATCCTGAGGAGTTGAAGCTGCTGTGATATAGGAATTTTTGATACTGTGAATTTCACAATTTTCGAATAATACAGTAGCGCTTCCAAAAATAAAATCGGTTGTACCTTCGATATAACAATCTTTAAAATATTGCTTTGCATCTTTTCCTGACACATACAAAGTATCCTGATTGCCCAGAATATTACAGTTTGATATCTTAGCACGATTTGCTACTACAGACAATGCAATTGCTTGTCCATTATCACCTGAAGCATTTTTTATCGTTAAATTTGATGCTGAAAAATCATCTCCTTCTACCAAAATCGTATAGGTAAAAAAGGTACTATTTCTTCCTGTGTTGATTTTCGAAAAATTATCATCAAAACTAATAATGGTATTTTCCCTGCTTTCACCAACAAGCGCTAAATGAGTGTTCCACTCCGGAATTTTAATCTTTTCATTGTAAACTCCATTTTTTACGAAAACTGTTATTTTTTCATATGGAAATGAAGGACTCGCATTTATAGCATCCTGAATTTTTGTAAAATCACCTGAGCCGTCTAAAGCAACAGTAAAAAAGTTAGCTTTTTTTTTGTCTGAAGTCTCTGCTGAAGATAATTTAATTCCGTTTTTAATCGCCCATGCAGGGTATTTTTTCAATACTTCTTTTGGGGCATCTGTATACCAGGAATAGCCGTTTCTGCGTTCTGCACCAATTTCGTCAATAGATTTTTTCTTAACTCCATCACGGTCGCAAAAAAATGGTTCATTGTTGTCAAGCTCCATAAATCTTGCCCAAATTGGTGCAGCATTTTGAGAAACAACCATTTTTTTATCAATAATTTTTCCGTCATCGTTTAAAATACGTTTCTCCTCAAGATTAGTGATTTTTGTTTTTTCGAACCAAATCTGTGCACTTTTTACTGCCGTTACCATTTCGGGCGAAGGTTTGTCAATTGACATTAACAGTAAAACAATCTTAGCTGATTCATACCCGCTTAAAGACGCCAGTTCAAAAGCTCTTGCATTTGCGGGAGCAAAAGTAACTTCATCATGTTGTGCACACCAAGCCGTTAAAATTCCATTTTGTCTGTATTGCGTTTTTATGATACAATCAATTCCTTTATCGAAAGATTTTTTAGCTTTTTCAATAATTTCCTTTGATGGTTTTAAACTATAAAAATCATTATCGTCACTTACATGTTTCATAATGGTTAGTATATTCACCATTGAATCATCATTGTATGTAATGTGTGTGTAGTACCCTTTTTTCAGTGGAAAAAACTGAGGCCATCCTCCATTACTATATTGGGCCTCAAATAAATAGTTCAAACCTTTTAAAAAAGATTCTTTATAGCGCTCGTCTTTGGCCTGCGCATACATTTTAGACATAAAAAGCATTTCCTGACAGGTTGCGCTATTGTCTGTAGTAATTTCTTTTGTAGAACTTTTAAGGGCTAGTAAATCCTTTTTTTGCTGCGCGGTTAACTCTTCCTGCATCTGAATATTTTTTGGCCATCCGCCAATATCTCGTTGATACAACAAAACATTCTCTGCTATTTTTTTAGCCTCATCTGTACCAAACCATCCTGCATCATTTTTACGAATAATATCCGGCCAGTTTTTATAGGTGTTTTGAGCATTTACTGCAAAGCAAATACTAAATAAAACTAATACTATATATTTTTTAAATTGAATCATTTTAAGCTTATTTTGTTATTCTAAACCAATCTACCGCAACATTTCCTGAATCGTTTGTTACTTTATCGCTCAAGGCAAAAAGACCAACTTTGGCCCCAATCCATTTTCCTTCTTTTGCAACAAAATCAGATCCTATAGACTGATATTTTTTATCATCTAAACTATAAAAGAAACTGCAAATACCTCCCTTTTTAACTTTTACCCTAAGGTAAATAATATTGTTTGTTACTAAAACAGGAATTGTTTCTGTTTCCGAAATTTTCTTATCAAAAGTTCCCGTTTTCTGATTGAGATAAAGCTTCCCTTTATCATTTTTAAAATTAAGATAACTGTAGTCTAATCCCATTATTATAAGTCCTGTCGATTCCGCATTTAGCCTTGTATTAAAAGTCAGTTTAGTGGTGACAGTAAACTCTTCTGCGGGAAACTTTTGAAGCAATAAGTTGGGAGCGTCAAAAATTTTCTGATTGTCTTTTATAGTAGTCTGGCAAAATAAATTATGATATCCTAAACTTGTTGGAAAACCCCAATTGATTTGAGAATTCGCCTGCCATTGCCATTGCAAACCTAATTTTGGCTCATTAAACTCATCAGATTCTGCAGGAGTTTCTATTGGATGTTTTTTACCTACATTTGGTTTTTTAAATGTTGTAACCGGTTCTCCAATTCCGTTTTTATCAAAATCCTGTCCCATTACGGGCCAATCTTTTTCCCATTTCATGGGCTGAAGATGTACAATTCTGCCATAAGCACCTTTATCCTGAAAATGAATGAACCAGTCTTCTCCTGTTTGCGTTTGCACCCATGCACCTTGATGCGGACCATTTATGGCTGTTTTTCCTTGTTCCAAAACTTTCTTTTTTTCATAGGGACCGTACACATTTTTTGATCTTAAAATAGTTTGCCAACCGGTAGAAACCCCACCTGCAGGAGCAAAAATGTAATAGTAACCATTTCGTTTATAAAATTTTGGTCCTTCGATTGTGCCTTCGCTTTCATGTCCGTCTATAACCATCACTTCATCATTATTGGCTATTGTTCCTTCTGCATTCATACTGCAAACCACGATCAGACTCTTTATTTGTGCCCGGCTTCCGGCAAAGGCATGAACCAGATACACTTTCCCATCATCATCCCATAAAGGACTAGGATCGATAAGTCCGATGCCACTTTTTACCAAAAGAGGTTCAGACCACGGGCCTTCTGCATTTTTGGCTTTAATCATATAAATTCCGAAATCAGGATCAGGATAATAAATATAAAATTCATTATTATGAAAAGTAATACTCGGCGCCCAAACACCATTGCCATGCTGCACTTTATTAAAAGTTTCAAACGGAGGTTGTTTTGGCAAAGCATAACTCAAAATTTTCCAATTTACGAGATCTTTCGAATGTAAAATGGGTAATCCGGGAATGCAATTAAAAGAGGATGCCGTCATATAAAAATCATCCTCTACGCGCACCACATCAGGATCCGAATAATCGGCATGAATTATAGGATTGGTATACGTTCCGTCTCCATTATCCGGCACCCAAACCTGAGCAAAATTCTTTTGTATCGTGATTATGGATAATAAAAGAAAGAGGGCTTTGAAATTTTTCATTTTTATATTGTGCTTATAAATAAGCCCCTAACAGATTTTTAAAAACCTGCCGGGGCTCTTTTTGAAACTTTTATCTATTCAATTCTATAGCAGCCAGAATAAAAGGTCCTGTAGCTTTAGGATCATTGTCTTTTTTCTTTTCGTTTACATAATATTCATATGATCCATCACGATAGGGAGTTCCGCCCAGACCAGCCACTTGGCAAGCTTGAGTAAGCGTTATTCCGCCATCAGCATCTACTTTTATTAATTTTTTAGTCAATCCGTCAAAAGCTTTGTTCGCTAATTTTTTATAGCTTGCTGGCAGATATCCTTTGTTGGCTCCCTTTGCAAAAGCATAAGCAAACATTGATGATCCTGAAGCTTCAAGGTAATTTCCTTCTTTATTACCTTTATCAGTTACCTGATACCATAAACCTGATTTATCCTGAAATTTAGCCAAAGCCGCTGATGCATTGTTAAGGTATTGTACTAATTCTTTTTGTTTTGGGTGATCTTTTGGCATATAATCCAATACATCAACAAGCGCCATTACATACCAGCCCAAAGCCCTTGACCAGAAATTTGGAGAATTACCTGTTTCTTTATTTGCCCAAGGCATTTGTTTACTTTCATCCCAGGCATGGTACAATAAACCTGTTTTTGGATCTGTCGCATGCGACTGAATTACCTCAAATTGTTTTGCAATGTCATCAAACTTTTCTCCGTTTTCGAAAGTAAGAGTATATTGTGCATAAAATGGTTCTCCCATATATAACCCATCTAACCACATTTGGTTTGGGTATATTTTTTTATGCCAAAAGCCTCCGCTTTGCGTGCGTGGCTGCTCAGCAATTTGTTTGCGCACTAACTGCATTGCTTTTAGATATTTTTCTTCTTTTGATTCAGCATATATATCAAAAAGCAAACGTCCCGGCACCACCAGATCAATATTGTATTTGTCTAATTCATAGGTTTTAATAGTTCCGTCATTTTGCACTAACTCATCTACATAACCTCGTATGTATGTTTTATATCTTGCATCCGGATTTTTCTTGTACAATTCTTCGATCGAATGCAAAACCAAAGCATGAACATAATCCCATTTCGGTTTTTTAGAATCATCAATCATATAGGCTTCAGGATGACGTTTCATTAAGGTCAAAGCCATTTTATCAGACCATTTTAAATTTTTAGAAATAGTGATTTCTTTTTTTGAAGGTTCCTGAGAAGTTACTTTACAGCTTGTAAAAGCTATTAAACAAACTAAAACAACTGATGTAAAATAACTTTGTCTTTTAGTATTTTTCATTTTTTAAGATATTTAATTTTTTTATTTTTTTAATTCTATTGCACTCAGTAAAAATGCGGCTAAAGCCGGAGAACTATTATCTTTTGCTTTACTATTTACGTAATATTCATTTGTTCCGTCACGAAAAGGTTTTCCTCCTAAACCAACACTCGAGGATACATTTGAAATCATTACTTCTCCATTTGTACCTTTTTTTACAAACTCCTTAAGGTACGCATCAAATGATTTTTGAGCGATTTTTTTATAACCTGACGTTAGATATCCTTTATTGGCTCCTTTTGCCAGACTATAGATAATCATCGCAGAAGATGACGACTCTAAATAATTGCCTTTCAAATCAGGTTTATCCGCCACCTGATACCATAGACCTGATGCACTTTTATGTTCGACTGCACTTTTTGCCATCTGGTTCAAATAGTCTGCCAGCTTTTTATAGTTTGGATTTGTTTTAGGGTAATAATCCAGCGTTTCTACCAAAGCCATCATGTACCAACCTATACCGCGTCCCCAGATTGTTGGAGATGTTCCTGTTACGGCATTTGCCCATGCTATTTCTTTACTCTCGTCCCAAGCCTGATATACCAATCCTGTTTTTTGATCGACCAAATGATTTTGCACCAATTCAAATTGTTTGGCAATATCATCCAAAGCTTTACCTTTTTCATACTTAACTGTATATTGTGTATAAAAAGGTTCAGCCATATACAAACCATCTATCCACATTTGATTGGGATATATTTGTTTATGCCAAAAACCTCCGCTTGCTGTTCTTGGCTGATTCTCAATTTGAGTCCTCAATTGCTCTATAACTTTTTGATAGCGGTTGTCTTTGGTTTCATCATATAAATTAAAAAGTAATTTTCCAGGATTTACACAATCAATGTTGTAATCTTTACTATTATAATCTAAAATATTTCCATCAGCATCGATTAATTCATCAGCATATTCTTTTATATAATTGAAGTATTTTTTGTCGTTTGTTTTTTGATATAATTTTTCAAAAGCAAACAAAACCAATCCCATTTTATAATCCCATTTTGGCTTTTTAGTCCCGTCGATCTGCGACGCTTTAGGATAGGTATTCAAAATAGTAAATGCCGTTCTCTCCGACCATTTTAAATTGTCAGGAAGAACAGCAATTTTATTTTCTTGCGCTATTGCTTTACTACTTAAAATGAGTAGCAATGTAAATACAACTTTATTGAAATTTACTTTTATAAAAGCTAACTTAAACATATATTCAATTTTTAGCACTGGATATCTTTTTACAAACCCCGATAGCTATCCGATAAAAGATTAATACTTGTTCTCGCAGATTTAGCAGATCAAGCAGATTTTTAATTTTTAATCTTTTTTTAATTTCTTCAAAACTACATTTTACCTTTCTTGTTCAGTAATTCTAACTTTTGATCTAAATACTTCACGAATTCTTCTTTTGATTTAATTCCGTTTGGTTCTTGTTCCCAAGCGCCTAAAAAGTAAAAAGAAGTAGCTTTCGTAGTAGGTTTAAAAACCAAAAGATAATCTAAAGTGGTATCCTCCACATTTTCGATGGTATTTGTTTGATAAAAAATAGCCATTCCTAACTTATCCGGAACCAATGATTGCTCGCCGTAAGTCGCTAAATACGCCCATTTTTTATTTTTACTTTCTTTTTTAAGTAATTCTGTATTTTTTTGCTTTACAATTCCCGTACAAATTCCTTTAATTTCTTTTGATGCCTGAATCGTATGTTGTGTGTACAGCTGATCTGGTTTAATGGTTAACACTGATGTAAAATCGATTTTATCAGAAGCCGTTTTCCATCCGTAGTAATTCACTTTTACACCAGATTCGCTCGTTTTGTTGACCACAGTTGCAATGGTTGAGTCTACTTCACGAAAGTGTAATTTTTCATTATTTAAATAACGATCTATAGACCCAATTCCGATTCCTTTTCCGGCTTTAAGAATATCTGCACCCCAGTCGCTCATTTCATGATACGAATCAAAATTATCCTGCCCTACAAGCGGTAAAATATTCGCTGAAGTTTTCTTTCCAAAGATATCAATAGCATTTCTCCAATCCAGGTATAAACGATATCCTATTCGATTACTCTCCCAACCCGGACCTTCGTAACGAATATCAAAAGAATGGTCTGTATGTTCAGGAGCAAGTTTTAATCGATCCACATTTTTAAAAACAGTTCCTCCAATGTATTGACGTCCTTCCCATTTCCCATCCGTTTTCGCAGATATTTCGGCATACGTTTTCGCCGTCTTAATGTCATATTTTTGAGCATTAACCGCTGTAACTCCAACTAAAAATAAGGTTACTAATGTGATTTTTGTTTTCATTTTTATTATAATTATTTGAATATTCTGTATAAAAATTGTGTGGTATACTCTACCGTTTCGGCAAACCAAGGCTGAAAAAACCAAAAGGAATGAGGTGAATTTTTGATTGTTTTGACTTCATTATAAATCTTATTTTGATTTAAAATCGCAATCATATCATCTCGTCCTGCATGAAACCGGTCAAAACTGCTATTTATAAATAGTGTTGGCGGTGTGTTTTTATCAACATGACTTAATGCCGACGCTTGTTTCCAGTTTTCCGGATTTTCCTCATAAGTTCCGTTCAACCAAAAAGCTGCCATTTCTCCTTCTTCTGATTCTGGATGTTTAAAAGCTAATATTCCATCAATATCAATAATTGCCTGTACTTTTGAAGACGATTTACTTTTATACTTCGCATCTTCAAAAGCTAAATCTTCGTTGGTTGTACCAATCAAAGCTGCCATTTGTCCTCCCGAAGAGCAACCTAAAACGGCAATTTTGTCTGGATCTACATGGAATCTTTTTGCATTATCTTTGATAAATTTAATAGCATTTTTTACATCGTAAATCGCTTGTGGATATTTTGCTTCCAGCGATAACCTGTATTCTATTGCAAAACACGAATAACCTTTTGTCGTTATTTCCTGTGCCAAAACGCGCATTTGATTTTTATTTCCTGATCTCCATCCCCCACCATGAATCATGATTACGCCTGGATTATTTTTTTTGTTTGTATTAAAAAAAGCATCCAAATGTAATGCTCTGTTTTTGTCTTTATAATAAATTACATTCTCAATTTGTTTAACATTTACTCCGTTATTTGCTTCTGCAATTTTTATAAAAGGATATTTTTTAATTAGTTTGACGTAAGTACTTTTTACGGTGTATGACGTATCAATACTATAACCTTGTGCTATAATACCCTGATAAACAAATAATAATACTAACAACATTCTTTTCATTTCAAGCGAACTATTATTTCGTTAAGAAAGGAGCCCGAATCATGATCGAACTCCTTTTTAACTTCTTCAAAAAAACAAAACCTCAAAAATTTTTAAATTACTAATTATACCAGATTTTTAATATGCCGGATTTTGAGGGAAATTTTTATTTCTATTTAAATCTAATGCAGATTGTGGTATTGGTCTTAAAATTTTCTGTTGACCATTTTGCCCTGCAAAAGCTGCTTCAGTAGTAACTTTAGGATTATACAAAACAGTTCTTTGAACCAATGTTCCTGTACGTTTTAAATCGAACCAACGGTGATATTCACCTAATAATTCTCTTCCTCTTTCGTCTAATATTGTATTAATATCGATAGAAGTTACTACCGGAATTGCTCCTACTACACCACCACCTGCTCTTCTTCGTACTTCGTTTAAACGTGCTAATGCAAGTGTAGGCTGACCTGCTTTAAAATAAGCTTCGGCAGCAACTAAATAAGTTTCCCCAAGTCTTGCAATAATAAAATCACGTGTACTGCTTCTGTTTGTGGCAGCAGTAATTGGCGTTGTATTATAGTTCGCACTTGTAGCACCACTATATGGAGCACTAGGGTCATCAAATTTTCTAACCGGAATAAGATTATAATCACCTCCTGAAGGAGCAGATGAAGAGTAAGATCCCCAAACATGATAACCCGGAGGCGTTAGGGAAGGCGCAACAATTTTACCCAAATTAGGATGAGAAGCAATATATGCAGCTCTTTCTAACGGAGTAAACCATTTTGGCTCATAGAAATGAGTCACTTTTGAAGCTGATTTATCTGCTGTTGTACTATACAAATCGTAATATCTCGCAAAGATTTCTGTCATAAAAGTACTTTCCCAACGTTTATCTCCTTTTTCATATAATGATATTGCATAAACAGTAGGACAAAGTGTATAACTTCTGTTCGGATAAGGATTTCCTGCAGCTGCAGCTCCCAAGTAAGGGCCAAACCAATAATTTTGAGAATTCCCAAGAGAAGTTGTTCCAGTTGCATTAGAAGCTGAAGAAAACTGAACCGAAAATACTGTCTCAGCATTCATTTCATTACCTGGTTTTACCACATCTTCAAAAGATACATTTAATGCCTGACCTGCAATTGCCTGATCTGCCAAAGTTGCTGCCGTTGTAAAATCTGTTGGTGTTCCAAAAGTTTCGTAACCTTTAGTCAAATACACTTTTGCCAATAAATCCTGAACTGCTCTTTTATTAACTCTTCCTGTGTAGGCACCCGCGGCAACTGCCGGAAGGGCTTCGTTAAGATCTTTAAAAATCTGAGTATATACTTCTTCTGCTGTGTTTCTGTCAAAAGAGGTTACTGCTGTATTGATATTATCTAATACAATTGGCACACCTCCGTAGGTTTGTACTAAAAGAAAATAAGCATTTGCTCTTAAAAATTTAAGTTCGCCAACTCTTGTATCCAATGTACTTGTTTTTTCTGTAAGCGTAGAATAATATATCCCTTTATTAGCTTGTTGAATTGCCATATAACAAGTTCTGTACAACTGATCAACTCCTGCAGCTGATGAAGATAAATTTGTATATTTAGCCAACCCTTCCGGTTCTGGATTTCTTCCTTCAGAATACATATCTGTTCCTGCTTCAAATAACCATGGATCACCACCGTAAATATCCTTTAATGTTGCATAATTTGTATTTACCAATGACTCAAAACCAGGTGCAGTAAGAAAATAGGTTTCAGCTGAACCAAAGGCAAGATTTTCTTCCTCTATAAAATCTGAACAAGAATTTAGAGTAAGCAATATTCCTATAATTAATAATATCTTTTTCATTTTTTTTAATTTAAAATTTTAAACTTAATCCCATCTGAACAGTCATTGTAGATACACGGTTTACCGCTAAAGCTGCAGTTGCCCATTCAGGGTCATATCCTTCATAATCTGTAAATACAAAAGGATTTAACACATTGACATACAATCTTAAACTTTTAATTTTTAGCTTACTAACTAAATCCTGATCAAAGCTATAGCCTAAAGCAATGTTTTGAACTTTTACAAATGAAGCATCTTTATAAAATGCTACGTTATTCGTGTCATAGTAAACACCTGCTCCACGAGGCAACGGATTTGTATTAGAATATTGAGAAGGAAGATCTGCTCCGTTTGCCGGAACGTACCAATCACCAAGATCTAATTTTTGACGACCTCTATCTGTAACATCAGCAAAATTATCATGGAATCCGCTAAATACAGTCATTCCCTGATTTGTAATTAGAGACAATGACAAATCAAATTGTTTTACTCTTAATGTTGTTGAAAAACTTCCTGACCATTTAGGATCATAATTACCTAAAATAGCTCTGTCATTATTGGCATCTATTTTACCGTCATTATTTAAATCTTTCACTTTTGCTTCTCCTGGTTTCTGTTTATACTTAGCCGCCTCAACTGCTTCATTTTCCTGCCATACACCATCAAAAACAAAATTATAGTAAGAATGCACATTTTCACCAATAAACAAGTTGTTTCCAACATCATCTACTTTATTTTGTCCATAAATAGACTCTAATTTATTTACGTTCTTAGTAAAGGTGAAACTTGTTTCCCATGACACATTTTTAGTCTGAATATTTTTAGTAACCAATGCAACCTCAATACCTTTATTTCTAATAGACCCCACATTCGATGTAATGGTAGGAACTCCAATTTCTAATGGTAAAGCTTGTTGAAATAGTAAATCCTTAGACAGACGGTTATAAACATCTACACTACCCGAAATTCTATTATTAACAAAGCCAAAATCCAAACCTAAATTGACCTCTTTTGTTTTTTCCCATCCCAAATTCGGATTTCCTAAACTTGATGCTGTATAGCCATTTCCAACTGTCGAACCATATTCATAATAAGTTGGTGTTTTTAAAAGACTCAAACTTGAATAAGGATTAACATTATCATTTCCTGTATAACCAATACTTCCTCTAAATTTAAAATTAGAAACAAAGGCTAGTTTTTGCATAAATGCTTCCTCATGAAGATTCCATCCTAAAGCTACAGAAGGGAATGCAGTCCATTTATTTCCATCAGCTAAAACTGATGAACCATCGTATCTTACCGAAGCTGTCAATAAATAGCGTCCTTTGTAAGCATAATTAAAACGAGCTGCATACGATTCTAAAGTATTTTTAGAATATGGAGTAAATACGCCCGAAGGAATTAAAGCAATACTACCACTTCCAGGAGTTAACGTGTAAGTAGGCTGAGCTCCTGATCCTAAATTATAAAAACTGGTTTCGAAAGGATTTTCTCTCGATGCTGCAAAATAAGTTTCGGTAGTATTAGAGTAAAAACTCTGAAGTCCTAAGAAACTAAAAACATGATCCTTTGCTAATGTATAATTGATATTAAACTGGTTGTCCCAAGTATAATTAAAGTTTTGTACATTGGTTACGTCACCAGATGGCAAACTTTTGTTTTTAAGTCCAAAATCTGTTTGTGCACCAAATGATCTTCCCTCTCTCGCATCCATTTTCCCTGCTGAAAAAGTAGATTTAAAAGATAACCAGCTATTCACTTTGTATTCTGCAAATACATTTCCAATTGTAGTGAATCTGTCTATTTCGTCAGCAGAATTGGCGATTTCTAAAAATGGATTATACGATCCGGTTTTATTGATTGCAGATGTTCCGTTTGGATATTTTAATGTACCTGGCTGTTGCGCATAAGTACCCACGATATCATTACCGGCTGCGTCAATTGCCCACGGCGAAGTAAATGGATTTTGCCTGAAAGCTTCCTGCATTGCAGTTGGGCTTCCTAACTGCTCATTTGTTTTAGATATGGTAAGATTTACCCCAAATGAGATTTTATCATTTACCTTATGATTTAAACCCGCTTTAAAGTTATACTTATCAATGCCTTCGTTATCAATAACCCCGGTTTCTTTTTGTACTCCCAGTCCTATGTTATAAGATAATCCGTTATCAGCACGACCTGAAACATTTAGATAATTATTTTGAGTCATTCCACCTTTAAGGATACCGTCCTGCCAGTTATAATTTTTATTTTTCACTACTCTTTGAAACAAAAGAGGATTAGAACCTGCCTGACCTACAGCTGCTTCTAGTTCTGCCGCGTCGATATCGTTATAAGTTGGATTTGAAGTTGAAATCGTAGTCGCTAAAAATGCAGATTGATGGTAATACCACCATTTTTCAGGGCTCATTAATTTAGGCAGTCTTACCGCTTGTTTGTTACCATATGAAGAATCAAATGAAACCGTTACTCCCGACTTTGCATTTGTTCCACTTTTAGTGGTAACGATGATAACTCCGCTTCCTCCTCTGGAACCGTAGATTGCTGCAGATGAAGCATCTTTCAACACATCCATTCTTGCGATATCCTGCGGATTCAAAAAGTCGATATTATCAGTTGGTACGCCATCAACAACGAAAAGAGGTTTAGACCCATCCTTATTAATCGAGTTTGTTCCTCTAATTATTACATTAAAACCATCTCCTATACGACCAGAATTAGAAGTTACCTGAACACCTGCAATTCCTCCCTGAATAGCTTCCATTGGGTTTGTAACATTTCTTTCTGTAATTTTCGCTGCAGATAAAGTATTAATTGCACCTGTTAAATCTGTCTTTTTTGCTGTACCGTAACCCACAACCACAACCTCATTTAATGAGTTTGATTGTTCAGAAAGACTTACATTGATTTTAGATTTTCCGGCAACACTTACTTCTTGTGTCTGAAAACCTAAATAACTAATTATTAAAATGGCTTTGTTATTTGTCACATTAATTTTAAAACTTCCCTCAAAATCTGTAGAGGTACCATTTTTAGTTCCTTTCTCCTGGACATTTACACCTGGTAGTGATAATCCCGCTGCATCTGTAATTTTCCCTTCTACCACAGTAGATTGAGCATGTATTGTAGTACTCACCAGGAAATTCAGGAAAAATAAAAATACTAGGTTGTATTTTATTTTTTTCTTTGATAATTGTTTAAAATTCATAGTTTGGTTAAATAGTTTTGGTTAAATTGATAGTTTTAAATTTTTAATGATTTTCTACTTTTTGTTCATTCGCATTAGTATTTATAAAATTGATATTCTTTACATTTTTTAGTAAGTAGGGCTGTCCTACTTTAGCTATTACTACATCTTTTAGTGTAATATTTTCTACTGGAGATTCTTCATACCCTTCTGCCCAAACTCCGTATTTTCCACCGTTTTTTACTTTTATATTTTCAAGGTTTATATTTCTTACTGTAGGTATAAAATTTCCTGTTTGCGAACCGTATACGTTATAAAACATTGTTACACGCAAAACACATTCTTTTACGGTACCTACCTCAAGATTTCTCACATAAATATCCTCTACAACACCACCTCTTTTTGAATTTGTCTTAATACGAATTGCACGATCCAGATTAGGACTGTCCATTATGCAATTCTCAACAAAAACATTATTTACACCTGCAGATATTTCGCTTCCCATGACAACTCCGCCATGTCCATCGATCATTTTACAATTCTGAACAATAATGTTTTTACTTGGTATTGCTACCCTTCTTCCATCAGCATCACGTCCGGATTTTATGGCAATACAATCATCACCAGTATTAAAAGTGCAGTTTTTAATAAGTACATTTTGCGAATATTCAGGATCGCACCCATCATTGTTAGGTCCGTGACTATTTACCGTTACACCATCAATAATGATATTATTTGTTTTTATAGGATGTAAAATCCAAAACGGAGCATTTATTACAGTGATGTCTTTTACTAAAACCGTATTACATTCAAAAAACTCAATAAAATTGGGGCGCAAATAGCGGCCTTCTCCAAAAACTCTTCCACTAACCGGAACACCTTTTTCAGCCATTTCAATTAAAACCTCACGGTTTTGAGGATCATTCTGAGATGGAATTCCTTTTTTCCAGCCATAGTCCTTACCACCTGACCAAATCCACCAATTTGTATCGTCAGCCTGACCATTAAGCGTTCCTTTTCCTGTTATGGCAACATTGGTTTTATTTTTGGCATATATAAGAGGAGAATAATTCATAAGTTCAGTTCCTTCCCATGAGGTATGAACCATCGGATAATCTTTTGGATTTATACTAAAAAGAATTTCTGCATTGTCTTCTAAATGTAAATTCACATTACTTTCTAAATGTATAGGCCCTGTTAAATATTTACCATTAGGAACTAAAACTTTCCCGCCACCATTCTCAACACAAGCTTTAATTGCTTTTTCAAAAACCAATGTATTTGAAGTTTTTCCATCAGCTACTGCACCAAAATCTTTTATATTGAAAGTTTTATCAGCAAATTGAGTTTTAGGAATGCTTTTTATAATTAATTCCATCTTTTTCCAAGGATCTGAATCAGAAACTGCCAAAGTTTGCTTTGTACATGATAAAGTCATTAAAGCCACTGTTACAGAGATTAAAACTGTTTTGAATGCTATAATCTTATTTATAATCATTTGAGTAAGTTTTATTATTTGATAGTCAAAACTATGTATATATGTAATCGATTACACGAAAGTATAAAATAAGTTCGATCACACCAAATTTATTTGTAAAAAATTTATATATTTAATTTTTATTATGAATTATAATTACAGTTAATGTAAAAAAAAGCATAATTTATTGTCATTGTTGAACCGAAAACGTTTTAATTATAAATTATGGTAATCGATAACAATTTATGTTTGTTATAAAAAAAAATGTATTTTTGTCTGAGATTAATTTGAAAACCTTTCTTAATGAGCGAAAAAATAACTATTTACGATATTGCCGAAAAATTAAATATCACTGCCGCTACTGTTTCAAGGGCTTTAAACAACAATCCGAAAATAAAGGAAAGTACGCGTGAGTTGGTTATCAAAACTGCCGCTTCGATGAACTACAAGCAAAACAAACTAGCTTTAGCGTTAAAAAGTGGTCGTAGTAATAATATTGGCGTTATTGTTCCTCGTATAGACAGCAATTTCTTTGCATCTGTTATTAGAGGAATCGAAGAGGAACTTCATCCTCATGGTTATCAGGTAATTATTTGCCAAACTCATGAAAGTGCAAAAAGAGAAAATGAGAATTTATATACATTAATAGATGCGCAAGTGGATGGTATCCTTATGTCAGTCACTGATGTTACTGGTGAAAACAGTGGTGCTTTTCAAAACGTATTACAAAAAAATGTTCCTCTTATCTTTTTTGACAGAAGCAAACATATTGATGGAGTTAGCTCAGTAACCATCAATGACTTTAAGGGCGGATACATCACAACAAAGCATTTAATTGATGAAGGCTGCAAATGTATTGCACATTTATCCGGAGATCAGTCTCTTGAAATTTTCAAAAACAGATTTTTAGGTTACAAGCAGGCTTTATTGGATAACGGAATGGAATTTAAGGAAGAATATGTAATACCCGTTAAAAGTTTTGTTGATGCGGGCAAAGATGCAGTAGAAATTTTATTAGAGTTAGAAACCCCGCCCGATGCTATATTTTCATCTAGTGATTTCGCTGCTTTAGGTGCAATTCAGGAATTAAGATCAAGAAATATAATTATCCCTAAAGATTTTTGCGTAGCTGGTTTCAGTAACGAACCATTCACTAAATTTATGGAACTGTCTATAACTTCTGTAGATCAGTCACCACTTGAAATGGGAAAAATGTCAGCACGTGTTTTCCTGGAACAAGTAGACAAAACCGAAACCATTAAAATAGAAAAAAAGGTTGTTTTAGCACCAGAATTACACATTCGTAAATCTTCGTCAAGATCTAACTCTTAGTATTTTTTTGCCATATAAGTTGTATAAGCTCATTTAACAGTGAGCTTGTTTTTTTTTAAAACCATTAAGATGTTAAGAATATAAAGCTTAGCTTAATAAAACTTAATTTTCATCCTTAAGAGATAACTAGAACTTAACTTTCTTAATATCTTAATGGTAAAAAAAAACTCACTGTTTAGTGAGTTTTTTTTGTTATATTTTGTTATATTTTGTTATTAAAGCGAAACTCCTCTTTTCCAAGGAATAAATACATCTTGTTTCAACTGGTCTGCTTTTGTTTCTACGTTTCCGCTCGCCAATTCTATAATGTAATCTACTATTTCTGCTCCAACCTCGGTAATGGTTTTTTCACCAGTAATCACCGTTCCGGCATTTACATCGATAATATCAGACATTCTATTAATTAATGCCGTGTTCGAAGAAATTTTTACAACGGGTGCAATCGGATTTCCCATCGGATTTCCTAAACCCGTGGTAAATAACACAACTGTTGCGCCCGATCCAACCAATCCTGTGGTACATTCTGCGTCATTTCCTGGCGTATTTAAAAGATTTAATCCTGGTTTTGAAATATATTCTCCGTAATCTAAAACATCTACAACAGGTGAAGTTCCACCTTTTTTAGCTGCACCAGCAGATTTCATTGCATCTGTAATTAATCCGTCTTTGATGTTTCCTGGAGATGGATTCATATCAAACCCTGAACCTGCATCTACAACTGATTTTTCAAAAGCTTTCATTAAAGTTAAAAACTTATCTGCTTTTTCTTCGTCCACACATCGATTCATCAATTCTTGCTCAACGCCACATAATTCTGGAAACTCTGCCAAAATTGTTTTCCCTCCCAAAGCTGCAAAAATATCTGAAACAATTCCTAATGCCGGATTAGCTGAAATTCCTGAAAATCCGTCAGACCCTCCACATTCTAAACCAATACTTAGCTTTGAAAGAGGAGCAGGTTTGCGTTCAATTTTGTTGGCTCTTTTAATAGCTTCATAAGAATCTTTAATCACCATTTGAAACATTTGATCAGTAGTTCCAATTTGTTGTTGCTCATAGATCAAAATTTCTTTATCACTATTCGGACTCATTTCTTTCAATGCCTTTTTAAAAATATCAACTTGCAAATTTTGGCAACCTAAACTTAAAACAGTTGCACCTGCAACATTTGGGTTGTTCACATATCCTGCAAGCAGTTTTGCTAACAATTCTGAATCTTGTCGAATCCCTCCACAACCACCTTGATGATTGATAAATTTTACTTCGACATTATCTAAAAGATTTTCATTTAAATTTTTATCCGAAACTTCTTCTACGCTTTTTTCTTCAATTAAAGAGCGTAACAAATTTTTATAAGAAACTTCTTTTCTGGGCATTAATTCGTTTTCGAAAATATCTTTCAGTTTTTCGATATTTTTGTTTTCACAAAAAACCAATGGAAAAAACAACCAAACGTTTTTGGTTCCAACTTGTCCATCAGTACGGTGGTATCCGTTGAAAGTTTTGTCTTTCCAACGATCTACATTTGGTGGAGTCCAACCTAAATTTCCGTTTTTACCAAAAACTTTTTCACTTTGATGTTTTACATTTTCGGTGGTAATTACTTCTCCTTTTTTTATAGGTTTAGCAGCTTTTCCAACCAAAACACCATACATTATAATATCATTACCAATTGTAAAATCTTGCTCTGCGATTTTATGTTTTGCTTTAACATCAGTTGTTGGTGAGACGGTAGCTCCTTCAAACATAATTTGTTCGTTTTGTACCAAATCGGTTAAAGCGACAATTACGTTATCTGCCGGGTTGACTTTTATTAATTTTTTTTGCATGATCGTTTTTTTTTAAAGTAACTAAGGTGCTAAGGTGCTAAGTCGCTAAGATGCGTCCCGAAAACTTAGAATTTTAGAAACTATTCCAATTAATAGTGTTTGCTGAAATTAGCAAAACCTTTTTCTATTCCGTTTTCTTCAATTTCATTTAAGGCCAGTACCAAAGCTTCAGATAAACCTTTTACCTGAGTTAAGTCTTCACCCCAGAATTCAGTATTAGCCAATATTTTAGCTACAACTAAATCTGTAGCTTTTAATTGCCACGCGTTTTTAAATGCTTCAACTATCTCCTGAGAATCTTTTACAGGCAATGCTTCATTATTCCAGGTTCCTTTGTAGAACTGAATTAAACTTGCTAAAGAAAAAGTCAAATTAACAGGCAATTTTTTGTTAGTATTATAATATCCTAATAAACTTGGTAAAACTCTTACTTTGAATTTTGAGATAGAATTTAATGCGATATCAGCAAGTGCATGTTTGATAAATGGATTTTTAAATCGGTCCATTACCTCTTCAGAATAAGCGGTAATTTCATTTTTGTCCATATCAAGCGTTTCACTAATTTCACCAATAACGCTGTTTACGAATTTTCCGGTAAAATCTCCGTTAACCGTTTCCATTACTAATTTATTACCATATAAAAGTGAAAAAGGAACCATTGCCGTGTGCGCACCGTTTAGAATACGAACTTTAATCATTTTAAAAGGACGAATATCATCAACGATTTTTACATTCAAATCTGTTTTATCAAAAGGTAATTTTGCTTTTAAATCATCGCCACCTTCAATAGCCCAAAGGAAGAAAGGTTCAGCAGCAACAATTAAATTATCCTGATAATCCAATTTGTTATTGTATTCTTCAATTTCAGCTCTTGGATATCCGGGAACAATTCTGTCAACCAAAGTACTGTGATACGTACAAGCATCTGACACCCAAGTTTTAAATTCATCCTCTAATTTCCATAAATCAACATATTGTAAAATATATTTTTTAAGCGTCTCTGAGTTATAATCAATCAATTCACAAGGAATGATCGTTACCGCTTTAGAAGCATCTCCATTGAAATGTTTGAATCTTTCATATAATAAAACAGTCAACTTTGCAGGAAATGAAACTGGCGGCTGCATATCCGGAGTATCGCTTTCAATGAATTCAATTCCAGCTTCAGTAGTATTTGAAACAATAAACTGAAGTTCTTCTTCTTTGGCTAAAGCCAAATAATCTGCAAATTCAGTATACGGATTTATCGCTTTTACAATGTTCGTAATTAACTCAATATCTTGTATTTTTTCACCTTTTTTAATACCATTCATAAACAAAGTATAAAGACCATCCTGATCGTTAATCAAGTGTACCATACCGTCTTTTAAAGGCTGCACCATTGCAATACCGGCATTAAAATCAACTTCCTTATTTAGTTTGTGAAATGCGTAATCAACAAAAGCTCTCAGGAAATTTCCTTCTCCAAACTGAACTACTTTTATTGGCTGTAATTTTTCTAATCCTGTATTTTTTCTGTTTAACTGTTTCATTTTAAATCTTTAAAGTGTTATAAATAACCACTAAATACCTTATTGCTGTTTATTTTTTTCGCTGTAAAAGAAACATTACACTTGTATAAGGAAAGTAAATTTTGCTGTGAGGAATGACAAAATTTATTTTTCAAGTGTAATGTTCTGTTACAATCTCTAAAATCTAAAAAAACTTTTGTAAATAAGGATTGGTATGATTACTCCTTATTTATTTTTAATATTTTTGATGATATCAAGAACCTGGCTTACTTTCGTTTTTAAGCCATCATAATCCTCTTTATCTAATATATCTTTCGAAATTAATTGTGAACCTATACCTACGCAAGTTGCGCCGGCAGTCAACCATGAAGTAAGGCTTTCTACGGTTGGTAAAACACCTCCGGTAGGCATTATATTTGTCCACGGACATGGCCCTTTTATGGCTTTTATAAATTCTGGTCCGTAAATGTCTCCGGGAAATAATTTTACGATTTCACATCCTAATTCTTCCGCTCTTGCAATTTCAGTAAGCGTACCGCAACCTGGCGACCAAAGTACTTTACGTCGATTACAAGCTATGGCTATATCTTCTCTAAAAACAGGAGTTACAATAAAATTAGCTCCTAAACTCATATACAATGAAGCCGCTGCTGCATCAGTTATAGAACCTACACCCAACATCATTCCCGGCAATTCAGCCAAAGCATATTTATTTAAAGCTCCAAAAACTTCATGTGCAAAATCTCCTCTGCTTGTAAACTCCATTAATCGCGCACCACCATCATAACATGCCTTTAGTACTTTCTTGCTTACTTCTATATCTGAATGAAAAAACAACGGAACCATTCCGTTCTCTTTCATTTGTAAAGCCACTTCAATTCTTGAATATTTTGCCATCTTTTCTTAATTATCTTGATACTAATGCAGAACCATCTCCATCTATCATATTTTCAACTTCTTTTAAAGTAACCAGATTATAATCTCCTGCAATGGTATGTTTCAAACAACAAGCCGCTACTGCAAAGTCTAACGCTCTCTGGTTATTATTTTGATATTGCTGTAATCCGTAAATTAATCCGCCCATAAAAGCATCTCCACTACCAACACGGTCAACTACTGGTGTAACTTCTTTAACAGCTGCCTGATAAATAGCTTTTCCGTCAAACAAAATACCTCCAATTCTTTGGTGTGATGCACTTACGGAATAACGTAATGTAGTTGCTACTGTTTTTAAATTAGGAATTAAATCAAATAGTTTCGTATACAAAACCGGGAGCGATTTCTCATCCTGATAATTTGGGTTCACTTTAGGTATTCCTAACATGAAATAAGCTGTATCTATATCTCCCAAAATAACATTACTGTATTTTAACATTTCAGGCATAACATCACTTGGAGTTTTACCATATTGCCATAATTTTGATCTGTAGTTCAAGTCGCAAGAAATGGTAATTCCTTTTTTATGAGCTACTTTAATAGCTTCTAAACAAGCTTCTGCAGCACTTTCTGAAATTGCAGGCGTAATGCCGCTCCAGTGAAACCAAGTGGCACCTTCAAGGACTTTTTCCCAATCAATTGTACCTTTCTGAATAGTTGCCATCGAACTGTGTGCACGATCATAAACCACGTTACTGCCTCGGGTTCCTGCACCAGTTTCAAGAAAATAAATTCCTAAACGTTCACCTCCATAAACTATGTTTTTAGACTCTACGTTCATTTTTCGCATTTCTTTTAATGCCGAAGTACCAATTTCATTCTCAGGTAATCTTGTTACAAATTCTGCGTTTACGCCATAATTCACCAGAGACACACAAACATTAAATTCACCTCCTCCGTACGAAGCACCAAATGCTGTAGATTGTGAAAAACGTAAATGCCTTTCTGTCGAAAGACGCAACATAATTTCTCCGAATGCAACTACTTTACTCATATTGTTTTTATTGTTTTACCAGTAAATTTTTCTTTTTTTACCATTAAGAGATTAAGAAAAATTAAGCTTTATACTTGAACGTTTTCTTTTCACCATTAAGATATTAAGAAAGTTAAACTTTACGTCTTAATGAAACTTAATATCGTAATGGTTCAAAACTTTTTAAAAATCCTTAAAGATTTAAAAATATTAGAATTTGAAATATTCTTTTGCGTTGTTATATGAAATATCTGAAACTAATTTTCCTATCCATTCCATATCGTTAGGTAATTCTCCGCGTTTGATTTCGTCTCCTAAAAGATTACACAAAATACGTCTGAAATATTCGTGTCTAGGGAAAGATAAGAAGCTTCTTGAATCGGTTAGCATTCCTACGAAACAACTAATTAATCCCATGTTGGAAAGGGCATTTAATTGTTTAGTCATTCCGTCTTTCTGATCTAAAAACCACCATCCTGAACCAAACTGTACTTTTCCGCGAACACTTCCGTCATTGAAGTTTCCAATCATGGTTGCCATTACTTCGTTATCTGCAGGATTTAAATTATAGATGATTGTTTTAGTCAATTTATCTTTACTATCTAAAGCATTTAAAAAGCTTGATAATTTTTGCGCTTGCGGATAATCTCCAATTGAATCCCAACCCGTATCAGGTCCTAAAATTCTGTGCATACGTGCATTATTATTACGTAATGCCCCTAAGTGAAATTGCTGCACCCATCCAAATTCATGATACGTTTCAGATAAGAATACCAAAACAGCACTTTGGAATTTTAAAGCTTCTTCCGGTGATATAATTCTGTTTTCTCTTTTCTTTTTGAAGATTGAAGAAATTTCATTTTCTGTAAATTCTTCAAAATAAATCTGATCTAAACCGTGATCACTTAATTTGCATCCATTTGCATTAAAAAATTCAATTCTTTTTCTTAATGCAGCCTGCAAATCAGCAAAAGTATTAATTGCAATACCGGACACATCCCCTAATGTGTCCAGATATGCATTATAACCATCATTAGAAATTAAGATAGCTTTATCAGGTCTGAAAGCTGTACTCATTTTAGTTCCAATAGGATTTTTAGATAGTTTCTGATGAAACTCTAAACTATCAATAGGATCTTCTGTAGTACAAACCAATTCAGCATTAACTTTTTTAAGCAGGTTTTGTGTACTGTAGGCCTGAGAATTAATTTTTTCTGTTGTTTCGATGTAAATTTTTTCAGCTGATTTTTCATTCAACAAATCATAAATATCAAAATATCTGGCTAATTCTAAATGCGTCCAGTGATACAAAGGATTACGCATGGTATACGGAACTGTTTTTGCCCAGTTTAAGAACTTATCTTTATCTGAACCATTTCCTGTAACAAATTGCTCGTTGATCCCCAATGTACGCATCGCACGCCATTTGTAATGATCTCCGTTTATCCAAACCTGTGTTATATTGTCAAAAATTTTATCTTCGGCAATAAACTGTGGATTTAAGTGATTGTGATAATCAATTATGGGTTGATTTTTTGAGTAATTATGATATAACTCTTCAGCGAATTTATTCTCAAGTAAAAAGTTATCGTTTATGAATGTTTGATTTGCGCTCATTTCTTCTTTCTTTATTATTGCGAATTACTCGTTGGATGGTTTTCCAATTGTAGCTAAAATTCCACCATCAACATACAGGATATGTCCGTTGACAAAATCACTTGCTTTTGAAGACAAAAATATTGCAGCACCTTGTAAATCTTCCGGATCTCCCCAACGCGCAGCAGGTGTTCTACTGATAATAAATTCATTAAAAGGATGACCATCTACTCTAATAGGAGCCGTTTGGCTTGTTGCAAAATATCCCGGTCCAATTCCGTTCGTTTGGATATTAAATTTAGCCCATTCCGTAGCCATATTTTTGGTTAACATTTTTAAACCTCCTTTTGCTGCAGCATAAGCACTCACAGAATCCCTTCCTAATTCACTCATCATCGAACAGATATTGATTATTTTACCCTGTCTTCTTTCGATCATTCCTTTGGCAACTGTTTTCGACATGATAAAAGGACTTACTAAATCTACTTTTATAACGGCTTCAAAATCTTCCACTTCCATTTCAATCATAGGAATTCTTTTTATAATTCCTGCGTTGTTGATTAAGATATCAATTGGACCTACTTCGCTTTCGATTTTATTTATATTTTCGATTACAGCTGCTTCATCAGTTACATCAAATACATATCCGTAAGCTTCAATACCAACAGATTTATATTCTGCAACTGCGTTATCTACTGTTTCTCTTGATGAACGATCATTTATTACAATTTTTGCTCCTGCATGACCAAGTCCTTTTGCCATAGCCATTCCAAGACCATGAACTCCTCCTGTAACAAGTGCAATTTTTCCAGTTAAATCAAAAAGGTTAATTGACATAATTTTTTATTTAATTGTTATTAAGTTATCTTAATTCAGTTATTTTACAAACATCCATATCTCCGTAATCTAAGTTCTCTCCTGCCATTCCCCAGATAAAAGTATAATTACTTGTTCCAGATCCTGAATGAATTGACCATGGTGGAGAAATTACCGCCTGATGATTGTTCATCCAGATATGTCTTGTTTCCTGAGGTTGTCCCATGAAATGACAAACTGCCTGATTTTCCGGAATATCCAAATAGAAATAAACTTCCATTCTACGATCGTGTACGTGAGCCGGCATAGTATTCCAAACACTTCCCGGTCTTAATTCCGTCATTCCCATTTGTAATTGACATGTCGTTACAACGCTACCAATAATCATTTGGTTTACTGTACGATGATTTGCCGTTTCCATCGTACCTAATTCTAATTTATTTGCTTCTGCCAAACTTACCTTTACTGTTGGGTAAGTAGTATGAGCCGGTGCCGAATTGATGTAATATTTAGCAGGATTTTTGCTGTCATCACTTTTAAAAATCACTTCTTTATTACCGCTACCGATATACAAAGCATCTTTAAAATCTAGTGCATATGTTTTTCCTTCTACTATAATAGAACCACTCCCTCCAACATTAATAATTCCGATTTCTCTTCTTTCTAAAAAATAGGATGCTTTTAGCGGATCAATACTTTCTAAGACTAAATCACCTTTTACCGGAACTGCAGAACCAGCAATATATCTATCATAGTGAGAATAGGTTAAAACAATCTCATCTTCCTGCATTAAGTCATCAATTAAGAATTCACTTCTTAATTCCTGAGTATCATACTTTTTTACAGCTTCCGGGCTTGACGCGTATCTTGAACTATATTTTGTCATAATTTTTAATTTAATGTAATCGATTGCACAAAATTAGATTTTTATCTTTAAAAAATACATTTTCAACTATTAAAATTTTCCAAATATTACATTCCCGTAATCGGACTATACTTAGGGACTAATGTTTTCATTACTATCCAGCCTGTTAAGTAACATACCGCACAAATAGAGAAAATGATAAAGTACCCTGCTTCAATACCATGAAAGCCCATAAAAGACATATTAGTTTCTTTAGCATGATCAAACAATAATCCTGAACCTTTATTGATGATAGTAGAACCAACACCTCCTGCTAATCCTCCAATTCCTGTAATGGTGGCTATTGCTTTTTTAGGAAACATATCTCCAACAGTTGTAAAAATATTTGCTGACCATGATTGGTGAGCTGCGCCTGCAATACCTATAATAATTATAGGAATCCAGTAACTTATATATCCAAGCGGTTGTGCAATTAAGGCCAATAAAGGGAAAAATGCAAAAATTAACATCGCTCTCATTCTTCCTTCATATGGGTTCATACCTTTTTTCTCTACAAAATAAGTTGGTAACCATCCTCCAACAATAGAAAGCAGGGTAATCATATATAACACAAATAATGGTAAGGCAGCCTGAGTAGAATCCATTCCATAAACAGAACTTAAATAAGCTGGTGTCCAGAACAAAAAGAACCACCAAACCCCATCGGTCATAAATTTACCAAATGCAAAAGCCCAGGTTTGTTTGTATTTAAAACACTCTACAAAAGAAACTTTAGTAGTAGTTTCCGGAACATAACCAACTAATTTACTATCAGCAACATCATCTTGCTGAATATACTCTAATTCTGCAGCACTTACTTTTGGATGTCTCTCTGGCTTATCATACATGAAAACCCAAAATCCCATCCATACAAAACCTAAAGCTCCAATGATAATAAAAGCCATTTCCCAGCCGAAAGATTTTGCAATAAAAGGAATTGATATCGGAGCTGCTAACGCTCCAACCGTCGCTCCTGCATTAAAAATACTGGTAGAAAATGCTCTGTCTTTTTTAGGAAAATATTCCGCTGTAGTTTTAATAGCGGCCGGAAAATTTCCTGCCTCACCTACCGCCAGAACAAAACGGGCAAATATGAATAATGTAACACTTACATTAATTACTAATCCTGTGTCCTGTACCAGGCCTATTGCGTCTTTTGCTCCTTCAAATCCTACAAACCAATTTCCTGTAATTATTCCTGCTGTAGCAATACCGCAAAAAGCATGTAAACAAGCTCCTAAAGACCATATCCCGATAGCCCACAGAAATCCTTTTTTAGTATCCAGCCAATCTACAAATCGGCCTGCAAATAATAGAGAAACAGCATAAAAAATTGAGAACAATGCCGTTATATTTCCATAATCGTTATTGGTCCAGTGAAATTCCGGCGCGATAAAATCGCTCCAAGTCAATGAAAGTACTTGTCTGTCTAAATAGTTAATTGTCGTAGCAAAAAACAGTAAAGCGCAAATACTCCAGCGATATGTTCCTGTAGATTTTTTGGACTGATTGGTAATAACTGTGTCTGGTGGTTGGTTCATAGTAAAATTGAATTATAAAATTGATATTTTTTTTGCAATATTAATTTACCCATAATCTTAAAGGACAATAAAAATTAATTTGCTAAAATTTGACAAAACAAAATAATGTAATCGATTGCACAAATATAGTTTTTAATCTTTATATTCCAAATATATTATATAAAAAATTATTTTAACTAAATAAATAAACATATAGAACAAAAAAATCTATTCAAAATTACACATTAAACAATATATATGTTAAAAGCAGACATATGAAATTTGTCCTTTTGAGGGGGTAAAATTGTACCAAAATGAATACTTAAAAATCAATTATCACGTCTATACCTTATGTCGTAATAAAAAGTTCTTTTTAACATTTTTTCAAACATAGAAATAGTCGAAAAATAGCTATTTTTGAATCTTTGCTAAAAAAAGCGCATTTTAACTAATTCCTTATAAAATTGAAAAATTCAAAAAAACAGTTTCTGAAAAAAAAGGTAACTATTCTTGTTTTGCTTATAAGCATTTCATTTCAGGTAAAGGCTCAAAATAATGTGATTATACCACTTTGGAATAAAATACCAGATGAAATTAAAGCACCGGATTACAAGGAAAACGAAAGTATCAAAGATGGAAAAGTTCTAAGCACAAGCTTGGTTTCCGTGCCAACACTCAGTATCTTTTTACCTAAAAAGAGCAAACCCAATCAGGCGGCAGTTATTATTTTTCCCGGCGGAGGATATCAACATCTGGCAATTGATAAAGAAGGCACTAAAGTAGCCGAATGGTTTAATAGCCTGGGTATCGCTGCTATTGTAGTAAAGTATCGATTACCAAGTGATAAGATAATGAAAAACAAAAACATAGGTCCTTTGCAAGATGCTCAGGAAGCCGTGCGTTATGTGAGACAAAATGCTTCAAAATATAATATTGACGCAAACAAAATTGGAATCTTAGGATTTTCTGCAGGAGGGCATTTAGCTTCAACGCTGGCTACACATTACGACGATAAAATATATGAAAGTAGTTCTAAAGTAAGTGCACGCCCTGATTTTTCTCTTTTAATTTATCCCGTAATATCGATGCAAAATGATATTACACACAAAGGATCGCAAATTAGTTTATTAGGAGAAAATCCTTCTCAGGAATTGCGTGATTCATTTTCGAACGAAAAAAGGATAAACGCACAAACTCCACCAACTTTTTTGGTACATGCAACAGACGACACGACTGTTTTACCTGAAAATAGTATCAATTTTTACTTAGCGCTAAAAAATAATGGCGTTCCTGCTGAATTGCATATTTACGAAAAAGGCGGACATGGTTTTGGTTTGGGCGTAAAAGATACTAGTAAGTTCTGGACACGAGATTGCGAAGAATGGCTTAAAAATCATGGATACAGCAACTAAATAAAATAACTGAGAGAAAAAATTAAACAATTTACCTTTCTCTAAGTTTCAACTTTCATTCATATTCTACATCTTCAACTTTTAGGTACTAAAATATTCTACAGGATTTTATCCAAAAAAAAGGGTCTTTAAATTCAGTTAAATAAATAACCAAATCTAAAAACCCTATAAAAATTAGACTTTCTCGTATGTCTTGCAAACTTATACTAAGAATTCACTATGAAATGAACAAGTCAAATTTTCATTCTAAAAAAAATGTTTCTCCAAAAACAGTTAACCTATAGAGAATTAACAAAGCTGTTTAAAAAGGCAAAAACAACCTCTGTATTAATTTCTATAACACAAATCTACAAGCTACTTTATAGAAAACATTACGGGTTTCCACATTTGGACTATATTTTTTTCTATTATTTATAATCATTCAAGAATAATTAATTGGTTTACTATTAGTTAGCACCCTCTTTTTTTACTATTATAACACCACTTTTTAAATTAAAAAAAAGAATCTTTTACAAAATAACAGTACAAAAATCCTTTATCGAATTCAAAAATAAACACTTAACAACTAAAAAAACTATAAGATTAATTTCTTGTCCTAGATTAAGCCAGGGTCTTTTAGCTTAGTAGTACATTTGCTAAATAAATGCATAGTTCTTTTAAAAACTGAATCTAAAACCTGAAACAGACACTTCGACTAAAGTTTTATTTCTTGTCCTAGATTAAGCAATGATTTTTGAGTTAACCAATACATTTGTCAAACAAATTATTAGTCCTTGAAAAAAGTTACTGTCTTAACCTGAAAACATTAAATCCGAGAAAATTATTTCTTGTTCTAGATTAAGAGAAGATCATTTAAATAACAAATACATTTGTAAAACAAATTACAAGTTCTATTAAAACTGAAAAACTAAAAAACTTAGCAACTTAGTTCGTTGTAGACTTAAAAAAAAGCGATTATGAAAACTCTTGAATTCTTATTACTTGGAAAAAACGAAGCGATACTGGCCATTTTACTTCGACTTGTAAATGCAGATGAAAACTGGCATGCAGTTGCTTTTCATCACGAGAATGAAGCTCAGGAATACTTTCAAAATCACAAAATCGACATTGTTCTTTTGAGTTCCGGAATCGAAGATCATGTCGAAAAAAAGTTCACTTCTTTTTGTTTAAAACAACAACCTGAAGTCGAAGTAATTGAACATTTTGGAGGAGGAAGCGGTTTATTAAAATCAGAAATCCTTCACCGATTACATCTAAAAGGAAAAATTTAGGTACCAAAGTTTCCTTTTTAAAAACCCAAAAAAGCTTTAGAATTTTTCATTTACGAATATCCAAAAACAAATTGGCGATATATCGTTAGGACATTTATTGCCTTTTTTGAAAAAACCTTTAAAATCAAACATTACAAACAAAGCATTTATTTTGAATGCAAAACACTGAAAATCAAATACAAAATATTTTTAAAAAACCTTTTTATTCACAACAAAAATAAATTATCATGAAAAAATTAATCCTTACCGCAGCATTATTATTTGTAACTTTTATTGGATTCGCTCAAAAACCAAGTCCGGCACAATTAGATCCTTTCAACCACACATTAGTACTTATTGATTACGAAAGCCAAATGGCATTTGCAGTAAACAACATTCCAATTGATCAACTTCGTAATAACACCGCTTTGGTTGCCGGAGCTTCAAAAATATTCAAAGTTCCTACCATTGTAACAACAGTTGCAGAAAAATCATTTAGCGGACCTGTTTTTCGTGAAATCGAAGAATTTTATCCAA
>Ga0247740_1000141_pt1 | contig 37709 bp, 26 predicted proteins | sample UWRJL148409B2_FD_180942 | JGI IMG/M metagenome (GOLD analysis project Ga0247740, IMG submission 180942) | Plant litter microbial communities from Arlington Agricultural Research Station in Wisconsin, United States - UWRJ-L148-409B-2 | ecosystem: Environmental > Terrestrial > Plant litter >...
AGCCGCGAAGCCGCGAAGCCGCGAAGCCGCGAAGCCGCGAAGCCGCGAAGCCGCGAAGCCGCGAAGCCGCGAAGCCGCGAAGCCGCGAAGCCGCGAAGCCGCGAAGCCGCGAAGCCGCGAAGCCGCGAAGCCGCGTTCCGTCGATCCATGAGCGCTTGCCTGGTCGTGTGACGAACGGCAGCCCGCTTTTAGGCCGCCGGACGCTTACGCTCGGGCTTGCGCTCGGAGCGAGCCGCATTCACCAAATCCATGGCTAGCCGCCGAGCGTTCTCCGTCCGGGAGCCGGAGAGCATGCGCATCAGCTCATCCACCCGCGTGGTTTGGCTCAGGCGCTCCACCTCAGTGCGCGTGCGACCGCCGCTTTCGAACTTGTGCACGCGAAAATGACCGGCCGCGCGGGCCGCGACGCAGGCCTGATGCGTGACGCAGATGATCTGCCGAGATTCGGCGGCGCGCCGCAACCGCGCGGCGACGGCCTCGGCTGCGGCTCCGCCGACGCCGGCGTCAATCTCGTCGAAGACCAGCGTTTCAGTGCCTGTTTCGAGGCCGGCGCAGCGCAGCGCCACGAGCAGCCGTGAGCGTTCACCGCCGGAAGCCACCTCTGCCAGGGGGCCAAAGGGCTCGCCGGGGTTGGCGGCGAAGCGCGGCTCGAGCACGGAGATGCCGAGCGCGCCGAGGTCGCTCGGCTTGGCTTCCGACAATGCGAGCTCGATGCGCGCGCCGGACAGGCATAGCGCGCCGAGTTCGAGCTCGATGCGGCGCACCAGATCGGCGGCATGTTGGACGCGCCCGGCGTGCAGCTTGCGGGCGAGCCCGAGTGCGCGCTCCGTTGCGGTGCCCACTTCAGCTTCGGCAAGGCCCGCCCGCTCCTCTGCGCCTTCGAGTACGGTGAGCTCTTGGTGCAGCGTTTCGAGTCGCTCGGCCAGCGCATCACCCGAGACGCCCAGCGACTGAGCCAGGCGGTCGAGCTCGGCGAAGCGCTGCTCGAGGGCGTCGAGATCTTGCGCTTCAACGTCCAAATCAGCCCGTAAACGCTCGGCAGCGCGCAGGGCCTCTTCGATCTCGAGCGCGGCGCGCTGGAGCGCTTCATGCACGGCGCGGGCTTGGCTCGAGTCGTCCGCCACGCGGGCGGCCGCGCGCATCAACCCCGAGAGGTCTTGCGAGACCGAGCCTTCACGCTCGGAGAGCGTGTGCTCGACGTGACCCGCGAGCTCGAGGTAGGTCTGCGCGCGGCGCAGCACGCGCAGGCGCTCGGCCAAGCGCCCGTGCTCGCCCTGACGGGGACCGAGCCGCTCGAGCGCTGCCACTTGATCGCGCACGAGGCGCTGCCGCACGTCACGACCAGCGAGCTCGGCACGTACGCGCGAGTACTCGGCGCGCGCGAGCGACAGATCGGCATAGGCTGCGCCATACTCGCGCACGAGCGCGCCGTGACCGGCCAGCACGTCCAACCCGGACACGAACAGCGCGGGGCTGCCGATTTCGATCTGCGCGTGTTGGAACGCGAAGCACAGAAGCGATTTGCCCGCCTCAGCCAACTTGGACAGCGGCACCGCGTCATCACCCAGTAGGCAGGTGGCGCGGCCGGTGCGGCGCACGTTGCGCGCGAGGCGCAGCGTGCCTGACTCGGTCCGAAACTCCGCCTCCACCAGCGCGCTGTCATGCCCTTCGCGAACGCAGGAAGCGGGGGCGCGCGCGCCCAGCAGCAGGCCGAGCGCGGTGAGTACGAGCGATTTCCCCGACCCGGTCTCACCGCTCAGCACGTTCAGCCCCGGGGTCAGGTTGATGGTCACGTCGTCCAAAAGCGTAAAGCCCTGGACTTTCAGGCGCTGCAGCATGAACCCAGGGATACTGCACTTACGTTCAGTGCGCCAGTTGCGGGCCGCACCAGCCCGGACATTGTCGGTCCATACGGGAGGCAAGTGCGCGCACTCGCTCTGCTTATCGAAGTGCACGGACACCCTCGCGCGCTCCCGCGGAAGCGGGCAGTCCGCGACGCCGAAGGCTGGGCCGCGCTCCGACGTGGCGCGTGACCATCAACCTGTTTCGTTCGGCCTGCTGGACCTTCCGCGGCGGGTCACCAGGGGACGGGTTTGTAGTCCTTCAAGAATTTGCCGAACACGTGCTCGCCGGTGATGAGGCCGGAAAAGAACGGGTCGCAGATGCGCGCGGCGCCGTCGACGATGTCGAGCGGCGGTTGGAAGTCGGCCTCACGCTGTTTGCGTTCAGCGTGGTGCGCGGGATCTTCGTCCGTGACCCAACCGGTGTCGACCGCATTCATGAAGATGCCGTGTTCGGCGTAGTCGGGCGCCGAGGTGAAGGTCATCATGTTCAATGCGGCCTTGGCCATGTTGGTATGCGGGTGCTTGTCGGTCTTGGTGTAACGCGAGAACTGACCTTCCATCGCCGACACGTTGACGATGTGCTTGTCGCGCGAGGGCACGCGCATCATCAGCGGCTTCAGTTTGCTGCACAAGATGAAGGGCGCGACCGAGTTCACCAATTGTACTTCGAGCATTTCGGGCGCGGGCACGTCGGCCAGCGCCATGCGCCAACTGTTCATCGTGCGCAGATCGACTTGCTGCAGATCCGCGTCCACGCGACCCTTGGGGAACAGCTCGTCCGTGGCCATCGTTTCGTCGTACGCGAGCGGGATTTGCGACAGCGCGGCCGAGCGAAAGATGCCTTGCGCGGCTGAGTTAGCGGCGCGCGTGGCAATGCCCGTCGCCTCGCCAAAACCGATTTGGAGCGGCTGCGTAGCGGCTCCCGCGAGCGCGGTTTTGCACGCTTCGTGGTCGCTCAGCAGGCGCTGCGCGCGCGCGTCGACGGCTGACAGGGGACCGAGTTCGAGATCGAGTAGGTGCTGATAGAAGCCCGGCGGGCGGCGCACGGTCTGGGCCGCGTTATTGATCACGATGTCCAAGCGATCGAGCGACTGCGTGAGGAAGCGCGCAAACAGCTCGACGCTGGAGCAATGACGCAAGTCGAGTCCGTGGATCTGCAAGCGCTCGGCGAAGGCGTCGAAGTCGGCCTCGCGCGCAAAGCGTTGCGCGGCGTCCCGCGGGAAGCGCGTGGTCACGATCACGCGCGCGCCTGCGCGCAGCATCATCAACGCCGCGTGGTAGCCGATCTTCAGACGGGCACCGGTGATGAGCGCGGTTTTGCCGACGAGCGACGCGGTCTGGAACCGCTTCTGATAGTTGAACTCGGCGCACTCCTCGCACATCGAGTCGTAGAAGAAGTGGAGCCGCCGATACTCGGCCTTGCACACGTAGCAACCGCGCGGGTTCTTCAGCTCGCGCACGGGCGCTTCGACTTGGCCGGTGAGCTGCGGCGGGGCTTCGTACACGGGCGCCAAGCGCGCTTGGCGGATCACGGTCTCGGCGCGTGCGGCGCGGTCGTCCTCGCGGGCGACCTTCTTGGAATAGCGGCGAAACGCCTTATTTTCGCGGATTCCTTCGTGCCGAGTGGGGCGCGAGAGGCGACCCGCCGCGATCAACAGCGCGACGCGTGCCTCGCCCGACATCGTGACGAGGCGCGTGCGATCTTCGACTAGCTGCTCCAAGATCTCGATGCAACGCGCCAGCTCTTCGGGGGAAAAGTCTGCCATGGCAGGAGATCCTCGACTCAGCGCGTGACCACGCGGCGGCGGCGCGGCGGTTGTCCGCCGTCGCGCGGCGGCGGTGCATCACCCCGCGGTGCCGGGCGAGCTCCGACGTGGGGCGACGGACGCTTCTTTGCGTCTCGAGAGTAGCCAGTCGACGTGCGCGGACGCGATGCGTCCCGCGGAAACCCGGCACCTGGACGCGGCGCGGGCGCCGCTTCCCGCGGCGCGTGCGCGCGCGGAGCATGCGCGGCCGCGCGTGCAGCAGGCGCGGCTTCGCGCGGACGATCCGCATGCTTCTTGTATGCGGCACGCTCCGGCTGGCGCGGGACGGATTCTGCTTCCGCCTCGGCGCTGCGCGCCCTCGGGGCCTCACGCGTTTTCGGCGTCTCACGCGGGGGCGGCATGGTGTGTGGCGCGAAGCCTTTGTTCGAGCCGTCGGGGGTGATCGTCACCCGCGGATTGCGTGAATCCGGCCTGCTCGTAGCTTCCGCGAAGGTCGACGCGACGGAGGCTTTCACGCTCAACCGCGAATAGTCCCGCTCGATTTCGATGGCGCCCACGTCCGAGCCGCGGATTTCACCCCAGCGGCAGGCCATGGCCAGCAACTTGCGAGCGTCGGCTCCGTCCTCACCACCCCAGGTGATGCGGAAGGAGACCCAGTCTCCTCCATCGCGTTGGGCGCCGCGGTACGGCGCCTGCGCGCGCGCGGGTTCTGAGCGCTCACGGCTCGGGTACTCGGGTCGATCACGATTCGGTCCACGCGCGGCGGGCCCGCGAGTATCGCGATCTCGATCGCGCGGGCTGGCTTTGCTGGCCGGGCCGCGATCCACGCGCCGGATCTCGCGCGGCTCGGTTGGCCCCGAGAAGCGTGCCAAGGCCAGCAAGCGCGAGATCGTGCGCGCGCTGTCATCACGCGCGGCGAGCCGCTCGGCTAGCGCTTGTTGACGCGCCGAGACCTCGGCCTCGCCTTCTTCTTCCCGGGTCAAGATGTCGAAGAACTTTTGGTCCGCGCTCGAGCGGATCTGTTCGGCGCTCGGCACCTGCTCGGTGCGCGCCACCACTTTGACGCGCTTGAGCAGCATGGTCGTCTTGCCCACGGCGGCCGGCGAAACCAAAAGTACGCTCCGACCCTTGCGACCGGCGCGGCCCGTGCGGCCACTGCGGTGCGTGTAGCTGTCCGCGTCCGTCGGCGGATCGAGGTGAATCACGAGCGTGATGTCCTGCACGTCGATACCGCGTGCGGCCACATCGGTCGCCACTAAAACCCGATGATCGGCGCGGCGAAACGAAGTCAAAGCGCGATCCCGTTCGCGCTGGTCCATTTCGCCCGAGAGCGCGGTTACGGCAAAGCCGTTTTCGGCCAAACGCTCGGCAACGTCACCCACGTCCGCGCGCGTGCGCGCGAAAATCAGCGTTTGCGCTTCGGGGTTCGCGAGCAGCAAGTTGATCACCGCGTCCAAGCGCTGGCGCGGTTCGAGCACGTGCATCACGTGATCGATGTCGACGTTGGCGACGCCGAGCTGGGTCGCTTCCACGCGCGCGGGGGTCCGTTGCACGCGGTTCGCCAGCGCTTCGACCTCGCGCGGGAAGGTCGCGGACACGAGATGAGTCGAGCGCTCCTTTGGGGTCTTGCCGAGGATCGCCTCGAGTTCCTCGCGGAAGCCGAGGTCGAGCATGCGGTCGGCTTCGTCGAGCACCACGGCCCCGACTTCACTCGCATCAATCGAGCCGCGGTTGAGATGGTCGAGCATGCGCCCCGGCGTACCCACGACGACCGAGGGACCGGCCGCGAGCGCGCGGTGCTCGTCGCGATAAACGGCTCCACCCGTGACCGAAGCCACTTTGGCGTTCAACGGCGCGAACAACCAGGTCAGCTCTTGCACGACCTGCTTGGCTAGTTCGCGCGTCGGCACGATTACCAGGGCGCGGGGGTGGGCCAGCTTGTCTTTGGCATTGCTGGGCTGACCCGCGAGCTCGCGCACCACGAGCCCGATGGCTACCGTTTTGCCGGAGCCCGTTTGCGAGGTCACCCGCAGGTCACGGCCCGCCAATGCGGGGTCGAGCACCGCCTTCTGCACGGGGGTGAGCTCTGTGAAACCTTTTGCGGAAATTGCAGCGCCGAGCGCGGGGCCGAGCAGTTCGGCGAAGTCAACCGTAGCCATATTGCGGCCGCTCGTAGCACTAGTCCGGCGAGCATGCGTCCTTCTCGCGCTGAGACGGGCAAAGCCGGGCAATTTCAGGCCTTCCCCGCGCGCGCTGACGCACCCCCGCCCGTCACGAGGCCGATCGGCGCCCGTTCGCTCCCGGCGGAATCAGTGCGGCAGCTTGAAGATCACGAGCCGCCGCATTGGGTAGGCGAAGGTCACGAAGGTCACGAACGTACCGACGAAGCTCAAGATCTCCGGCGCGACACCGGGCACGCGCGGCACGAGCCAGCTGAACAGCCCGTAGTTCAAGAGCAGCGTGAACAACTCAGCGGCCACGAAAAAGCGCGCTTGGCGCGACAGGCTGCCCGCCTGGGCGCGAAAGGTGAAGCTGCGATTGCCGAAGAACTGCAGCGAAGCGCCGGCGCACAAGGCCGGCAAGCGCGCGGCCGTGGGCGTCATGCCGATCAAGCGGATGCACGCCGAGAACAGTGAGAAGTCCACGAGCGTCGCCCCACTGCCGACGATCAACGCCCGCGCGAAGCGAAAAGCTCGATCACTCCAGCGCTCAGGCTCGCTCACGTGGCGCGAGCTTTTCACATCTCGCAGCGCTTCGAAACGCTGCGGGCCCGGCGCAGGCGACAGTTCACCGGATTGTCACGGACTCGGAACCAGCGAGCACGGCGTGAGCGTGCCGTTCAACGTCTCTCCGCCGAGCGTGACGTACAGCTGGCCGTCGGTGCGCACGACCTCGAACTTACTGTTCTTGTCGAGCTTCCGATCGAGCGCGTCCAAGAACTCCGTTTCGAGCCGATAGACTTCGATCTGTTCGACGTGATGAATGGGGCGCGCGCTCGCCTCGCGCAGTAAAAGCGCGAGTTCCACGTGCGTGAACAGCGCGACGCGTCGCGCCGCTTTGCTCGCCTTGTGCAGACGCTCGGCGGAGGGCGAGCCAATGTCGATCCAAGCCTGGAGCACGCCCGTCGCGTCGCGCACCGAGAGCGGCGCTTCTTCCGCGGAAGAAAGGCCGCCTTTGCTGAAGGCGATGCCCTCTTCGTAGCTCAAGCAATAGGCCAGGGTGCGCGTGACCAAGTAGCGCATCGTCTCGGAGGGGTGACGCGCGACGCGCAGATCCAGAGCCTCGTATACGCCACGATCGACGTCCGAAAGCGTGATTTGGAAATGGTAGATCGTCGCGGTCAGGGCCATCGAGCCCGCTTGTAGCGCATGTGCGAGAGCTATTCTTCGCGCTCGAGCCAAACCGAGACTTCCCCCGGTAAATCACCGGGGGACACGTGAACCACGCGCGGCCGGCAACAGACCGCGCAGTCTTCCGTGTAGGTTTGGTGCTCGCCGCCGCCCAAGTCGACATACAGCTCCTCGGCCTCGCCGCAGAACGGGCACGAGACCTCGGCGCTGGTTTTCTTTCGTTTGCTCAAAGCGAGCGCAAGAATGCGATCATATCGGCCCGCTCGTCAGCAGAAAGCAGCTCCGGCTTGCCGTGCGCGGTGCCGCCACACACGCCGAAGCGCTGTTCGATGGATTTGGCGCAGCCATCATGAAACAGGGCCGGCCGAAGCCCGACCCCCAGCAGCGTGGGCGTCGCAAAGGTGCCCCCGGTGCCGACGTCGACGACCTTATTGTCGGTGTACTGAGGGCCGCTGTGGCAGCTGGCGCAAGCCACGTCTGCTCGTCGGAAGACCGCATCGCCGCGCGCCACCGCAGCCGCGTCCAAGCCGTCGGCGGGGGGTAAGTTGGGCAGTTGTTCGAGGAATGCCCCCATTGCGCCGATCTGCGAGGCGGATGGCATCTGCGGCAGGGCCATGCGCGTGACCATGACCGCGTTGACCAAGGTGTTCATGTCGCCGAGCGTGCCGTCCCAATGGAAAGGCGCGCGCTCCATCACGCCGCCCTCGAGCGGCATTGTCCGCCTCAGCCCTTCTGGAAAGCGCCAAACGTGCCCGTCGTCGCCGCCTTCGGGATGGCAAGACGCGCAGGCGATACCGATGCCGCTGTCCATGTTGAACATCAAGTGGCCGCTGTCGGCGTGCGACTCGTCGCTGAGGCTCAGGCTCGTGCCATCTTCGAACTGCAGCGTGGCCGGCTCGCGCGATTGCACGATGAACGCGCCGCTCGCGGAGAACGCGACAGCGACCGGCTGACCTGCGAGACGCTGTGACTGGACCGGCGCCACGGTGCCGAACGCGGGGTTGTTCCGATCCCAAGCGGTGACCCAGAGCGTTGCGCCGGGGTCGACGGGCGCCAGATTGGGCGAAAAAGACACGCGGTTGGCGAAGTCGGTCAGGTGTTCGTCCAACGCAATGACGGCGATGCGCGTGCCGGACGCGTCGAAAGCGACGTCGAGCGGGCCCGCGCCGGGGAGGATCGACGTTTGAATCGTCATCGACGAATGCACGACTTCACCCGGCGCCTCGCCGAGTCCGGACGCTCCGGCCTCGCCGAGCCCGGGCGCTCCGGCCTCGCCGAGACCGGGTGCTCCGGCTTGGCCGAAGTCGGGCGGTGCGGCCGGAGCAGGACCGAAGCCTCCGATGCCGGTCGAGCTCGGGCCCGTATCCGCCGGGGTTTCGGGATCGATCGTGCTCACGACTCGAGTCACCAAGCCGCCCCCGCACGAGTTACCTGCGCCGTAGCCGCCGGGCCCATCGATCACCGGATCGTTACTCGAGATTTGATGAGCGAGCGCCACTTGGCCGTTGGGCAAGGACAGCGCGCGGTAGGCAACGGTCGCCGCGCCGCAGCCAGGCTGCGGCGTGGCCCGACGCGCGACACTGCCGTCATCGGCCACGACCATCACCTCTGCGCTCATGAAGCGAGTGACGACCAAGTCGCGTTCACGAACGATTACGTCCCGCAGATCCGTATCGAGCTGCAAGGTGCGCGTGCGGCTCAAGCTCTGGGCGTCCAACGTGAGCAGTTGTCCGGACCGGCAAGCCACGTACAGCGACGACTTCTTGGCGTCGTAGGCGATCCCGCGCGGCGATGCGCACACGGCTTGCCGCTGCACCAACGATCCGCGAGCAACGTCGATTGCGACCAAAGCACCCGCACGACGGAGTGCAACGAACAAGGTGCCATCGGCCCCTTCTGCGACACGGCCCGGCTCGTCGCCACGCTGGAACAAGACTTTGGTGACGAGGTGCGAAGCCGAATCGACCAAGAACAGCGCGTCGCGATCGGGATCGGCAGCGACGATGGTGCGACCGTCACGGGTGACGAGTAAAGTGCCGCCGACCACGGGCGCGCTGTGCTCGGCGCGCACGCTCTTCCCTTCGAACAATTCCGGTGGTTTTTCGGGCTCGGGGTGGATCGAGTCTTCGACCGCCTGCGAGTGCGAGCCTGCTCCGCAACCGAGCTGAGCGAGCCCCGAACTCGCCAGCAACACGAACCCAACCCGCCGAATTGCAATGTTCATCATGGTTTCCCCGGTGTGACGACCAATGGGTCGACGTCGAACAGATCCCCTTGCAAAGTCTCTATCACGGTCGCTATCCGCTCTGGAACGACCAAGTAGTTGTCGCTCGGGATCGACAGTGCCCGCTCGTAAGCCGAAATCTCCGAGATCTCCGAAGGCATGGGTTCTTCCCAGCCGCACACGACGGACGGGTTCCATTGTTGCGCGTTGGCCACCAGCGGGCAGGCGCGAGTCCGCTCGAAAAAGGTGGTCAGCTGCGCGATGTTCGCGCTCAGCCGGTCGCGGATCGGCTGGGTTCCGAGCGACCACTCTTCGACCATCTCCAAGTTGCCCACGATGAATTCACGATAGCCGCCGCTACCGAAAGAGAAGCCGTCAGTGCAACCGACACCGCCGGAGAAAGCGTCCCTTTGATAGTAGATCGCGCCCAAGCGTGAAGGCGTTGCAAGCGCCTGGGCCATGGGCACGGGCTCATTTTGCAGGTCGAAAACGCTGAGCTCGCCGGCCCTGAACACCACGACCCAGGCCTCGGGCTTGAGCACGACGCGCAGCAGGTTGCCGCCGTAATCTTCACCCGGCCAGCCCATGCGGGTGGCCCAAGGTTCGGACCACGCGTAGCGCGCGTTGGCGAACAGCTCGGTCCCGAGCACCGTCGCGAGCTCTGCTCGCTCGCGATTCGAGTCGTCCGCGGCGACTCGAGCGAGCACCTCGAACGCGTAGCCCGTGACGAGACTGGGGCGCTCGCTCTCCGTGAACAAGACGCGGTCTCGGCGCAGCGCCGCGGCCTGCTCGTCCGTCGTCCAGCTGAACAGCTCACGCGTCGCCACGCGCTCCGGGTCGAACACCTGCTTGGCAAACACCGCTCTACTGCCAACGGGCGTCGAACTACACGGGGCCGCAATCGGGACGCCAGCGGCGCCTCCCGTCGAAGGCGGAAAGGGCGGTGTCGGCGGGCCTGCGAACCCGGCAATGCCGCCCGTATCGAAGCCGCTCGGGTCCGGGTCGTCCGGCGCGACCGCGCGATCACTGTCCCAGAAACAGGCGGCTAAGCCCAGTGCCATGCAGGCTACCGCGCCCGGCACAAAAGCACGCTCCAACCCCGACGCCCGCGACCAGCCAGCCATGTTCGGCGAGCCTAGCATCAATCGCCTCGGACGCACGGCGGCCACGGTGCTAAGCCCGCGACCCCGAAACGAAAGGACCGTATTCTTTGGGAGCCCGCGGCGGATCACTGACATTTACACGCTTTTTCACCCAGGGCGCGCTGCCCAAGGACCTGCGCCGGAAGTTCCTCGAAGCCGCCAAGCTACGAGTCTTCGAGCCGCTCAAGCCGGAGGACGAAGCGCTGGAGGCCACTGGCTGGTGCGTGATGGAGCGTCCGTTCGACCTGGAGCTCGATTCCGCCAAGATGTTTCACGACAACTTCGTGTTGCTCGGCTTCCGCGTCGATCGTTACCGAATCCCCGGCGCCTTGCTCAAGTCGCAAATCAGCGACGAAGAGCAACGTCAGTTGGCGCGCGGCAAGAAGACCAAGCTCAGTCGTAACGAGAAGCTCGAGATCAAAGACCGTGTGGTGATGCGCCTGCGCAAAAAGGTCATCCCGACGTCGAAAGCGATCGACGTGTCGTGGCACCTCGATAGCGGCGTGGTGCTATTTTTCGGGCACTCGAAGCGCATGCTCTTGGACTTCAGCGCGCTGTTCGAAAAAACTTTCGGGCTCGCGCTCTTGGAAGACAGCCCGTATGCGGTCGCGAAGCGCGCGGGCCTATCACGCGAACTCGAACGCGCATTCAAGCAAATCGAGCCCATCAGTTTTTCCAGCGGGCGAAAGCGACTCGGCAAATCCGGCATTCGAGCCGAAGCGGAGCCGGAAGTTCCGAGTTCGGACGAAGAAGACCTACTCGAGCGCGTGGAAAGCACCCGCTTCCTCGGCGCCGAGTTCCTGCTCTGGCTCTGGTTGCGTGCCGAGATCGTGAACAAGCCCATTGGTCTGCCGGAGTTCGGCGACTTCGAGGTGTGGCTCGACAACCAGATCACGCTGCAATCGGACATCGATCCCAACGAGCGCGTGACCGTGCGCGGCGCCGCTCCGTCGGGCAGCCCCGAAGCGCGTGAAGCGATTCGCGCGCAAAAATTCCCGGTTCGCGCGCGCCTGGCGATTCGCAACGAGGAGCGCGATTTCGCCTGCGTGCTGGTCGCACATCGCTACGCGATCGCGGGCGGGAAAATCCCGGCCGTGCTCACCAAAGATACGGACGACGCGTTTCAGGAGCGCATGACCCTCGTCGAGCGCCTGTGTCACAGCCTGGACGGCTTGTACGCGGTGTTCCTGCAAGATCGCCTGGGTGACCTGTGGAAAGAAGCGTGGGAGCCGGCCGTGGTGTGCTGGGCCGAGGACCAGCCGATCCCCGCGGAGGTGCTGCAAGCCCTCATGGGCAGCAAGCCGGCGCGTAGCAAGAAGGCCAAATCGCGCTGACCGTGGCCAACGACCGCTCGACCCTGCTCTCGTCGCCACTGTCGATGGCGGACTTCTTGGCGCGCTTGGCCTTCTTCGCCAGCGCGCCGTTCGCGATCGTGTTGGCCGCCGAGCTGTTCCCCGTGATGGGCGCGTTGGTCGACGTGGCACTGGCGCTCGCGGTCTTCTTGCTGGGCGAATCGCCGCGCCGCGTTGCGGCGCGTTTCCGCCCGATCGAGTTCTTGTTGCGCGAGGCGCTCGCGTTCGAGAGCTACTACCGCGAGCAGTCACCGCGCCGCTTCGCGTACTACGTCGCCTACCCGCTCTTGTTTCCGTATTGGCTGTACAATCGCGAGGCACGCCGCGAGTTCTGGATGTTCCGCGGCTACACCCTGGGCAGCTTCGCGGTCCTGCTTGCATCGCTGACCTGGCAGTATTTCAGCTCCTGGCGGCCGCAGCTTGGATTTCGGGATTTCTTGCCGGCGGTGTTGCTCTCGCTGGCCGTGGAGACGCTGCTGGTGCTCTCCCTGCTGATGCCGATCGCCACGACCGTGGTTTGGTATCACGGCAGCTTCCGACGTCGCCGCTTGCTAGCCATCCTACTCGTGGGGGCGCTCTCCACCAGCTATGCTCTGAGCCGCGTGCTGCGTCACCGCGACCCCATCGTCTCCTATTTGACCCGTGAACGAGTGCGGTTGCGGACTGCGGCGGCTCGCAAGAGCGCGCACCGTGCCTTGCAAAATGCGGTCGAAGTCGCGTGGCGCGACCTAGTGAAGGTGCGGGGTGTGCAAGGCGACGGCAAAGTCGAAGGCAAGCCGCTCGACGACGCGCGCGCGGCGCTGGAGAGCTTTTACAAGCACGACGAAGCGTTCGCGTTCGATTTGTGGGCCAGCCCGCGCAGTCACCCGCGCGTGCTCGTGCTCTACGCGCAGAGCCGGCGCAAGCGGCCGCCCATTTGGGTGGCGCTGAAAGACGGCGGAGAGGTCAGGAAGCCGGATCAGCTGCCCAAGGGCGCATTCCTCGCCATGCGCGCCGCCGCCGATACCACCGACGCGGTGGGCATGGTCTGGGACGACCAGTAAAAGCCAGCTCACGGGTCGAGCTTGAAGCTCGCAGCGTCAATCAGCTCGGGTTTTGCGTCGGGAGCCAACGGGTCGGTCAAACCCAGGCACCAGTAGTCGACCGCCGAGCCATCTCTCCGCACGCGCAGGCGGATGAAATGCTTGAACCCTGGATGATCGAGCGCCGTGAAGGCTTGCGTCTCTTCCAAGCCGAGCAACGTCAGCAGCGCCAAGAACGCCCCAAACACGAAGGCGCCGTAGAATACGGCGACCGCGAACGTCAGCGTGGCGATCACCCAAATCGGCAACGTCACGTGGGCGCTGAGCGCCAAGCGCACGATCACGAGCGAAGCAAAAATGGGTATCGTTGCCGTGGCCAACCCGGCGCCCAAGGACAGCGCGAACACCACGAAACCGCCTTTGCGCACGTCGCCGATCAACGAATAAATCGTGGTCGTCAGGACCGTGATCAGGATTGGCGCCGACAAGATGAAGCCCAGCTTCTCGAACTGGTGCAGGCCAATGTTCATTGCCGGCAAGAACAGCACGGCCAGCACGATATGCGGCAAAAACCCGGAGTTGCCGCGCATCACCTTCCACGGCACTTGCCACAAAAGCAGACGGCTCTGGCTGAGGGTTGGCCACTCTGCCTCCGCGTTCAAGCGTTGCTTCCGGCGCAAGGGCGCCGGGTGCAAGAACGCGCCGCCTCCACCGGCCGTCACGTGCAACGCTTTTCCGTGCAGCATGCGCTCGTAGTGGTGCACGTCGCCCGACAACAAGAAGTGTGGTTTTGCTTCCAGATCGAGGTTCAAGGCCTCCACCATGGCGGTACCCGTGGGGCTCGGGGCGCCAAACGCAAAGAGCGGGTCAGGCAGCAAGACCAGCGGGCTCACGTCCGGCGAACGCATGCGCCACGCTTCGAAGTATCTGACCTGACGCGAGTCGAGGTTGCGCAGTTGTCGATCCACCGCGTACAGGTGTAAGCGCGTTGTGAGCGGTAAGGCAAAGTAGCTCGCGCTCTGTACGGGTTGATAGCCGGTCAGCGCCAGCGCTTTCGGTTTTTCGATCTTTCCGCCGCGTACGAATTGCTTCGCCCACTCCGCGTAGCGCTCGATCATGCGCTGGGAGATGCCGACCACGCTCGGGCGCGCGACACCCTCTTCATCGTCGGCGTTGCGCCGAAACATCCGCGCGAACCCGTCGAGCCCATCGTACCAGTCGTGATTGCCCGGGATGCCGAGCAACACGCGCGGAGGCCCAGCCGGCAAACCTTCGAGGATCTGATTGAACGGCACGATCACCCGATTGGTGATCTCTTGGGCCGTTGCCACGGGATACGCCGTATCGCCACCAAACAGCAGGATCTCCCCGCGCGGCGCGTGCAAGAAGGAGCCTTCGCGGTCGAGGTCTGGCAACTCGTACTCGGCGAAGATCAGGCGTGCGACCGCGCGACTGACTGCGACATCATCACCCGTGTCGGACACGTAGTCGAGCCACAGATCGCGCTCCAATGCTTCGACCAAGCTCGCGTGTGCCGACGTCGAACCGAGCGCTCGAGCGACGCGTTCCTTCAGCTCGAGCGGATCGTCAGCGGTCATCCAATCGCGCGAATCGACGTCCTCGGTGGCGATGGCGGACGCGGCGAAGTGCCGCAAGTGGCCCCAGAACGAGCGCACACCGAACCAAACCACCCCCCGTGGCCGCTCGGCGCCGCGCACGAAGCGCCAGCGCGGCGCGAGGTTCGGACGCGGAGGACGAAACGGTTGGGTCACGAGGTCGCGCAGTAAAACACGGTCTTCGATGATTGCCGCACTTTTGGCCTTCTTGCCCAAGAAATTGCCACTATCCGCGGCTCGCGTTCGGTAGCGGCACCGAAGCGGTGCGGCTACGCTCGTCGCCATGAATCGCAGGTACATCTCGAGCGGCACGAAATACGAACCCGTGGTCGGCTACTCGCGAGCGGTGCGCGTGGGCAACGTCGTGCACGTATCCGGTACGACGGCGACGAAAGAAGACGGCACGATCGCGGCTCCGGGGGATGCCGGCCTCCAAACCACCCAAGCCCTGCGCAACATCGCGTGGGCGTTGGAGCGCGCGGGCGCGCGTATCGAGCACGTCGTGCGCACGCGCATTTACGTGACGAATATCGACGACTGGGAGAAAATCGGCCGCGCGCACGGCGAGTTCTTCCACGACGTGCGACCCGCGACCACGCTCGTGGAAGTGAGCCGCCTGGTGGATCCCGCCATGCTGGTCGAGATCGAAGCCGAAGCCCTGCTGGACGGCTGAGCGCGCTGCCGGCTAAGTGTGGACGCCCGGCGCTTCTTGGCCGGTCTCGTTGACGTACTCCGAGTACCCGCCGCCGTATTTACGGACGCCGTCCGGGCTGACTTCGAGCACGCGGTTCGACAGCGCCTTGAGGAAGTGCCGATCGTGAGACACGAAGAGCATCGTGCCCTCATAGCCGGCGAGCGCTTCGATCAGCATCTCTTTGGTGCCGATGTCGAGATGGTTGGTCGGCTCGTCGAGCACGAGGAAGTTCGGCGGATCGTACAGCATTTGCGCCAGTACGAGCCGGGCCTTCTCGCCTCCGGACAAGATCCGGCACGGTTTCTCGATGTCGTCACCGGAGAACCCGAACACACCGCCCAGCGTGCGCAGCGAGCCAATCGAAGCGTGGGGGAATTTGCCGACCAGCGTGTCCCACACCGTGTCCTCCGGCTTCAGCACTTCCATCGAGTGCTGGGCGAAATAGCCCATCTTGACGCTGTTACCGACGGTCACGCGCCCCGTGTCCGCGTCGGTTGCGCCCGCGATCAACTTCAAGAGCGTAGACTTGCCGGCACCGTTCACGCCCATCACGCACCAGCGCTCGGTGCGGCGGATGAGTAAGTCGAGGCCCGTGTAGATGACGCGCTTGCCATACGCCTTCTTCACCGAGTCGAGACTGGCTACGTCATCACCCGAACGGGGGGCTTTCTGAAAGTCGAAACTCAGTTTCTCGCGCCGGCGGGGCGGCTCGACGCGCTCGATCTTGTCGATCTTCTTCACGCGCGACTGAACCTGCGCCGCGTGGCTGGCACGAGCTTTGAAGCGCGCGATGAACGCCTCTTCTTTGGCGAGCATGGCTTGCTGACGTTCGAAGGCACTCTCTGCCTGCAAGTCCAGCATGGCGCGCTGGCGCTGGTAAAATTCGTAGTCACCCGTGAAGCTAGTCAGCTCGCCAGCCTCGATCTCGACGATCTTGGTCACGATGCGATTCATGAACTCACGATCGTGGGAGGTCATGATCAACGCGCCGTCGAAGGACTTCAGAAATCCCTCGAGCCAGAGGATCGACTCTAGGTCCAAATGGTTGGTTGGCTCGTCGAGCAGCATCGCGTCCGGGCGCATGAGCAAAATGCGCGCGAGCGCGACGCGCATCTTCCAGCCGCCGGACAGCGTACCTACGTCCGCGTCCATCGTCTCTTGAGCGAAGCCGAGGCCCGCCAAGATCTCGCGCGCTTTGGCGTCCAGCGCATAGCCGCCGAGTTCTTCGAAGCGCCCCTGCACCTCTCCGAACTCTTCGATCAACGCTTCCATCTGGTCGATCAACGCCGGGTCCGCGAGCTTCAGCTCCAATTCACGCAAGCGCGCCGCGACCGACGACACTGGCCCCGCGCCGTCGAGCGTGGCCGCGACCACGCTCTGTCCGCTCATCTCGCCCACGTCTTGACTGAAGTAGCCAATGGTCGTGCCCCGATCGATGGCGACTTGACCGTTGTCCGGTGCCTCTTCTTTGACGATCAGGCGGAAGATGGTCGACTTCCCAGAACCGTTCGGGCCGACGAGGCCGACCTTGTCGCCCTTGAATACGGCGCAGGACGCGTCCATGAACAAGACGCGACGCCCATGCTGCTTGGTGACTGAATCGAGCCGGATCACGGCGGGCGAACTAGCATGAGATTTGCTGGGCCGCGGGCAAAAAGCGAAATCTCAGCCAATTTCCCCGCCTTGTCGCGTGGCGACCCCGGCAATGAAATGCGCTACGCGCCGCCACAACTCCGTGAACTGTTCGGGCCCGAAGGGAGAGTAGCTGGGGATCCAATCCCCCGTAGCAGCAGCCTCACTGGACAGGCCGTACTGACCCACGACATCGAGGTGGTCGGCCTGCGCGAAGTACAGAACCGGGCCCCAAACCTGAGACAGCGTAGGCACCACCCCATCGCTGTCGGAGCGCATGGGCAAGGCGGACGCGAACTCGGTGAGTTGCGACCGCTGCAGCTCGGTCAGCGGTGGAGCGCCGAGTTCGTCTCGCCGCGCAGCCCGATGCAAGAATGCGTACACCGGGAACATGAGCTGAGCGTACAAATCTCGCAGGGAGCGCCACGCATTGCGAAAATTGGGCGGCGTCGCGCGCGCGACGACCGAGGCATACGCAATCTTCGGGTCCGCCGTGCACGCATTCAGTAAATCGCAACCGGCCGGCGTGAGCTGGAAGAGCAGTGACTGATCCTTGACGACCGCTTTGAGGAAGGTCGCAAGTTCCAAGATCCGCGGCTCGGATAAGTCGCTCAGCAGTTTGTCGTACAAGTAGTCGAACGCACCGCGACGCTTGCGGAAAGGGTCACGCGCGCGCACGACGAAGTAGCCCAACCGCAGCATCAGCTTCAACGGAACGCGACCGCGACCGAGCATGAAGATTAGGTAGCGGCCCAGCGTGCGGATCAGAAAGCGCCCCACTGGGCGCGTGAAGTAAGTGGCGACCGGCGTGCCGTAGTGCGGTGCGCAAACGGTGACTAGCGAGCGCACTCGGTCATAAGCCGCGAATGGCACTTTGGAAGGGAGCGACGCGGTCGGGGCAATCGCAAGCCGGGCGTCGAGGCCGCCGGTGGAATGTCCGATCAAATGAATCGGGCCCTCGGCGTTAGTGGCCACCGCCGCCAAGGTTTCCCGCACCAAGGCGGCGCGCCAACGAATCGACGCCATCGGCAGCGTCGGCACTTCGGTAACCGTGACGGATAGACCGAGCTCCGCAAAGCTTGCTTCGATCGCCTCGCGTACGCCGCTGAAGTAGCTGAGCTCGCCGAACTTGCCGAACCCGAAGAAACCCGGGATCAGCAAGACATGGTGCGACGGAGTGGCCAAAGCCGCCGAAGCATACGCCTACAGCTGCAGCCTGGCGTGGGCTTCCGGATCGTGCGCTTCAGGGTCGACCTTTTGACCCTTCAAGTAGGCCTTCGCCGCTTCGAAAGCGTGCTTGATGCCGTGCGCTCCCGCATTGTCCCAATACTCGGCGTCGAAGGGTGTGAAGCGCATCAGCACTATTTCTGGATCGTTCTGATCGTCGAACCACAGCCGATACGGCTCTTTCCAAAGTTGCTCGACCTTGGAGCGATCCGCCACTAGCTCGAAGTGACCGTTGATGGTCACGAACTGGCGTGAGTTTTGGAGCGAGACCATCGCGCGCGAATCGTCACGAACCTCCAGCACCTTGCTCGAGTCGACCTTGGTGATGAACCAGAGCGTGCCGTCATCCGCGACATCGGCAATCGCCATCGGCCTGCCGTGGAGTTCGCCCGTGCGGCCGCGCGTAATCACGGTGGCGGTATCGAACTCGTGTAGGAGCTCGAAGAAGTGGCGTTCCGGCCCCGGCGCGGGGCCGGCCGAGGCAATATTGGCGGGGACTTGGTTCATGCCGTGCTGGTTTTGCAACGCGCATGCCGCGCCTCTGAATCGTCAGATGAACGACGAAAAGCCGGCCCACGGCGGGAGCGGCGGGCGTGCCGCACCGCCCCACCGTGGCAGCTTCGCGTGGAGCCCTCAGGGCTTGACGACGACCACGGGTTGCCCCGGGGCGATCGGTTTACCCTCGTGAGCCACCACCTCCACCACGACGCCATCGATCGGCGACTCGATCGCGATCTCCATTTTCATCGATTCGACGATGGCCAAGACTTCGCCCTTGGCGACGCGCTTGCCGGCCGTGACGAGCACTTTCCAGATGCTGCCAGGCACTCCGCTTTCGACGATCTGCGCGCCTTCCCAACCCGCGCGCTCGCTTTCCAAACCCGCGGCTTCGGCCTGCTCGACACTGAAGTTGAGTTGACCCGAGTCCACCCAGCGCTGCCGCTCTTCGGCGAACGCCGCGCGCTGCGTGGTTCGGAAGGAGGCAATCGAATCGGCCTCTTGCGCCAGGAACCGGCGATAGTCCGCCAAGCGGAAGCGCTGCTCTTCGATCTTCAACTCGAGTCGACCGTGTGGCACGGCCTCGCGCATCTCGAGCAGCTCTTTTGCCTCCACGGGGTAGAAGCGAATTTGATCGAAGAAGCGCAGTAGCCAGGGCGTCTTGGCTTGGAAGTGCTTGGTGGTCTTGAAGCGGTTGTAGACCTGCACGGTGCGACCGACGAACTGGTAGCCGCCCGGACCCTCCATACCGTAGATGCACATGTACGCGCCGCCGATACCGACGGCATTCTCCGGCGTCCACGTACGCGCGGGATTGTATTTGGTGGTAACCAAGCGATGCCGCGGGTCGAGCGGGGTCGCAACCGGCGCACCCAAGTACACGTCACCGAGTCCGAGCACCAAGTAGCGCGCGCCGAACACGATGTCTTTTACGGCCTGCACGTCGGGCAAGCCGTTGATGCGCCGAATGAACTCGATGTTACTCGGCGTCCAAGGCGCATCCTTACGAACGATTTGGGTGTATTTCTCGATCGCGAGGCGCGTCTGCGGGTCGTCCCACGACAACGGCATGTGGACGACCCGCGTTGGTACGTCGATGGCATCCACCGAGGGCAGCTCGGTCTCGGCGCGCGACAGCACATCGAGCAGGCGCGAAAAGCCCAACTTCTGACTGTCGAAGTGGATCTGCAAGGAGCGGATACCAGGCGTCAAATCGACGATCCCGGGCAGCTTCTCTTGGCGCAGCCACTCCATCAGCGCGTGGACCCGGAAGCGGAGTTCCAAATCGAGGACGGCATCCCCGTACTCGACGAGCAAGAACTCGTCACCCGCGGGGCGGTAGACGACGCGCGGCGCCTCCCCGCGTGCAGGCAAGCGGCGCAAGACGGCATCCGTGGCCGGCACCGACGACAGCGTGGCGGTCGCGAGCGCCTTGCGATCGGCGATCCGTCGCTCTTGCTCCGAGAGCGCGAGCTCCGCGGCCGCACGTGCGATGGGCACGAAGCGCACGCGGTTACCCGGACGCAGTTGACCGACCTTCCACAACTCGGCGCGCACGATCGTCGCGGGACACACGAAACCACCAAGGCTCGGCCCATCGGGACCGAGGATGATCGGCATGTCGCCCGTGAAGTCGATGGTGCCGAACGCGTACGCGTTGTCGTGAATGTTCGAGGGGTGGAGCCCGGCCTCACCGCCGTCGGAGCGCGCCCACTCTGGCTGCGGTCCGATCAAGCGAATGCCGGTACGCGCCGAGTTGTAGTGGATCTCGAAATCGCTGCTAAAAAAGCGCTCGATGTCGGCGGGCGTGAAGAAATCCGGAGCGCCGTGGGGGCCGTACAGCACGCCGATTTGCCAATTTTCGGTGAGCTGCGGCTGAAGCTGCTCGTCGAGCGCCTTTGGCTCGGCGTCGGTGTTGCCGGACTGGAGCAAGCGCAGCACGTCGCCCTTGCGCAAGGCGCGGCCGGCGTGCCCTCCGAAGCCGCCGAGGGTGAACGTCGAGCGACTACCCAAGTACTCGGGCACGTCGAAGCCATGCCGCACCGCGAGGTAGGCACGACAGCCGGCACCGCGAATACTACCGAGCTTCAGCGTCTGGCCGGCCCGCACCGAGACGGGGCGGAACCAAGGCACGGGCTCGCCGTCGAGGTCTGCTTCCATGCGCGCACCGGCGAGGGCGATCGTCGTGTCCGTCGCGAAGCGCAATGTGGGGCCGGTGATCGTCAGCTCCAGCGCGGGTGCGCCCGGCACGTTGCCGAGCACGCGATTGGCGAGTCGGAAACCCAGATCGTCGATCGGTCCGGAAGGCGGAATGCCAACGTCCCAGTAGCCGAGGCGGCCCGGATAGTCGTGAATGGTGCTGAGCGTACCGGGCGCGAGCACCTCGACGGTCGCGCTCGAGTAGGCGAGCGTGCCCAGATACGCGGTCGTCGTCTTGCCTTCACGGAAGACGTCCGTGCTCAAAATGTACGACAAATACGCGAGGTTCGTCTCCGTGCCGGCGATGCGCGTCTGCTCGAGCGCATCACTCAGTTTTCGAATCGCCTGGTCTCGGTCGTCGGCGAGGGCCATCACCTTGGCGATCATCGGGTCGTAGAAACCGCTGATCTCGCTGCCGCGTTCGACGAACGAATCGACTCGCACGCCGTCCGGGAAAGAGACCTCGGTCAACACCCCCGGGCTCGGCTTGAACCCGCGCGCCGGATCTTCGGCGTAGACGCGAACTTCGATCGCGTGGCCTCGCGGCTCCGGCGGGTTTTCGAGCGGCAGCGCTTCGCCCGCCGCGAGACGAATCATCCATTCCACGAGGTCGACGCCGGTGACAAGCTCGGTGACGCCGTGTTCGACCTGCAAGCGCGTGTTCACTTCCAAGAAGTAGAATTCTTCGCGATCGTCGTCGTACACGAACTCGACGGTGCCCGCCGAGCGGTAGTTCACCGACGCGCCGATGTGCACCGCGGACGCCAAAAGCGCCTTGCGCACTTCCGGCCGGAGCCGCGGCGCCGGCGTTTCCTCGACCACTTTTTGATGCCGGCGCTGCGCGGAGCAATCACGCTCGCCCAGGGCGATCACACGCCCCTGGCCATCCCCGAACAGCTGGACTTCGATGTGCCGCGCGCGCTCCACGAAGCGCTCGAGGAACACGCCGCCCTCGCCGAAATTCTTCTGCGCCAGCGAGCGCACCGATTCGAAAATCTCGCGAATTTTCGCGGCGTCGCGGCAAACTTGCATGCCGATGCCGCCGCCGCCCGCGGTGCTCTTCAGCATCACCGGGTACCCGATGCGCTCGGCGGCCGCGACGGCTGCGTCGACATCGGCCAAGAGCGGTGTGCCCGCCAAGAGCGGCACGCTAAGACCCTGCACCAGCTCACGCGCGGTGTGCTTGACCCCGAAGCGGCGCATTTGCTCGGGCGTTGGGCCGACGAAGGCGATGCCGTTCGCCTCTACCGCTTCGGCGAATTGCGCGTTCTCGCTCAAAAAGCCGTAGCCGGGGAAGATGGCCTTGGCGCCCGTACTGAGCGCCGCCGCGAGGATCGCCTCACGATTCAGATAACTGGCCGAAGCCGCCGCGGGGCCGACGCAAATGCTCTCGTCGGCTTCCAAGACGTGCAACGAATTTCGGTCGGCTTCGGAGTAAATGGCGACCGAACCGACGCCTAGCCTCTTCAGTGTGCGAATGACACGACAGGCGATCTCGCCACGATTGGCGATCAGAACTTTCTCGAACATGACACTTTCCTCCTTCGAGGATTTCGGAGCGCGCCGACAGCGTGCAGCGCGGCGCAGCTCCGCTTGCCTACGCCGACCAGACGAGGAGTCGGACCGGGGTCGGGTTGTAACCGTTGCAGGGGTTGTTCAGCTGGGGGCAATTTGAGATCAGAACGATAACATCGCTTTCTGCCCGCATCTCCACGTACCGCCCGGGAGCCGAAATCCCGTCGTCGAAGTGCAGCTCACCCTCGGGGCTCACCGGCACGTTCATGAAAAAGTTGATGTTCGCGGTAAGGTCGCGGAGAGATAGTTCCGGGCGGCGTTCCTGGATCTCGAGCAGGAAGTTGTCACGGCAGCTGTGCATGTACTTCTTGTCGAGCGCGTAGCGGACTTGGTTCGACTCGGCCGCGCACGCGCCGCCCACGGTGTCGTGGCGACCGCAAGTATCGGCCGTGATGCGGAGCATGACCCGGCCCTCGGTCGACATGAGGGGTGAACCGCTACTCAAGTAGATGCCGCCTTGCGTGCGGATCGTATCTACGGCGCTGTAGCGTTCGGTCGGATTGGCCGCGTCGTAGAACAGCGTGTCGACGGCCTGGTTGCCTTCCAGATCGACGATTCGGAACGTTTCCCCCCGTTTGACGATGTGACTGAAGCCGAGCCCCGACCCGAGCACGGTGTCGAAGATGGCTTGCTTCGGATCGAGTGAGCTTTCGGAAAGTGCCATGAGGAAATCCGTTCAGCGAAAGTAAGCTTCGGTGAGAGCGAAACCGCGTTCGTTCTCGGGGCACGAGACGCGGCAGGGGTCGTCCGACGCGACGGGACCAGCCTGACGAACCCCGAGATGCACGGGCTTGGCGCGGTAGGTCGGAGCGGGGTCGAGCGGGTGTGGCGTGTTGGAGAGCAAGACCAGCGTGTTCATTTCCGAGCGCAGCTCGACATAGGCACCTGGCTTCGAGTTGCCGGGAACCCAAGCGAGCTTGCCCTCGGCGTCCACCCCGACCTTCACGAAGAAGTTCAAGTTGGGCCCGAAATCACGCTTGCCGAGCTCGTACTTGGCGAGCTCGACCAGGAAATTGTCGCGGCTGTTTCGGTGCCAGTCGTTGCGCAGCGCTTGATAGTCGCCAGGCCCGTACTTCTTCAGACTCGCCTTCGAATCCTCGAGGCCAGTGATGGTGTCGTGCCAGCCGCAGGTGTCGGCAACGACCGAGCACAGGACGCGACCCATGTCCGAGTACAACACGTTGCCCGTGGTGATGCGGGCGATGTGCTGCGCCTTCAACGTGTCGGGCATGTTGTAGCGTTCGAGCGGGCGGTCCGCGTTGAACAACAAGGCCGCGACCGAGCCGCTACCTTCTACGTCCGTGATGCGCAGCACTTGGCCGCGTTTGAGCACGCGCGACCACATCTGGCCTCCGCGCAGGGGCTCGTCGACGAGCCATTCTTGAGTCACTTCAGCCATGCATCGATTCTCCAGCGTCAGAAGCCTGATCGCGGCGATGGATCAAATCCTCGAGCCGCTTTTTCGTGGCCAGGAAATGGCCAGAAAGGAACTGCTCCGGCGAGCGCGGGCGCGCCACCGGGACGTCGATGACCTCTAGGATTCGGCCCGGGCGCGCACCGAGCACGACGATCCGATCGGACAGGTAGATGGCTTCATCGAGGTCGTGGGTGATGAACAGGATGGTGACGCCGGCCGCCTGCCAGATCCGCAGCAGATGCGCCTGCATGCTGGCTCGAGTCTGAGCGTCGAGTGCGCCGAAGGGCTCGTCCATCAGCAAAATTCGTGGGTCGTTGGCCAGCGCGCGGGCAATCGCGACGCGCTGCTTCATGCCACCCGAGAGTTGCGCCGGGTAAAGCTCGGCAAAATCGGTTAGGCCGACCAACTTCAGCCATTCGTCGGCCGCCTTGGTCGCTTTGTCGTCACGCAAGCCCTTCATCTTCGGGCCGAACAGCACGTTCTTCCTGACCGTCAGCCAGGGGAAGAGCGTGTAGCCCTGGAACACCATGCCGCGATCGGCGCCCGGGCCCGTCACCGGGATACCGTCCACGGCCACGATGCCTGCGCTCGGATCCTCCAAGCCTGCCACAACGCGAATCAGCGTGGATTTACCGCAACCGGAGGGGCCGATCACGCTGATGAATTCGTTGCGACGGACCTTGAAGTTGATGTCGGAGAGCGCCACCAGCTTGCCGCTTGGGCTGTCGGGGCTCGGGAACTCGCGGGACAAGTGCTCGATGCTGAGCACCACTTTGCGTTTGTCTATCTCGGCAAAGTACTCGGCAACTTCCGGAAGGTGATCGAGGTAGCTAGGTAACTGAATACGGTCGTCGGACATAAGTCAGTAGCTTTCGCGGCGCAGGGTCGGCGCCGCCAATCGGAGAGGTCAGGTACCCGCGAGCCGGGCGCGTGGCGGAAGCGAACGGCGCACGGCGCGCATGATCCGCACGAGGTGTGTTTGACCCGTCTCCCACGGGAAGAGGTAGCGGCCGAGTAACCCGAGAAACTGATCGGTAGCAAGCCCTACCAAGCCAATGATGACGATCGCTGCGTACACGTTGTCGAAGTGCCGGTAGCGCTGCTGCTGATAGAGCCAAGCGCTCAGACCCGACTTTTCACCGATCAGTTCGGCCACGACCAAGTAGGTCCAGGCCCAACCGATCAAGATGCGCATGTCGCGGTACAAGCCGGGAACGGCGCCGGGAACGACCACGTTCCAAACCAGCTGCCGCTTGTTGGCGCCGAGAGTCTGCGCCGCGTGCAGTAAGGAGACGTCGACCGAGCGCGTGGTATTCGAGACGATCAGCACCATCTGGAAAAAGGTGCCAATGAAGATGATCGCGATTTTGGGCTCGTCTTGCAGGCCGAGCACGGTCAGCGCGAGCGCCCCGAAAACGGGCGCCGGCATGTACCTCACGAAGTCCACGAAGGGCTCGAACAAGCGAGCAAAGAACGGAAACGTGCCGCACAAGATGCCCAGCGGAAGCCCGAACACGGCCGACCAAAAGAAGCCCCAGAAGATCACCTTGCAGCTTTGCGCCAAGCTCTCGTGAAGCCAGGCATCGCCGTCACGCTCGGGGGCGGTGGTGAACGCGGTATACAAGGCTCGCGCGACCGCGTGCGGCGGTTGCAAATAAATCGGGTTCACGCGCTCGCCCGTGACACGCCGTGCGTGTGCAGCATCGAGCTCACGGTTACGCAAGATCACCACGTCCAAGTCGACGCGCTCACCGGCTGCGATGTAGCTGTGGTCGCCGGGGACCTTCGTATCGCCCGCGTCCGAGACCAAAACCTGCGGATGCCAGATGAAAGGCACGTAGCTGATGGCACACCAGCTCAGCAGGGGCAGCACGAACGCCAGAACGCCGACCCAGAACCGCGCCTGCGCGTCGAGCGGCTTACGCACGCCGAGCAAACGGGCCAGCGGCTCGTTCTTGGGCACCGAGGATTGGGGGACTTTGGCAGTAGACGTCATGGAATTCGCCTCGTGGAGTGGCGTGACGCGAGCCCTCATCTGTGAGGGGGCGCATCGCCTTAGAGTCCGCCCGTTCATGTTGCCGGTAGATGTCGGGCACACTTCAGGGCAAAGAGCGCGCGCCCTGGCAAACGGGATCCCGCACGGCTCGAATTACGCGCCGCGCCGTTAGTTACTCCTGGGGCAGCGCAAGCCGGCCTCTGACACAGAGCGACATACAGAGCCGCGAGCCGCGGGGATAGGCGCGCCCACGCCCATCCCCGGGGGCGTTCGGCGCCGGCAGCGGCGCGCAAAGCAACGGGGCGAAACGCCTCGTATTCCTGATAAATTCCGAGAGTTTTGCGTTCGTTCTGCGACCAAATTTGTAGGGGGCTTTTCGGGCAAGCATGCCCGCCCTAGTAGTGGCATTGCACTCAGCGGGCCGGGGTTTTCCAGGCCGTGACGAAAGCGAAGCATGACCTCGGAAGTTGCCCCCGGCCGCGTCGAACAGCCCAAGTCCACTCGTTGGATTCTGCTCGGGGTCGGCGTGCTCGCTTTGGGCGCCGCCGTCGTCTTCGTTCGCATGCGGCAGGCTACGCCCACCGGCACTGGTGCACCTGGCGCGGAGAGCACTGCAGGGGCCCGGCCGATACCGGTCGTAGTGACGAGGGCCGCCAACCGCGACGTTCCGGTGTTCTTGGACGGGCTCGGGAACGCAGTGCCGCTCATCACGGTGACGGTCAGACCCCAGGTCGACGGCCCGCTTACGGCCGTACTGTTCACCGAAGGGCAGCACGTAAAGAAGGGCGACCTGCTCGCGCGCATCGATCCGCGGCCGTTCACTATCCAGCTTCACCAAGTACAAGCAGCGTTGGCCCGCGACCAGGCCCAAGCCCGAAACGCAAAGCTCAACTTGACTCGCTACACGGCCCTGCACGCGCAAGGCCTAGCGACGCAAGAGCAGCTCGACGACCAGCGCGCGACAGCCGACCAGCTCGAGGCCACGACCAAGGCCGACGAAGCTCAAATCGAGAACGCGCAGCTGCAGCTCGCCTACACCGAGGTTCGCTCCCCCGTGGATGGCGTGACCGGCGTCCGCCAGGTTGACCAAGGCAACATCGTGCAGGCCTCGGACGCGAACGGCATCGTAGTCGTGACCCAGCTCGATCCGATGGCGATCGTGTTCACCCTGCCCCAGGACAATTTGCCGCAGATCAACCGAGAAATTGCGGGGGGCCTGCAAATCGAAGCCTACAGCCGCGACGGCGACCGTTTGCTCGGCCGTGGCAAACTCACCCTGGTCGACAACCAGGTGAGCCTGACCACGGCCACCGTTCGCTTGAAGGGCATCGTGCCCAACCCCGACCGCGCCCTCTGGCCCAACGAGTTCGTGCGCGCGCGGCTGCTCTTGGCAACGCGTACCGGCGCGCTCTCGGTTCCGGCGCCTGCGGTTCAGCGCGGACCTCAGGGTACATTCGTGTACGTCGTGACCCCGGAGCAAACGGCGGCATTGCGACCAGTCGAAGTCGAGACCGTGCAGGATCAGTGGGCGGTGATCGGCAAAGGTATCCAAGCCGGCGATCAAGTCGTCGTGGAAGGGCAGAATCAACTCAGACCGGGCGCAAAAGTCTCTTTGCGCTCGACAGTGGCAGGTCAAGCCGGCGCGACGGGCGCGCCGGGCAGCAGTACCGACGCGCAGCAACCCGGGACGGGTACGCAAGGAAAGAACGGCGGAGCTCGGCCGTGAGCATCTCCGAGCCCTTCGTGCGTCGCCCAGTGGCGACCACGCTGCTCGTGATTGGCATCATGATCGCAGGCATCGTCGCGTTCCGCGCGCTGCCGGTGTCGGCGCTGCCGCAAGTCGACTATCCGACCATCGTCGTTTCGACGTTCATGCCGGGTGCCAGTGGGCAGACGATGTCGGCCACGGTCACCACGCCGCTCGAACGTCAGTTCGGTCAGATGCCGGCGCTGTCGCAAATGACCAGCGTGAGTAGCTTCGGCAGCTCGCAGATCACCCTGCAATTTACGCTCGAAAGGAACATCGACGCCGCCGAGCAAGACGTGCAAGCCGCGATCAACGCCGCGGCGAACTTGCTCCCCAAGACCCTGCCTACGCCACCTTCGTACAGCAAGAGCAACCCCGCCGACACGCCGATTCTAACCCTGAGCGTGAGCTCCGACACGTTGGCGTTGAGTCAGGTCTCCGACTACGCCGACTCGATTCTAGTGCAGAAGATCTCCCAGGTGACGGGCGTGGGTTTGGTCACGCTGAACGGCGGGGCCAAGCCCGCCGTTCGCATTCAAGTCGACCCAGAAGCGCTCGCGGGTACGGGCCTCAGCTTGGAGGAGGTGCGCGCGGCGGTGGCCGCCGCCAATGTCAATCAACCCAAGGGCACGCTCGACGGCCCGCGCCAGAGCTACACGATCGCCACCGACGATCAGCTATTCAAGGCCGAGGCATTCCGCCCGCTGATCATGGCGTACAGAAACGGTTCGCCGATCCGCCTGCGTGAAGTCGCGACCGTCGAAGACGGCGTCGAAAATAGCGAGCTTGCGGGCTGGGCGGACGACAAGCGCGCCATCATCCTCAACGTGCAGCGCCAACCCGGCGCCAACGTGATCGAAGTCGCCAATCGCGTCAAAGCCCTGCTCCCCCAGCTCGAAGCGTCTTTGCCCTCGAACATCCAGACCAAGGTGCTGAGCGACCGAACCGAGACGGTGCGCGCGTCGGTAGAAGACGTCGAGTTCACGTTGTTGCTCACGATCGGCCTCGTTGTCGCGGTGATCTACGTTTTTTTGCGGAGCCTCCGCGCGACGGCCATTCCGAGCTTGGTGGTGCCCCTGTCTTTGATCGGCACTTTCGGGGTGATGTACCTGCTCGGCTACAGCCTCGACAACTTGTCGCTGATGGCGCTGACGATCTCCACGGGCTTCGTCGTCGACGACGCGATCGTGATGATCGAAAACATCGCCCGCTACATCGAAGAGGGTGATTCGCCCTTCGAGGCAGCGCTCAAGGGCAGTAAGCAAATCGGCTTCACCATCATCTCGCTCACGGTCTCGCTGATCGCCGTGCTGATTCCTCTGTTGTTCATGGGCGGCATCGTCGGGCGTCTGTTCCGAGAGTTCGCCGTCACGCTCAGTGTCGCGATCGCAGTGTCCGCGATCTTGTCTCTGACCCTGACGCCGATGATGTGCGCGTTCCTGCTGCGACCGGAGCCACCGCTCGCGGAACGCGGCGCCTTCCATCGCTGGTCGGAAAGGGCCTTCGAAGGCCTCGTCGCGTGGTACGACCTTGGCCTGAAATGGGTGCTGCGTCATCAGCGCACCACCCTGCTGGCCACCGTCGGCACCGTGTTGCTCACGCTGTTCGTGGCTTGGGTCGTGCCTAAAGGCTTCTTCCCTCAGCAAGATACGGGCTTGATCGTAGGGGTTACGGAGGCCGGACCGGACATCTCCTTTCCACGCATGATGCAGCTCGAGACGCAAATCTCGGACGTCGTGCGCAAAGATCCGGACGTCGACCACGTAGTGTCGTTCATCGGTGCGGACGGAACGAACGCGACCGTGAACAGCGGGCGCTTGTCGATCACGTTGAAGCCGCGCAGCGAGCGCAAGTCGACCAGCGACGAGGTGATCGCGCGGCTGAAACCGGAACTCGCCCAGGTGACCGGAGTATCGACGCACTTGCAGTCGGTCCAAGATCTGCAAGTCGATAGCCGAGTCGGGCGGACCCAGTACCAGTACACGATGGAGGATGCGGACGGCGCGGAGCTGGAAGAGTGGTCGGCGAAGATGCTCGCAAAGCTCCACACGTTGCCGCAGCTGACCGACGTGGCTAGCGACCAGCAAGCCGCAGGCCCGCAGCTGAGCCTGGAGATCGATCGCGACACCGCCTCACGCCTCGGCATTTCGCCACAGCTGATCGACGACACACTGTACGACGCCTTCGGACAACGGCAAATCTCGACGATTTTCACCCAGCTCAACCTGTATCGCGTCATCTTGGAGGTGAAGCCCGAAGCCAGCGAGGATCCCCGCGCGCTCGACCGCATCTACATTCGCTCGGCGAGCGGCACCCAGGTCCCCCTCTCGCAGTTCGTGCAAATCAAGCACACCGTCGCGCCGCTCGCGCTCAGCCACCAGGGGCAATTCCCCGCGGTTACCCTCTCCTTCAACTTGGCCAAGGGCTCATTGGGGGAAGCGGTGGATGCTATCCACGCCGCCGAGGCCGAAATTGGCTTGCCGCCCGGCATCCGCGCCGACTTCAGCGGAACGGCGAAGGCGTTCAAGGACTCGCTTGCAAGTCAACCGCTCCTGATCTTGGCGGCGCTGGTGACCGTCTACATCGTGCTCGGCGTGCTGTACGAGAGCTACATCCATCCGATCACGATCTTGTCGACGCTGCCGTCCGCCGGCATCGGGGCACTGCTCGCGCTCATGCTGTGCGGCAGTGAATTCAGCGTGATCGCCCTGATCGGGATCATCCTCCTGATCGGCATCGTGAAGAAGAACGCGATCATGATGATCGACTTTGCGCTCGAAGCGGAGCGCGAGCATGGCATGTCTCCCGAGGAGTCGATTCATCAAGCGTGCTTGCTGCGCTTCAGACCGATCATGATGACGACGCTAGCGGCGCTGCTCGGCGGTCTGCCGCTCGCGCTGGGTTCGGGCTCGGGTTCGGAGCTCCGGCGTCCGCTGGGCATCGCCATCGTCGGCGGGCTTTTGATCTCGCAGGTGCTCACCCTGTACACGACCCCCGTCATCTACTTGTACATGGATCGCCTGGGACGCTACCTGTCGCGGCGCAAGCGCGCGGGCGGCACGCCAGGCACGTCAGAGCCCGTCGCGGAAAGCATATGAACATCGCGGGGCCGTTCATCCGGCGCCCCATCGCGACCACGCTGCTCGCGTTGGGCGTGATCTTGGCCGGCGTGTGGGCCTACACGCTACTTCCCGTCTCCCCGCTGCCGCGCGTGGATTTTCCAACGATTTCCATCAGCGCCAGCCTGCCCGGCGCGAGCCCCGAGACGATGGCATCGTCCGTCGCGACCCCGCTCGAGCGCCGCTTCGGGCGCATCTCCGGCGTAACCGAGATCACGTCCACGAACGTGCTCGGCACGACCAACATCACGCTCCAGTTCGATTTGGATCGTGACGTGGATTCTGCGGCCCGAGACGTACAAGCAGCGATCGCGGCCGCAGGAGGTGAGCTACCGACGAATCTGCCGTTCCGGCCAACCTACCGCAAGGTCAACCCGTCCGACTCGCCGGTAATGATCTTGTCCATGACCTCGGACACGCTGCCGCTCGCCCAGGTGTACGAGGCGGGCAACAGCATCCTCGCTCAGAAGATCTCTCAGGTGCCCGGCGTTGGTCAGGTCACCGTCGGCGGCGGTCAGCAACCCGCCGTGCGCATCCAGGCCAACCCCAAGACGCTCGCGGGCATGGGATTGAGCATGGCCGATCTGCGAACCGCCGTTGCGGCGTCCACCGCCAACGAAGCGAAGGGCAGCATTGCCGGGATCAAGCAGACGACCATCATCGGCGCGAACGATCAGCTGTTCGGCGCGGACGCCTTCCGCTCGGTGGTAATCGCCTATCGCGACGGCGCGCCCGTGCGCTTGAACGAAGTCGCGGACGTCTTCGACGACGTCGAGAACAACCGGGTGGCGGCCTGGCACAACGGCAAGCGCGCCGTTCTGTTGATAATTAGACGCCAACCGGGCTCGAACATCATCGAGACCACCGAGCGCGTCACGAAGCTGATTCCGGAGCTCGTGAAGTCCATCTCGCCCGCCATCAACGTGGTCGTCGCGGTCGAGCGCACCAAGTCGATCAAGGGCTCGGTGCACGACGTCGAGAAGACGCTGCTGCTCAGCGTACTGTTGGTGATCGGCGTCGTGTTCGTATTCTTGCGCAGCGTGCGCGCGACACTGATACCGAGTGTGGCCGTACCGTTGTCGTTGGTCGGCACCTTCGGCGTGATGTATCTGCTCGACTACAGTCTCGACAATCTGTCGTTGATGGCCCTCACCATCTCCACCGGTTTCGTCGTCGACGACGCGATCGTGGTGACCGAGAACATCACGCGCTACATCGAGCAAGGTAAGCGTCCGCTCCAAGCGGCGTTGGAGGGAGCCAAGCAGATCGGCTTCACGATCGTGTCGATCACGGTTTCACTGCTCGCCGTGTTCATCCCGCTGCTATTGATGGGCGGCATCGTGGGCCGGCTGTTTCGCGAGTTCGCGGTTACGCTGAGCATCGCCATTGCGTTTTCGGCCGTCGTCTCGTTGACCCTCACGCCCATGATGTGCGCCCGCCTGCTGCGCCCTTCGAGCCACCAACATGGCCGCCTGTACACCTCTTCGGAGAAGGCATTTTCAGCGCTCCTGCGCGGTTACGAGCACGCTCTCGACTGGGTGCTCGGACACAAGGGGCTCGTGCAATTGCTGCAGCTAGCCACCGTCGGGCTCACCGTTTTCTTGTTCATCGTGCTGCCCAAAGGGCTCTTCCCCCAGCAGGATCTCGGCCAGTTGATGGGCTTCTCGGAAGCTCCGCAAGACGTCTCTTTCAAGACGATGCGGGAGCGACAGCTGGCCGTGAACAAGATCCTGCAAGCCGACCCGGACGTTGCCAACGTCGTGTCGTTCATCGGTTCCGGAAACGGATCGACGGGCAACACCGGTACGGTCTTCGTCGACCTGAAGGCGATGCCGCCGCGTGTTGCCTCGGCCGACCAAATCATCGCGCGCCTGCGCCCGCAACTCGGCAAGTTGGTCGGCATCAACCTATTCATGCAGGCCGTTCAGGACGTGCGCGTTGGCGGGCGCTCCTCGCGCACCCAATACCAATACACCCTGCAAGATGCGGATTTGGACGAACTGCGAGATTGGGCGCCGCGGGTAGTCGATCGCTTCAAGAAGATCCCGATTTTGAAGGACGTAGCCACCGACCAGCAAACCTCGGGCCTCACGCTGGCGTTGAATATCGACCGCGACACATCGGCGCGCCTCGGCTTGTCGCCGGCCGCCATCGACAGCGCCTTGTACGATGCCTATGGGCAACGCCAAATCGCGACCATGTACGGGCCGCTCAACCAGTACCGCGTGGTGCTGGAGACCAAGCCAGAGTTTCAGGTGGGGCCCGAGAGCTTGAAAGAGCTGTACGTCGGCGCGCCCGGCGGCGGACAAGTACCATTGCCCGCCATCACGCGGTCGACCGTCACCTACACCCCGCTCGCGATCAACCATCAGGGGCAATTCCCGGCAACCACTTTGTCTTTCAACCTCACGCCCGGCAAATCCCTGGGCGACGCCATGAAAGCAATCGATCTGGCGGAGCGAGAAATCGGCATGCCTCCCAGCATTCGAGCCGCGTTCCAAGGCACGGCCCAGGCGTTCTCCGCCTCGCTGTCCAGCCAACCGACGCTGCTGATGATCGCGCTCGTGACCGTGTACATCGTGCTGGGCGTGCTTTACGAGAGCTACGTCCACCCGATCACGATCCTATCGACCATCCCGTCCGCCGGCGTCGGGGCGCTATTGGCACTGCTGCTGTTCAAGACAGAGTTCAACGTGATCGCCTTGGTCGGCTTGATCCTGCTGATCGGGATCGTGAAAAAGAATGCGATCATGATGATCGATTTTGCGATCGAGGCCCGGCAAAGTCGAAATCTCTCCGCGCACGACGCCATCCGGGAAGCTTGTTTGCTGCGCTTCAGGCCGATCTTGATGACCACCGCCGCCGCGTTGCTCGGAGCCTTACCGCTGGCGTTCGGCACGGGCATCGGTTCCGAACTGCGCCGCCCGCTCGGCATCGCCATCGTCGGTGGGCTGATCGTGTCACAGCTGCTGACCCTGTTCACGACGCCCGTGATGTACCTGTCGTTAGACCGTTTTACCCGTAAAAAACGCTATCCGACCCACGCCGAATCGCTGACACCCGCTCCTGCCCAGGCGGAGTGAGCAAAGGCGCCACGCGCAAAAGTGCAACGGCCTGCACCGTAAACGAAGTCCGCCTTCGAGCTCAAGAACGAGGGCGCGCAGACCGTTATGGATGGGAATGCAAGCGAAGTCGTTGGCCGAGGCACCGTCGAGCGGAACCATCAAAGCAGCCGGCGTAGTGCCAACCGTGCTCTTCGTGGATGACGAACCGAACGTCACCGCAAACTTTTTGATCATGTTCCGGAAGGCACCGATTCGCGTGCTCACGGTCAACTCCGGGAACGATGCGCTGGAGGTGCTTGCGAGCACCGCCGTGGACATCGTCGTTTCGGACGAGCAGATGCCCGACATGCCGGGTTCGGTGCTGCTGGCAAAGGTGCGCGAGCAGCACCCCGACGTCGTGCGCATCATCCTCACTGGAGAAGCCAGCCTGGACGCGGCCATCGCGGCCATCAACGAGGCCGGGATCTTTCGCTTCCTGCGTAAGCCGTGCTCGGTGGACGACCTCACCGCCTGCCTGAAGGAAGCGGTGTGTGCACGTGAAGGTCAGCGCAGCGTCGCGAAGGTAGAAAATGACGCCAACGTCTTGCGCGAGCTGCGCACGAACTTCGACAAGGCCATCGAGGCAATGTACATGGTGGTGCAACCGGTGGTCTCGCTGGCGGCCGGAAACGTATTCGCATACGAGGCACTGGTGCGCACGCGCGAGTCGTCCGTGCCCCACGCGGGGGCATTCTTCCAGGCCGCCGAGCACCTCAAACGGGTGCGGGAACTCGACCGGCGCATCCGAGCAAAAGTCGCGATCGAACTCCCCCGCTTGCCCGAGGGCTCGGCGATCTTGATCAACGTGCACCCGAATTCTCTGGACGACCCGGACCTGTACGCCCCCGATTCCCCGCTCGCACCCTTCTCCTCCCGGGTCATATTCGAGATCACCGAGCGGTCGTCGCTCCACAGTATGGAAAATGCCAAAGAGCAGGTCGCGCGCCTGCGCGCCGCCGGCTACCGAATAGCGGTCGATGACCTGGGCGCGGGCTACGCGGGTTTGACCAGCATCGCTCTCTTGCAGCCGGACATCGTGAAGCTCGACATGGAGCTCGTGCGCGGGCTCGAATCTTCGCCCACGCGCTGCACGCTGATTGCCGGCATGCTCGCACTCTGCAATCAACTCGGAATCGCCGTGATCGCGGAGGGCGTCGAAACCGCCGCCGAAGCCCGCAAGCTGCAAGAGCTCGATTGCGAGTTCTTGCAAGGCTACTATTTCGCCAAGCCTGGACTACCGTTCCCGGCGGTGAATTGGCCTCGGAACTAGCGCTCGAGGGTCTTGAGCCAGCGCAGCGCATCGGTGAGTTCTGCGACTTGCACGACTTGCAAGGCAGCGCTGTCGATCTTCTGAACCACCTGCGTGACTACCAACTGGGAAAACACGCTACGAGGCTGTACCACGACCATGTACTCGAGCCCCGCTTGGATGGCACGCGGAGCCCAGTCTTCATTGGTCCAGTCTTGATCGGCGGACACGAGCGGTCGTAGCATTTGCGCGTTGGCAATGATGCTGCTGGCGGACACCTCGACCAGCAGCTTCAGGCATAAGTCCATGCGGCGCCGGTACGGCTCGCCCTGCAAGAATCCGGACCAGGTATTCAGTATTGCATGAAGGTCGGGCAGCGACTCGACCGACAACGATTCATCCGAGTGGAGCACGCTGGAGTTACGGAGCGCGGACAGTGGCATGCTGAAATGCTGAACGACTCTCGGCACTGGGCGCTTAAGCCAGATGGCTAAAATCCCAGCGCCATTTGCCGTACTAAAAGACGAGGACCGGCGTCATGGGTCCCCAGTGGAGGACACATGAAGGGAATCATTTTCAATCTGCTGGAAGACTTCATCGTCGAGGGCTGGGGCGCCGAGAAGTTCGAACGGGCCTTCGAACGCTGCCCGATTCAGGCTCAAGTTCCGTATGTCGGTCCGTCCACCTATCCCGACGCTCATTTGTTGGCGATCATCGACGCGGTCAGCGCAGAGCTCGGCATCGGCAGTGCCGAGGCGATTCGAGGTTTCGGGCGCTTCGCCTTCCCGCGGTTGGCCGAAAAGTTTTCGGTCTTCGTTCGCGAATACCAGCACCCGAAGCCATTCTTGAAGACCGTGCACGGCATCATCCATTTGGAGGTGAGGAAGGTGTACGTGAACTCCGAACCGCCCCTGATCACGTTCCAAGATCCAGCGCCGGATCGGTTGCTCATGCAGTACACGTCACGCCGAAACCTGTGTCCGTTCTTTGCCGGTTTGGTCGAAGGTTCGGGGGACTACTTCAAGGTGCCAATCGCGCTGACCCAAACCCAATGCACCTTGGCAGGCGCGGCCAGCTGTGAATTTTCCCTGCAGTTTCCGCTATGAACGACCACGAAGAGCTGCGCCTCCTCAAACGACGACTGGAGCGCGCCGAGCAGCGAGTAAAAATCCTAGACTCGATGCTCGAGGAGCGGACGCGCGAAGGTTATTTGGCCAGCGCGCAGTTGCGCGCGGCGTCCGTGTCACTGGCGGAGCTGTTCCGCGCGGTTCCCGGCGCCATCATCGTGATCGGGTCGGATGGCCTAGTCGAGGCCGTGAACGGGGAGACGTTGCGCCTGCTCGGCTGCGAAGAGGGCGACCTAATCGGCAGCGCACAACAGAAGATTTTCGGCGACGCTTGGTCGCCGAGCCAAAACGTGAACAGCGACAGGGTGCTGCGCGTGGAACGCGACGTGTACACCCGAGGCGGGCAGCGCGTGCCGGTGCTGCTCTCGGCGACCATGATGGACACCGGTCAACATCATTCGATCGTATGTGTGGCCGTAGATCTGACCGAGCGCAAGAAGCTGGAGGCCGAGCTTTTGCATGCCCACAAGCTCGAATCCATCGGTCGACTCGCGGCGGGCGTAGCGCACGAGATCAACACACCGATCCAATTCATCAGCGACAGTGTTCGCTTCGCGCGCGATGCGATCGGCGATCTTGCGCCGGTCTATCTGCTCTATCGAGAGATTCGCGAGTCACCCGCGGCGGATCTGATGCAGCGATTGGCAGAGCTCGACGCGATTGAAGCCAAGGCCGACGTCGCCTTCTTGTTCGAGCAGTTGCCCGGCGCGCTCGGCCGCGCGATGGACGGCCTACAGCAAGTCGCGAACATCGTGCGTGCAACCAAAGACTTCGCCTACCCCACCACGCGCGAACGTCGACCGGCCAACATCAACAAGGCGTTGCAAAGCACGTTGACGATCGGCAAGCGGGAGTACGCCGACATCGCCGATATCGAGCTCTCGCTGGGCGACCTGCCGCTCGTGCCCTGCCACATCGGGGAACTGAACCAGGTCTTCTTGAATCTGGTGATCAACGCGGCGCACGCCATCCATGATCGGCGCCACGGTGGGCGTGGCTGTATCGCGGTGAGCACGCAGGTGGTCGGCTCGCACGTGGTGATCGCCATCGGCGATGACGGAGACGGCATCCCGGATTCTATCCGAGCTTCGATCTTCAACCCATTTTTCACCACCAAGGAGCAAGGGCGCGGTTCCGGCCAAGGGCTGGCGATTGCTCGATCCGTAGTCGTCGAAAGACACGGAGGCATCCTCGATTTCGACACCGGCCCCGAGCGAGGCACGACTTTCTTCGTGCGCATCCCGCTTTCGTATCCGCGCCAGAGTTCAGCGCCCGCCTCGCGCTCGACTCGACCCAAAGCCATGAGCTAAGCTTCGCGCAATGCCGAATTCCGTTCGCGTGGTGCGCAGCAAACTGCGTGAATTTGCGCTCGCACTACCCGAAGCCCAAGAAGACATGCCCTGGGGAGAACGGGTGGTGAAGGTGAACAACAAAGTGTTCGTGTTCCTCGGCCACGACAAGGACACCGAGCAGTTCGGACTGAGCGTGAAACTCCCGAACTCGAAGCACAGCGCGTTGCGCCTGCCGTTCAGTTCACCCGCCGGGTACGGCCTCGGCGAGAGCGGCTGGGTGAGCGCAAAGCTCGACGACCAATCGCAGGCCTCGTTCGAGATGCTGCGCGATTGGATAAAAGAAAGCTACTGCGCGGTCGCGCCCAAGGCGCTGGCCGAGCAAGTGCAGCCCGATGCCAGAAAAGCCAAGGCCGCCAAGAGGGCGAAGGCCAAAACGGCCAGAGAAGGCACCCCGAAGCGCAAAGCACAAGCCGAGGGACGCGCAAAGTCCACGTCGCTGCGCCTGGCTTCCGCGCAG
>Ga0247740_1000142_pt1 | contig 37263 bp, 27 predicted proteins | sample UWRJL148409B2_FD_180942 | JGI IMG/M metagenome (GOLD analysis project Ga0247740, IMG submission 180942) | Plant litter microbial communities from Arlington Agricultural Research Station in Wisconsin, United States - UWRJ-L148-409B-2 | ecosystem: Environmental > Terrestrial > Plant litter >...
GTCGAGTTGCCCGGAGTAGCCGTTCTCGCTCCTGACTTCCAAGCTCGTGACGAGGTTGGGCGTGACGAAGTAGCCCGCAGCGAGCGTTGCGCCGAAGGTTGCCACGAAGCGTGACTGGAGCTCGAGTAGCTCGACTCCGCCGCCGACCAAGTTGAGCGCGAACAACAGCGACCCGAGCTGCTTGTCGAGGATCACGCGGCCTTCGTAGCCGACCAGGAGCGGGCCGGCCTGGCCCTCGAGCAGCAGCGCGCTGCCGAGCGTGTCCGCGACCGGATCCGAGAGTTTGTATTTGAGCTGCGCTGAGAGCGACTGAAGGTCGGTCGTGCTCAGGCGAGAGGGCAGGGCGGCACCGGGGATCATGATGTCCTCGGTCACGCTGGACGCGTTCCAAAACAGCGCCGCCTGCAGGTTGCGAGCTATACCGAGTTGGAATCCGAGGCGTGCTTCGAGCCGGTTGAAGTAGTTGGCGCGGCCGATGCGCTCCGTGGTCCACGGCTGCAGCTCCGCAAGCCCAGGGTTCAGTACGGCTGACTCGTAGCCATAGCCGAAGTGGCGCTCCGCGGCCTTGGCGCTGGTCGACACGGCTAGGCAAGCGAGCAAGGCCTGGGAGAAAATTCTTAGTGATTTCATGGTTTTGCCGGACGACGTCGGACGTTGATCGGTTTCCGACCTACGTTTTCGGCGTCGAAGGCGGACGGGCACTCGGAGCTGACGGGGCAGGCGGCGCAGGCGGGTTTGCGCGCGGCGCACACGCGCCGGCCGTGAAAAATCAAAGTGTGGGAGAGCATGTCCCAATCAGTGCGCGGAAAGAGCGCCATCAAATCACGCTCGATGTCTTGCGGCTCGGTGTGCTTGGTCCAGCCCAAGCGCTGACTGATGCGCTGCACGTGCGTGTCGACGACGACGCCCTCGGGCGTGCCGAAGGCCACGCCGAGCACGACGTTGGCCGTCTTGCGGCCGACGCCCGGCAACTTCACGAGCTCATCGAGCGTGCGCGGGACTTCACCGTGGTGTTCGTCGAGCAGGCGCTTCGATAGACCAATGACGTTCTTGGTCTTCTGTCGATACATCCCGATCTTGCTCAGCACCCGTTCGACTTCGGTGGGCTCGGCGCGAGCCAATGACTCAGGTGTCGGCCAGCGCTCGAATAGTTCTGGCGTGATCTTGTTCACCATCACGTCCGTGCTCTGAGCCGACAGCACGGTGGCCAAGATCAGCTGAAACGGGCTTTGGTGGTCGAGCTCGCAGTGCGCGTCGCTATGACGCTCGCGCAGCTTGCCGTACGTCGTCGCGATTAGCGCGGCGTTCGGGGTGGCGTTCTTGATCGCCCGCTGCTGCCTTTTCGAGGGGGAGGCAGCCGCGGGTGAGGGAGTGGCCTTGGCTTGCTTCGCGGGAACCTTGGCCAGCTTGGCTTGCGCCTGGGCGGGCTTCTTCTTGGCGTCGACTTGGGCTTTGGCTGGCTTGCGAGCCGCCGCGTCAGCTGCCTTCTTGGCCGCCATCGACTGGGCCCTGGTCGTCGTCACCGGTGCTGGGGGCCGCTCCGTCGCTCGCCGATGTTCCATCGCCGGATGCTTCAGCCGCGCCTTCCTCGGCGCCGTCTTCGGCCTCACCTTCGAGCGGAGCCTCATTTTGACCTTCGTTGATCGGTTCGATGGCGACGACGCGCTCGTCGTCCTCGATGCGCATCACCTTCACGCCTTGGGCATTGCGGCCCGTTTCGCGAATGCCCTCGATGGGGGTGCGGATGGTCTGCCCGCGATCGGTGATGATCATCACTTCGTCCTCGGGCTTGACCATGGCGATGCCGACCACCGGACCATTGCGGTCGCTGGCGTCGATCAAAATGATGCCCTTACCGCCGCGGTTCTGGATGCGGAACTCTTCGATCGGCGTTCGCTTGCCGTAGCCGCGCTCGCAGATGGCGAGCACGAACTTGCGCTCGGCATCCGTGCGCGCGAGGCCGACGACCGCGTCGCCCTCGTCCAAGTCGATGGCTTTGACGCCCGCGGTGGCACGGCCCGTGGCGCGCACCTGCTCCTCGTCGAAGCGAATGCTGATGCCGGTCTTGGTGGCCACGAAGAACTCGGCCGTGCCGTCGGTGACGATCGCCGTGAACAGCTGATCATCATCCGCGATGCGCACGCCGATGATGCCTTTGTCGCGGAAATTCTCGTATTCGACCAGCTCGGTTTTCTTGATCTGACCGCCGCGCGTAATGGTCGTGACGAATTTCCCGGCTTCGACCTTGTCCACGGGGGTGATGGCCGCGATCTTCTCGTCCGCTTCCATCTCGATGAAGTTGATGATGGCGCGGCCCTTGGCGTTGCGAGCCGCCTGAGGGATCTCGTACACCTTCTTCACGTACACTTTGCCGCGGCTCGAGAAGAAGAACACGAAGCTGTGCGTCGAGGCGATGAAGAGCTGCGTCAGGAAGTCGTCGTCGCGGGCCTCCATGCCTTTGTTGCCCTTACCGCCGCGCTTCTGCGCTTGGTACATGGAGACGGGCGTGCGCTTGATGTAGCCCGAGTGCGAGATCGTGACGACCATGTCCTCTTCTTGGATCAGGTCCTCGATCTGAATCTCGGCTTCGTTGTCGATGATCTCGGTGCGGCGCTTCTCCCCGTGCTTGAGCTTGACCTCTTCCAGCTCTTTGATGATCACCTGCATCAGCAAGTGCTCTTCGGCCAAGATGGCGCGTAGCCCCGTGATCGTGTCGGAGAGTTCGCCGTATTCGGCGGCGAGCTTGTCTTGCTCGAGGCCGGTCAAGCGCGCCAAGCGCATGTCCAAGATGGCCTTGGCTTGGCGTTCGCTGAGCCGATAGTCGCTCACCTTTGCGGCGGCTTCGATTTCCGCTTCCGGGCGACCGGCGCGCCGCACGAATGCCTCCAAACCCTTGAGCGGCAGCGCCATCAAGCGGATCTGCGCTTCGTCCGGATCGGGCGATTCACGGATCGTCTTGATCACGAGGTCCACCTCGGTGACGGCCATGCCCAAACCTTCGACGATTTCACGTTGGCCTTCGGCCTTGGTGAGTTCGAAGCGGGTGCGGCGGCTGATCACTTCACGCCGGTGCTCGATGAAGCGTTCCAGCGTCTGTTTCAGATCCAGCACCTCGGGGCGTGAATCGACGATCGACAGATTGATGATGCCGAAGGACGATTGCATGTCCGTCAAGCGATACAGCTGGTTCAACACCACCTGCGGGAAGACGTCCTTCTTCAGCTCGAGCACGAGTCGCATGCCGTCGCGGTCGCTCTCGTCACGCGCTTCTTTGATGCCCTCGACGCGCTTGTCGCGCATCAACTCGCCGATCTTGGCGTGCAAGCGGGCCTTGTTCACTTGATAGGGCAGCTCGGTGACGACGATTTGCTCGCGGTCATTCGAGCCGATCACCTTCTCGACCTCGGTGCGCGCGCGCATCACGATCGAGCCGCGGCCGGTCTTGTACGCCTGGTAAATCCCCGAGCGGCCGTAGATCATGGCCGCGGTCGGAAAGTCCGGGCCCTTGATGTCGAGCATCAGGTCTTCCACCCCGCAGCTCGGGTTGCCAATCAGGCGAATCGTGGCGTCGATTACTTCCACCAAGTTGTGGGGCGGAATGTTGGTGGCCATGCCGACCGCGATGCCGCCCGAGCCGTTCACCAGCAAATTCGGAAAGCGCGAAGGCAGTACCGTCGGCTCTTCACCCGACTCGTCGAAGCTGGGCGTGAAATCTACGGTCTCTTTCTCGATGTCCTGCAGGAGCTCCATCGAGATGCGCGCCAAGCGACACTCGGTATAGCGATAGGCGGCGGCGGGGTCGCCGTCGACGGAGCCGAAGTTACCCTGCCCGTCGATCAGCATGTGACGCATCGAGAAATCTTGCGCCATGCGCACGAGCGCGTCGTAGACGCTGGCATCACCGTGCGGGTGGTAGTTGCCCAGCACTTGGCCGACGACCTTCGCGCATTTGCTATACGAACCACCAGGGGTCAGGTTCAGGTCGCGCATCGCGTACAGGATGCGGCGGTGCACGGGCTTCAAGCCGTCACGTACATCGGGGATCGCGCGCCCGATGATCACGCTCATCGCGTAATCCAGGTACGAGGTTCGCATCTCGTCCTGAATGCCGATCGGATGTTCCTGCGGATTGTTCGGAGGTTCGTTTTCCAAGTTACGACGCAAGTAGCGCGGGAATAGGCCGGTTACAAGCCTCCCCAAGCCTCTGTTTCACTCCCCAAATCCCTCAACATTTCAGTTCCTTACGGCCCGAAATCTAGGCTCGAAAACGCGGCTCCGACGAGCGCTCGTGGCGCCCTCGCAGCGGACTCGCGTGCGAACGAAAGAGAGGGGAGAGTTAACCGCCAAAACGCCAAAACGCCAGAAGACGAGAGCAGAGAAATTCGAGGTTTGCGCGCGTCGGCGTGGTCGACGCGGAGACACCGCGGCAAACGAAATCATCGAAGCGAACCGAACCGAACCGACGCGCGCCGCACTGCGCGCACTAGGCAAACGCACGCACGCGGGGACGTAGTTCGCTGATTCAACGACGCCCTACGTCGCGCGGCGCCGAAACCCCAATCTCCCTCTCCTGGCGTTTTGGCGTTTTGGCGGTCAAACGCTGGGAGCCACTCAGGGAGTTCTCCGCGGTCGACCTCGCGAGGCATTGCCTCGCTGGTTGCGCGTTGCTGGTCGCTGGTCGTGCCGTCGGCGGTTGCGCCTTCGTACTTTAGAAGAAGTTACCGATCGTGAACTCGAACACGTTCGACTCTTCATACGGCAGTGGCTTGAAGGGGAAACCCCACTCGAAGCGTAGCGGGCCGAGCGGCGAGAACCAGCGGACGCCGAAGCCGTACGAGGTGCGCAGGCTGGTCAAGCTCGAGAAACCGTTGAAACACGGACTCACGACTTGGTACTGAATCGCGACGCCGCCGGCTTTGCAGTAGTTGCTCTCCAAGTTCCATGCATTGCCCGCGTCCGTGAAAAGCACGCCGCGCACACCGACCGACTCGACGATCGGGAACTCGAGTTCGAGATTTTGGAAGTACGAGAGATTGCCGCCGATGTTCGCGCCGTTCGTGATCGGTGCGCTGTTTGGGTCGGTGGACTGCGTGAGGCCGATGCGCGGACCGACGGTGCGGAAGCGATAGCCGCGGACGTCCAAGATGCCGCCCAAGAAGAAGCGGGCGAAGATCGGCACGCCGTCGCTGGACGGGCTCGTCACGTGGCCAGCTTCGGTATTGAGCTTGAGCACGAAACCAGCGCCGATTGGGTAGTAAAAGCGGCCAATCAGGCGGTGCTTCAAGAACTGATTCTGCGAGCCGAGGGTCGCGGCGGCGATTTCGGTCGACGCGTACAGGTACACGCCGCTGGTTGGGAACAAGCGATTGTCGCGTGTATCCAAGGTCAGGGCGGGTCGAATGCTGGACGTGAAGCCGTCGTTGAATAGGTTGGCCAGCGGCAGGCGCGTAAAGACGCTGATTGCGCTGCTGGTGCCGAGGAGCGTCGAGCGCGTCGCGGTCGAGACGCGGTCGAGCGACGCGGTGTAGGTGATGCTGGCGTTCAACTCCGGCTCGATCAGCGGGTAGCCGAAGGTGATGCCGCCGCCGCGACTCGACTGCGCGAAGTCGTTGTACACGCGCAGCTGGTCGTACAGATCGATGCTGGTGTTGAACAAGCTGTCGAGGAAGTACGGCTCGAACAAGCGGATGCTCACCAACTGGCGCAAGCTGCTCACTTGAGCCTGGAGCGACAGGCTTTGCCCATTGCCGAACAGGTTTGCTTGCTGCACCTGCGCCGTGGCGATGAAATTCTCGATGCTGGAGAAGCCGGCGCCGACCTGGAACGTGCCGGTCGGTTTCTCGGCGACCTCGATGTACACGTTCATCCGGTCCGGGGCCGAGCCGGCTTCGGTCGAGACGTCGACGCGTTCGAAGTAGCCGAGCGCGGTTGCGCGGCGCTTGGAGCGCTCGAGCTTGGTCTCGCTGAACAGCTCGCCCTCGGTGACCTCTAGCTCGCGACGGATCACCTTGTCGCGGGTCTTGGAATTACCGCGAATTTCGATGCGCTCGAAGTACACGAGCGGCCCGCGTTCGACGGGAACCGTGACGTCGACTTCGTGCGTGTCTGCGTCGAGCTGGGTCTGCGGATTGGCTTCGACGTTGGCGTAGCCCTTGTCGCGATACAGCGTGCGGATCGTCTGTAGGTCTTCGAGCAGCGCGGCCCGGTTGAAGTACTGGCCGGGTTCGGATCGAACCATCATGCGCAGGTTGCGGCGGCCGTCGATCGGCTCGACTTCGCTGCCGCCCGGTCCGCGCTCGTACACTCGCAGCTGACGAATCTTGTAGCGCGGCCCTTCGTCGATCGTGATCGAGACTTCGATGCCGTTGCGGTCCGGCGTCAGCATGATGCGCGGGGTGCTGATCGAGACGGAGAGGAAGCCGCGGTCGTAGTACATCGCGCTCAGGACGGCGATGTCGCGCTCGAAGGCGTCTTGACGGAACGGGCCGCCCGAGCCGAACGCGAAGAAGCCGGCGTTGCCCGTGAGCATCAACGAGCGCAGCTCCGAGCTGTCGATGCTTTGGTTGCCGATGAAAGTGATGCGCCGAACGCTGACCTGACCGTGCTCGGTGATCTTGAACTTGATCTCGACCTCGTTGTTCTTCTGAGGGGTGACCTCGTTCTGAACCTCGGCCAAGAAGTAGCCCTTTTCCGCGTACATATCGCGGATTTTCTGCACGGTGCGGCGCACCGCGGGCAGGCTCAAGATGGTGTTCGCCTTGATCTCGATGCCCTCGTTCAGGTCGTCTTTCGAGATCTCGTCGTTGCCTTCGAAGGTGATCGCCGAAATGCTCGGACGCTCACGTACGACGAAACGGAGGTCGACGCCTTCGTCGTGCCGATCGAGGTCGACTTCGATGTCGTCGAAGAAGCCGGAGTTCCAGAGCTCGCGGACGTCTTGCGTGAGGGTCTCGGGCTTGAAGGGTTGCCCGACGCGCTCGCGAATGTAGGTGAGGACGTCTTCGGGGGTGACACGGCGGTTGCCGAGCACCTGGATCTTCTGCAGGGTTAGGCCCCGCGAAAGCTCGGCTTCACCGGCCGGCAGCGCGGCGCCGGGCGGAGGCTCGCTCGGCAAGTCGAGATCTGCAGGCGGCGCGCTCGGCTCAGGGGAGGGGGCTGCGGCGGGCGAGGCCGCAGCAGGCGGGGCTGCGGCGGGCGCGCTCGTAGCTGCGCCCGCGGCGTCTTGGGCGAGCGCGGTAGGCACCACGAGCAAGGACAGCGCAAAAACCAATAAGAAGCGCATCCAAGCTTGGCAGCGAGCGGCAAAGTTACCTTGCATTTGACCGGTCGAATCGTGCCTTCAGGTGCGTGCCAAAGTCTCGGGAGCGCCCCGCGTAGCGCGGACCCAGGCTTGTCTCAAGCCGGGCCGGAAAAAGCCAGGCAAAACCGTCCAAATCAGTCGTCGGCAGCGAAAAAACCGCGGCGTTGCAGGCTGCGAATCGCGGAAATGACCGCGCCGTCCGCCTGCTGGCCGGATTGTTTCACCGCGCAACGGCTCACACGTCGAGCTCACCGACGCCGACCTCGTCGGCGCGGTTCATGATGAAATGAAAGCGCGCGGAAGCGTCTTTGCCCATCAACTCGCTGACGATGCGGTCCGTTTCCAACGCATCCGCGATGTTCACGCGCAGCATCCGGCGAGTCTTGGGGTTGAGCGTCGTTTCCCAGAGCGTCTTGGCCATCATCTCGCCGAGGCCCTTGAAGCGCGTGATGTCGGCCTTGGCGTTGCCCTTCTGTTTCTCTTTGAGCAGACGATCGCGGTCCGCGTCATCGGCGGCCCAGTACGTCTCTTTGCCGATGTCGATGCGATAGAGCGGAGGTAGCGCGATGAATACGCGCTGCTGCCGGATCAGCTCCGGCAAGTGACGGTACAAGAACGTGAGCAGCAGCGTCGTGATGTGGTGGCCGTCGGAATCGGCATCTGCGAGGAGGACGATGCGTTGATAGCGCAGCCGCGTCAGCTCGAAGTTGGCGCCTATTCCGCAGCCCAGCGCGGTGACGAGATCAGCGAGCTCCTTGTTCTCGATCACTTTGCCGACGGTCATGCCCTCCGTGTTCAGCACTTTGCCTCGCAACGGCAGGATGGCCTGCGTGTTGCGATCTCGGCCTTGCTTGGCAGACCCTCCTGCGGAGTCACCTTCGACGATGAACAGCTCGGTGTTCTCGCGGTTGTGCGTGAGACAGTCCGCGAGCTTGCCGGGCAAAGTGAGCCGCCCGTTGGTGGCGCTCTTGCGCGACACGGATGCCGACGCCGCGCGCGACGCCTCGCGCGCCCGCGCAGACAAGATGATGCGCGCGACGATCTGCTCGGCGACCGTACGGTTGGAGTTGAGCCACTGTTCCAGCACCGGGCGCACCATGCCGTCGACCACGGATTGCACCTCGGGGTTGTTCAGGCGCTCTTTGGTCTGGCCTTGGAACTGCGGCTCGGCGACGAACACGCTGAGCACCGCGGCCCAACCCTCGCGAATGTCTTCCGCGGTGAGGCTGACGCCGCGCGGCGCCAAGTTGTGCGTGTCGATGTAGTTGCGGATGGCTTTGGCGACGCCCGCGCGCAGGCCGTTCTCGTGCGTGCCGCCAGAGCTGGTCGGGATGCCGTTGACGTAGCTTTTGACGACTTCTTCCGTCGCTTCCGTCCATTGAAAGACGACTTCGAGGCGCAGGTCGTCGCCTTCCTTGTTCAGCACGAAGGGCGCTTCGTGGGCTGGCTTCGAGTGGGCCAGGCCGAGGATCTTCTTCAGGTAGTCGAGGATGCCGTCTTGGTGGAAGAAGGTCTCCTTCTTACCGCTGCTCTCGTCGCTGAAGTTCACCTTCACGCCGCGATGCAAGTAGCTCGCGATCTCTAGGCGATCTCGGATCGTGTCGGCGTTGAAGTCGATCTTCGGGAAGATCGTCGGATCGGGGTGGAAGTAGACGGTGGTGCCCGAGCCCTTCGCCGCGCCCAGCTTCTTCAGCTTGGATACGACCACGCCGCGGCTGAATTCTATCTGCCACTCGGCGCCGTCGCGCTTCACGGTGACTTGCACCTTGGACGACAAGGCGTTGACGACGGAGGCGCCCACCCCGTGCAGACCGCCCGAGGTTTTGTAGTTGCCGCCTTCGAACTTTCCGCCCGCGTGCAGCGTCGAGTACACGATCTCGAGCGCAGATTTCTTGTGCTGTGGGTGGAGATCGACCGGAATGCCGCGACCATTGTCGCTGACCGTGACCGATTGCCCGTCCTTGTGCAGGGTCACGTTGATCTCGGTGGCGTGACCGTTCATGGCCTCGTCCACCGAGTTGTCCACGATTTCCCAGACGAGATGGTGGAGCCCTGCCGAGCCGACTCCCCCGATGTACATACCGGGCCGTTTACGGACGGGATCGAGCCCCTCCAGAACCGTGATGTCTTTTGCCGTGTACGTGGTTGCCATGAGCTGCTCGTACTAGTTGGACAAGGGTTGTGGGGCGCTGGGCGTCTCGACCACGACGCGTACGAATTTGCCGCGCTTGATCACTTCGCGGCCTTTGCCGCCGCGCGCGCTCAGGTCGTAGTCGCCGCGGCTGATGCGCTTCTCCCCGCCGAGCGAGGTCTCCAGCACGAGCGAATCTTGCGCGTCTTTGACGGCTTTCATGCCTATCAAAGCGTCGGTGTCGTCGAGGTTGACGAGCATGACGCCTTTGCCAGGGCCCGACAGGTAGTTCACTTCGTCCACCGTGCAGAGCAGCGCGCGACCTTCGCGCGTGGCGCTGATCACGACCTCTTTGCCGCGCACGATCGAGACGCCGACGACGGTCACGCCTTCCGCGACCTTGGCGTAACGGCGTCCGGTGCGCGTGCTCGGTTCCAAGAACGGTGCGATCCCGATGGCGAACCCGTAGCCGTCGCTGGTCGCCGCCACCGCGTACGTCTTCGGTCGCTTGCCGTCGCGCTCCGCCGTCTCGCCAATCACGCGCGAGTCGAGCGAGTAGCAGGCGATGATCTTTTCGCCGTCTTTCAGCTTGAATAGCTTCTGGATTGGCTCGCCGTAGCCAGTGGTGGCGGGCACGTCGATCATCCGGCAGGTGTAGACGGTGCCGAAATTCGAGAAGAACGCCAGGCTCTCACGGGTCGAACCGGCCACGCAGGCGAGCACCGCGTCACCCTCCCGCAGGCGGGTGGAGACCGGATCTTTGATTTCTTTTTGGCGCTTGACCCAGCCATCCGCCGTCAGCAGCACGACGTTGTCTTCGGCGACGATCAGATCTTCTTCCGTAAACTCTTGCTCGTCGCTCACGCTCTCGATCAGCGTGCGACGCTTGGCGTTCTTGCCGAACTTCTCGGTCACGGCCACGAGCTCTTGGCGAACGAGCGCCCAGCGACCTTTGGACTCCTTCTCCTGGAGCAACTCCTTGATCTCTTTGGCGCGCTTGCGCTTGTCCTTGAGCTCCTTCTGGATGACGAGGATCTCGAGGCGCGCCAAGCGATACAACTTGAGCTCCAAGATGGCGTCGGTCTGCTCGGCGTCGAGCTGGTACTTCGCCATGATTTTCTGGGCCGCGTCCGACTTGCCCTCGGATGCGCGGATGATCTTCAAGATCGCATCGAGCGCATCGAAGATCTTCTCGAAGCCTTCCAGGATGTGGATGCGCTTGTCGAGGGCCTTCAGCTCGTACGTCAGCCGGCGGGTCACCACGTCCAGACGGAAATGCAGGAAGTGCCAGAGGATCTGCTGCAAATCCAGGCGTTCCGGGCGACCCACTTCTGGATTCTCGGTGGGCACGAGGCAGGTCAAATTGACCGCGAAGTTGGTCTGGAGCGGCGTGTGCTTGAACAGGTACGCGAGCACCTTGTGCTCGTCGGCCTCTTTCTTCAGCTCGAGCTCGATGCGCACGTCGTCCGTCGAAACGTCGCGCACGTCCAAGAGCATCGGCATCTTGCGCGAAACCACGACGTCCGCGATGCGCTCGACCAACACGGACTTGTTCACCGTGTACGGGATGCTCGTGATGTTCAATGTCTTGGTGGTCTTGCCGGTTTCGGCGAGCTCCCACGTGCCGCGGACTTTGATCGACCCCTGGCCGGTCTCGTAGACCTGCTTCAACTCTTCCGCGCTGGCGATGATGTGCCCGCCGGTCGGAAAGTCCGGACCTTTGATCGTCCGGCACAGCTCGCGCGAAGTGAGCTGGCGGCCCTCGACCAGCGCATCCAGCAAACGCACCGAGGCATTCACCACCTCTTCTGGATTGTGGGGCGGGATGTTCGTTGCCATACCGACCGCGATGCCGGCGGCACCGTTGATCAGCATGTTCGGGATCGCCGACGGCAGAACCACGGGCTCCTGCTTGGTGCCGTCGTAGTTGGGCCGAAAATGCACCGTATCTTCGTCGATTTCACCGAGGATCTGGTCGGCGAGGGTGGCCAACCGGCATTCCGTATAGCGATAGGCCGCCGCCGGGTCGCCGTCGAGCGAACCGAAATTGCCCGAGCCATCGACCAGAGGGGCGCGCAAGTTGAAGGACTGCGCCATGCGCACGAGGGCGTCGTAAATCGAGGCGTCGCCGTGGGGATGGTAGTTACCCATCACGTCGCCGACGATTTTCGCGCACTTTCGGTGCTTGGCGTCGCCCGTGACGCCCTGCTGCCACATCGTGTACAGGATGCGCCGCTGCACGGGTTTCAGACCATCACGCACGTCCGGGATGGCGCGGCTGGTGATGACGGAGAGCGCATAGTTCAGGTAGCGGGTCTGCGCGACTTCGTGGAGCGCCGCCGGCTCTTCGTTGAACATCGGCGGCTCGTCATCACCACCGCCACGCCGCTTCTTGGGCGGTTCCCCGTTGCCGGAGGAGTTCTGCTTGTTCTTGCTCTTGCCTGTCGCCAACGTTTCGACCTTCCCCGGCACCCCCTAAAAAGTCAGGGAGAGCCGGCACCGCGCGATTCGCTAGCTTTCTTTCCTGCCGAAAGTCAATATCTTCAGAAGAAATGCGGGTGTGCACGACGAAAGCCCAATGGTTCGCGCTGCTGTGGAGCGGGCTCGCGGTGGCCGCGCTGGGATGCGGGCGGTCGCCGAGCCCCGGGCCGGACGCGGAAGCATGCGAGCGGAACGGGATCGTGAGTTCACGCGTCAGCACGCGGCCGGCAGTGGGCGATCTTGCCGTCGAAATCGTGAGAACGTGCGGAGATTGTGGCTCGAGCGCGCGCCCCGGGGCGCCGCCCGGTTCGCCCTGCTCGGCCGCCTCCGTGTGCCAGGAGCATTGCTGTAACTGTGCGAACTCAATGGGTAAAAGCTTTCGGGCGCGAGTCTGCGAGCAAACCCGCTGCGCCGGCCCCGAGGCGTGCGCTGCGGCTCGCGCCGAGATCCGCCCCGACGTTTGCGAGTGAACGGGCGCCGCGCCCCCCGCTAGTCTTCGCGAAACTCGTCGACTGCGATCCCGTAGCGCTTCATCCAGCGGTGGATCTGCATGCGCGCTTTACCCAATTCTCGCCCGACCGCGGCGACGTTCCCCTGGTGTTCGACGAGTAACGCGCGCAGCTCGCCTTCACTGGGCACTGCGAGCAGGGCCGGCTCTGCGACGCGCGCCGGCGGCAACATGGAGTGCCCCTTGCCATAATCGGTCATTGCCTCCTTCACGGCTTCGGGCAGCACGTCCGGACCGAGGACGGGGCCGTCGGTGAGCGCTACGCTGCGCTTGATGCAGGCCTCGAGCTCGCGCACGTTGTACGGAAAATCATGCTGCAAGAGGCCGGTCATGAAGGGAAATGACAGCGCGTAGCTCGGGCGCCCGGCGCGCGCCAAGAAGCTGCGCGCGAGCACGTGTACGTCCTCTTTGCGCTCGTGCAGGGGTGGCAAGAAAACTTCGTACTCGTTCAGTCGCGCGAACAGATCTTCACGAAATCGCCCTTCGCGTTGCATCTTGCCCAAATCTCGATGGGTCGCGCACACCACGCGCACGTCGACGCGCTCGGGTGCGGTCGCGCCCAGTGGCAACACCTCTTTGGCTTGCAATACGCGCAGCAACTTGGCTTGCGCGTCGAGCGGCATGTCTCCGATTTCGTCCAGGAATAGCGTCCCGCCGTCGGCCGCCCGGATCAGGCCAGGCTTGTCGCGATCGGCACCGGAGAAGGCGCCGCGCTTGAAGCCGAACAGCTCACTTTCCAAGAGCAGCGCGGGGATCGCCGCACAGTTGACGGCGCCGAAGCGCCCTGGGCGCCCGCTCAACCGATGCAGCTCGCTCGCGACGACTTCTTTACCCGTACCGCTCGCGCCGCGCAGCACCACGCTCAGCAGAGTAGGAGCGACTCGCTCCAGTTCGGCGACGATGCGATCCATTTGCAGGCCGCCCACGAGCAGGCTGGGCTGGGTGGCGCGCCGACTGGCTCCACGCGTCATCGAGCCGTCCAAGCGGTAGCCGGCGTACAGCTCCGCGTCTCGCTCGACGAACTTGAAGATCGCATCGCCGATGCGAACCTCGTCGCAATCGTCGAGCGCGGCGCCTTGGATGCGACGACCGTTGACGATCACTCCGTTGCGGCTGCCCAAGTCGCGCACGTGATACGAGCCGTTGGCCCAGCCGATCTCGGCGTGCTTGCGCGACACTGCGGGTACTTCGAGCACGAGGTCGACGCCCGCTTCACGCCCGATCACGATTCGTTCTTTCCGGAACGGAAAAGCAGCGGGCAAGTTGGCCCAGGACTCCGCATAGAGCAGCACGAAGCCGGCAACCGGTCCGGACCCGGGCCCCCGCGCGCTGGGTCCGAACTCCTGCATGGCACCGGTGGTGTAGTCGACCATCGAGCGGCTAGAATAGCGCTTCTGCCATGGAATCAGAAACACTCCGCGTTGCCGCGATCCAACTTCAAAGCCAGGATGATGTCGCGCACAACCTCGCCGAATGCGCGCGCTTAGTCGCGGCAGCCTCCAGCGAAGGCGCGAAGGTCGTGGTGCTGCCCGAGAATTTCGCGTACTTCGGCGCCGACGAAGCCAAGCGAACGGCGGCCGAGCCGCTCGGTGACACGAGCGCTCCGATTCAACGCGCGCTCGCGGAAATGGCCAGCCGCGCGGATGTCTTCCTGGTGGCCGGTGGATTTCCCGAAGCCTCCGCGGAGTTCACCAGGCCTTACAACACGGCACTCGTGTTTGGCCCGGATGGCAAGCTCGTCACCTCTTACCGCAAGATCCACCTGTTCGACGTCGCGCTGCAGGACGGCACGACGCTCGCAGAGTCGGCCGGAACGACGCCCGGCGAGTCGCTATCGACGTTCGACGTTGGGCGCTTTCGGGTCGGGCTGTCGGTTTGCTACGACCTGCGCTTCCCGGAGCTGTATCGAGGTTTGGTGACGCGCGGCGCCAACGTGCTGCTCGTGCCCGCCGCGTTCACCGTTCACACGGGCAAGGATCATTGGCACACTCTGCTGCGAGCGCGCGCCATCGAATCGCAAGCGTACGTCGTGGCGGCCGCGCAATGGGGTAAGCACCCGCGCGGTCGCACGACCTATGGGCATTCCATGGTCGTCGACCCGTGGGGCGCGGTGATCGCAGAAGCTTCGGACCGTGTGGGCGTGGTCAGCGCGACCTTGGACCTCGGGTACTTGGAGCAAGTGCGCGCGGCGGTGCCGTGCCTCGAGCACCGCCGGCTGTGATCGCCGCTACAGGTGGCGCTTGGCGATCTCGGTCCAAGTACCAGATGGCTCGAGCGCGATGTAGCTCTTCCAAAAGGGGCGAGCCTTGCTGGTCTCGCCGATTTGCTCGTAGGCCATCGCCAGGTTGAAGTAAGCGTCCGAAAACTTCGGATCCGCCTCGATCGCGCCGTGAAAGAGCGGCACGCTGAGCTCGGGTTGCCCGCGCTCGAGCATCACGTAGCCCAAGTTGTATTGGGCTTCGGGCTGGCGCACGTCGATCTCCAACGCCTTTTTGTACAATGATTCCGCGGCTTCCGCATCGTGGCGGCGGAAGCGAATGTTGCCCAAGTTGGTGTACGCGATGGCCAACCACGGATCGAGCGTGACCGCTTCGCGGTACAGGGCCTCCGCGTCGTCCATCGACAGCGGGTCCTCGTCGAGCTGGCTCGCACGCAGGTAGAGCTCGTACGCGGTGCGCGCGCGCTCACGCCCCGCGGACGGGCGCAACACGCGCACGACGTCATCACGCAGTGACTTCACCTCGAAGTCGAGCACCATCTGCCCCGTCAACGGCTCGAACGCGCCGTCGGTGGTGTGTACCACTACGCGCTGTCCGTCCGAGACGATGCGCAGCTCTTGCAGCGGGCGGGTGACCTTGGGCAGTGAGCGTTTGAGCGCCCCCACCGCGCGTGTCACGTCCCGCAGCCGAACGCGTTGCTCGAGCAACGACTGCGCGGTGCGGAGCGCGATCAGGTCCGAAAACGAGTACGCGCGGCGCCCACGGCGGCGTGCGGTCGGAGATACCACTCCGGCGCGATCGAACGTGCGCAAACGTGCCGGCGAGATGCCGAGCAAGCGCGAAATTTCGCCGCTGCTGAATAGGTCGGTGAGCGGTTCTCTACCGGAGCTCGATTCGAGCGTAGGCGCCGCTGCGCTCGGCTCGCGTTTTTGCACACGACCGCCACCAGGTCCGAAGACCACGTGGATTATCTTTTCGTCGCGTTGTCTCTTGCGACCCATTCGCTTACTGGTTCCCGCCTACTTTGAAGGACAGACCCTCTAACTCTTCCGCGCGGCGCTTCGTGTCAAGTGGAAGGCTCGCGGATCGCTAGCGTACCCTAGAATGCAGCGCTGCGAGCGTCGCGGCCCGCGGTCCTCGAACGCAGCTGCACGTGCTCTGCTCGCGCAATGCGGTGCCTTGCGTGCTTCGCGGAAGCATGTCGACGGTGGTGAAAATGCTCCTTGACGACAGGCCAGGTCTTGCTCAGGCGCGAGCGCGTGTCACGAAGCGCGTGTCGACCGCTTCGCCGATGTGGGCTCCGCTTTGCGCGGAGCCCGCGGCCGCTCACTGCTCTTGAACACACGCGCTTCGACGTCGACATCGACGCGAATACCACGCGCGTCGCGTCGCACGAAGAGCTCGGCCCGCACGCGACCAATCGGCGCGCCCGATCTGACCTGCGCTTCGAGGCAGGCAATGCGTATGGCCCGGATGCGCGCGTGCGGGTCACTGGCGATCAGGCGCGCGATCTCCCGCGCGCGCTCTATGGGTACCGCCCCGCCGTGCGAGACGAACGGCAAGAGCACGCTGGTGGAGCCGTAGTAGGTCGCGCCGTCGGGTTCGCTGCGCGTTGCCCCCTCGCTCATCACGTCCGCCGCCTCGAACAGCTCCCGTAGCCGGTAGTCGGCCGATTGCCAAAGCTCGAGTGTTCGGCTCGTACCGATCGCGAGCGCCTTGGCCTTTGCCGGCCCTGGACCACGCACGGCCTTACGCGCCAAGCTGCACCGCTCTGAACTTCACCCTGCCGATCGTATGTCGTACGCGCTCGGAACACGAAGTTCGTCGCACTTTTCCCGACGACCCGCTTTGGCGACCATTCGTGGCCACCTCTGCCCGCACCCGCCGCAATCATGAAAAACTTGGCCGGGCTCCGCAAATCGCAGAAAATCCGGCTAAATTCGGCCAATCCGACGGAGGTTTCGATGATCCAGGGCAGCCCCAGCGAAGCGTATTCAGGTCAAGAACGGCGCCAGCACCGCATGTACGTGACGCGCAACACCGAGTACCACTTCCGTGGTCGCACCTGCGTGGCGGTCCGCGACCGAAAAACGGGGCTTTTTCTGCGCGCGCACTTGGCGGTTCGGCGCACCCTGACCGGCGGAGTCAAATATCAGGACAATGGCACGGCCGTTCCCTCCTGCGCGGCACCACGAGTCGGCGAAGCCCTCTACTTCGGGGAGGAGGGGCGGGAGCTCGTCACGAGCTTGTGCTCGAGCATCCAACGCCCCGATCCCGAGCTGGTCGCGGTATATCCTGCAGGCTGATCGACATGTTCAACCACTTGGGCCATTTTCACCGCTTTTGCGCGTAATTTCGTGCACTCAGGGGCTCGCTTTCGCGGCCCCTGCGAAGCATGGTTCGCACTCGTCGGGACGCTAACCCCATAAAATTGCCGGTTTGTGGGGGATGCGAGGCGACTTGGAGTTCGGCATCATTCTTGGATAGGTGGCGACGTCTGTATAACGGTCGAAGGGCAGAATTTCAATAATGGCGCAATCGTCCCCCATCGCATCTCCAAGCCCCAAAGCCGATCCGCGAGCGGTCCAGATTCTCGCGAAGAACATCTACCGTGAGTTCCGCGCGAGCGGTTTCTCCGAGCGTGATGTGCTTGCCCTTGCGGGCGAGCTACTCGGCCTCGTGACGAGTGACGTAAAGAACGAACAAGCCGCCCGCTGAGACCCAGCTCAGGGCGGTCGATAGTTCGGCCCGCACCGCGCACAGCGCTCGGTCGCGGGCCGTCGGCTTTTCCGGGGCCGGATAGAGCGTCGCCGGGGCCGGGGCTCACGAGGGTCGCACCGAGCAAGCGCCCGCGGAAAAGCGCCGACTGCAATGTTACGTGATCGGCGTGTTTCGAGGGGTGGTGCATGATAGCCTGCAGGCTCTCGCTCCTCGGTACGGAGAGTTACGTTTCAAGTGATCGCACCGACATCGTCCGCAAAAGCTCCGATGTTTGCCATCATCGTCCACGAAAAGGGCGGCGCCGAACGGCGTGAGGTTTTCGATACGGCTGAGTTGAGCGTGGGCCGGGTGCAGGGCAACGAGCTCATGCTGCCCAAGGGCAACGTGTCGAAGCGCCATGCCCGTTTGCTGTATCGCGACGGTCGCTTCATCGTCACGGACCTGAACAGCACCAACGGCACTTACGTCAATCGCCGCAAGATCACCCAAGCGACGATCGTCCGCGAGGGTGACCGAATCTACATCGGTGACTTCGTGCTGCGCATCGAGACCAGCGGTGGCGGCGAGAGCTTGTCGCCGGACGAGCTCAAGACGGGCCCTTCGCAAGTCGCGCGTTCGTCCCCGAATGCGCCGGACGTCTCGAGTGTATCCGCACGCCCGGATGCCGAAGCGGACGGGTTCACGCAAACCCCCGGGCCCGCCTTCAGAGCTACGACTACTGGCTCGAACCCGGTCTCTTCCGACAGTCCCGCGCGCCTCGAGCCGTCGGTCGAAACCACCGGCACCCATAGCGTCGGTAGGTCTACCCAAGACGACGCCGCGCCCAACTCGGTCCGCGATGTAGTGCGCGTGCTCGTGAGCCGCGTCGCGCTCAAGCTTCGTGATGTGGATTTGCTGGCCCCGGTCCCGCCCTCACTCGGCGAGCGGATCGACGGCTTGCTGCAGGACACCTGGACCGAAGTCAGTGCGGATCGTGATTTTGCGGCAAATGTGGCGGCCGAGCGCGCGATCGAGCTCGCGCGCTGCGAGTTGGTCGAGCATGGGCCACTCACCGAGTTGATCGCGGACCCGGCCGTCTCCGAGGTCGGCATCACCCGCTTCGATCGCGTGCTTTCAGTGCGCGGCGGCCGCGCCGTCGCCGAAACGGGCTTCTCATCGGACCTGTCGCTGCGCTGGGCCGTTTCGCGCCTGTGCGCCGAGGCGGACGCGCCGCTCTTGGCGGATGAAGAAGTGGTCGAGCGTCGCATCATGCCGGGCGTCCGCCTGTCTGCCGTCCTTGGTTCGATCGCGGCGAGCGGAGCCTGCGTGGCCATCCGCAAAGCCAAGCGCTCTTCGATCACGCTCGAAGAGCTGGTGCGTCGCGGTGCCATCTCCCGCGCGATGGCGACCTTCCTCCAGCAATGTGTGGCGGCGCGTGTGAACGTGCTCGTGGTTGGGCCGCGGGACGGCGGAGTGGAGGCGCTGCTCACGGCCCTCGCGCAAGCGGCGGTCGACGGGCCATGTGTCTTCCTCGGCGAGCGAGAATCCAGCGGCTCGGAGGCGAATCTCCTGCTCTCGGGCGCAGACGCCAGCACCACCGCGGGAGCGCTGCAAGTCGCGGCGTCGATGCCGGGTGCCCGCGTGGTGGCCGAGCTCTTCAGCGGTGAGCTGTGCGCCAAGGTGGTGGAAGCGATTGCCGACGGCGGGGACGGGGTGATCGCGGCCCGTTACGCGCCCAGTCTGCGTCGTGGCTTGTCGCGCTTGCCGGGCGTGGTCGCCGCCGAGCGCCCGGAAATTCGCGTGGGGGCTGCGCGTGAACTCGTCGCCAACGCGTTCGAAATCGTGGTCGAAGTGGCGCGCTTGCGCGACGACCGTCACCGGGTGCTACGCATTGCCGAAGTCATCGGCTGCGCGGGTGACGACATCCAGATTCAAGACATCTTCACGTTCGTGATGGACCGCACGGCGGCGGGCGGCGCGATCGAAGGCGTATTTTCGGCGAGCGGCGTCGTGCCGCAAGTTGCTGAAGCCTGGCGCGCGCGCGGTACGACCGTGGAGAGCGCCATCTTCAGCCGTCCCCCCTCTCGTCAGTGAACGACGCACTCGGCGCCAGAGCAAGCGTCGCGCGCATGCTCTAGGCGAACGACGTTACTCGCGAGCGTCGTCTTGTTTGGCTTTCGCCAGCTTCCGGCCCATCATGCGCTTCTTGATCGCGCTCAACTTGTCGATCATGAGCACGCCGTCGAGGTGATCGGTCTCGTGCTGTAGCGCCACGGCCAGCAAGCCGTCAGCCTCGATCTCGAACGAATTCCCGTTGCGGTCGAGAGCCCGGACCTTGACGCGTTCGGCGCGCTTGATCTCTTCGGTCACGCCGGGGAAGGAGAGGCAGCCCTCCTCCCACGTCTGCACGCCGTCTTTCTCGACGAATTCCGGATTGATGAACGCGAGCAGTTGACTCGGCTCGTCCTCGGCAGCGCAGTCGACCACGAAGATCCGGTGCGGGATACCGAGCTGAGTGGCGGCGAGACCGCAACCAGGGGCCGCGTACATGGTCTCGGCCATGTCATCCACCAGGGCTTGAATTTCTGGGGTGACTTCGGCGACGGGCTTTGCGACTTCGCGCAGGCGGGGGTCGGGGTATTCGAGGATCTCGCGGATCATGGCGCTTTCGCAAAAGGTAACACCCGAGATCAGCCGTCGCAACCCGCGGCCGGGAGGTTCAACCGCCGCTCAACGTTCTCGGCGCTTTCTTCGGGTAGGCGATTGGCCCCCAGACGTAGGCGTCGGTGCCGCACAGCTCCCAGCGCGCTGGATCGATGCGCGGTGCGTCTGCCGGATTCTCGGGGCCAGCCCAGTCGACCGCGCCGGGCCGCCCGCGCGGGCCCAGCAGCAGCGGCGCCACGAATACGTGCAACTGGTCGGGCAAGCGGTGGGCGAGCAAGCTGCCCGCGAGCTCCGAGCCGCCTTCGCACATCACGCTCACGACTTCGCGCGCGGCGAGCTCGCGGAACATCACGACCGGATCGCAACGACCCTCGGCCGTCGCTGGCACGCGGATCACACGCACGCCCGCGTGAGCCAATGCTTGCTCGGGCGTCGCCGGCGCCGCCAGCGTGGTCACCACGCAGGTGGGGATTTCGTTGGCCGTCTGCACGACTTGGCTTGCGAGCGGGATGCGCAGCTTGCTGTCGACGATCACCCGGATCGGGTTCCGCCCGGGGACGTCACGCACGGTCAAGCGCGGGTTGTCGGTGAGCACCGTGTTGATGCCAACCATCACCGCATCGTGATGGGCGCGCAGCGTTTGCACTTTGATCCGCGCTTCGGGGCACGTAATCCACTTCGATGCGCCGGTGCGGGTGGCGATGCGTCCGTCGAGCGAGATTGCCAACTTCAAGGTGACGAAGCTGGTCTGCTCGGTGACGTACTTGGCCCAAGGCTGAATCAGCGCTTTGGCCCCCGCCTCTTGCACGCCGACGATCACCGGGATCCCGGCGGCCTCCAAGCGCTCGATGCCGCCGCCGGGGATGCGCGGATCGGGATCTCGACAGCCGACCACGACCCGAGCGATGCCGGCGGCCAAAATGGCATCGACGCAGGGCAGAGTACGGCCGACGTGATTACAAGGCTCGAGCGTCACGTACAGCGTTTTGCCGCGCGCCGCCGGGCCCGCTTTCTTCAGCGCCACCACGACTGCGTGCTCGAGGCCGGCCGTTTCGTGAAAGCCTTCGGACAAGACGTTGCCGTCCGCGTCCGCAACCAACGCGCCCACGTGTGGGTTTGGGGTGGGGTCCCCGCCTGCGCCCAGCGAAAGCGCCCGCAACATCAGCTCGCTATCGAGATCTTTCACCGCGTTCACTCACTATCCTTGGATCGCACGAGCTTGCTCATCTCGACCATGAACTCGTCGATGTCGCGGAAAGATCGGTACACGCTGGCAAAACGTACGTAGGCAACGTCGTCCAGCGTCTTCAGACGTTGCATGACTCGCTCGCCGATGACCAACGAGGGGACTTCTTTTTCGCCGCTCTCGGCCAGCTCGCGTTCCAAAGCCTCGGCGTGTTCTTCGAGGGCATCCGCCGAGACGGGGCGCTTGTTGCAAGCGATGCGCAAGCTGCGCAGCACCTTTTCGCGATCGAACGGTACGCGCTCGCCGTCCTTTTTCACGACCGTGGGCAAGGTGTGCTCGACGCGCTCGTAGGTCGTGAAGCGCCGCTTGCAAGCGTCGCACTCACGGCGCCGCCAGGTCACGGTGCCGCCCGCCGCTAGCCGCGAGTCGACGACGCGGCTGTCCATTTCACGGCAATACGGGCACTGCATGAGATTCGCACCCGCTCGGAGCCAGAGCGGCTCGCGTCAGCCCTCGAACGCCGAGAAAACCAGGGTGACGTTGGTGCCACCAAAGCCGAACGAATTGGACATTGCCCGCTTGATGCGGCGCTCACGCGCTTGATTGGGCACGAATTCGAGCGGCACTTCCAAGTCTGGGTCGTCCAAGTTGATCGTGGGCGGGATCATCCCCGTTTCGATCGCCTTGATGCAGACGGCAGCTTCGACGGCGCCCGCGGCGCCCAGCAGATGACCCATCATCGACTTGGTCGAGCTCACCCAGAGCTTCTTTTCGAGCGCGTGCGCGCCGAAGGTGTTGGCGACGGCTCGTGCTTCTTCCACGTCACCGATGGGGGTCGAGGTCCCGTGAGCATTCACGTATTCGATTTGCTCCGGGTTCAACTTCGCGTCTTTCAGCGCGAGGCGCATGGCCCGGGCCGCGTGGGCGTGGTCGGGAGCCGGTTTGGTGATGTGGAAGGCATCACTGGTTGCGCCGTAGCCGGTCACTTCGGCTAAAATGCGTGCGCCGCGCTTCTTGGCGCGCGTCAAGGTCTCCAGCACCAAGGTGCCGCCACCTTCACCGCACACGAAGCCATCACGGCCTTGTCCCAGGGGCGGCTGGCCGCCTCCGGCTTGTCGTTCCGGCGGCTGAGCGCGAACATCGCGCTGAAACCGGCGATGCCAATCGGCGTGATCGTGGACTCTGCACCGCCTGCGATCATCACTTCCGCGTCGCCGCGCTGCATCATGCGCAGCGCTTCACCGATCGCGTGGCCACTCGAGGAACAAGCGCTGGTGTGGGCCAGGCTGGGGCCGCGAAAGCCGAACGCGATCGACACCTGGCCAGCGGCCATGTTGGCGATCAGCGAGGGGATGAAATAAGGGCTGACCTTGCCGGGGCCTTTTTTGTCGAGCGTGAGCGTGCAGCGCTCGAGATTCTCGAGCCCGCCCAGGCCGACGCCGATGAAGACGCCCGCGCGGTCGCGCTCGTCTTCAGTGAGATCGAGCTGGGCTTGATCGAGCGCCATCTTCGTGGCTGCCATCGCGAAGGTCGTGAAGCGAGAGACCTCTTTGATCTTCTTCCGCTCCATGAACTCCGCCGCGTCGAAGTTCTTCACTTCGGCGGCGATGCGAGTCGAATAGGCATCCGTGGCTTCGAAGAGCGTGATCGGACCCACGCCGCTCTGGCCTTTCAACAACGACTGCCAAGATGGCTCGGTCCCGATGCCGTTCGGCGTGACGAGACCAATTCCTGTTACGACGACGCGCTCCATCTCTTCCTCAGACAAAAAGCCCGGGTGTCACCTGCAGAGGATCACCCGGGCGGACGATCGGTAAGAACGCCCTGGTGCCCGCTGCTTCAGCTGGCCAGATGCTTTTCGATGTAATCGACGGCGTCTTGGACGCTGCGGATCTTTTCGGTGTCCTCGTCCGGGATGTCGATCTCGAACGCTTCTTCGAAGGCCAAAACCAACTCGACGAGGCCGAGCGAGTCTGCACCCAAATCGTCGATGAACGTGGACTCCGGCTTGATGTCTTTCTCATCGACATCCAGCTGTTCCTTGATGATCCGCTTCACTTCGACGGTTACGTTGCGACCTTCAGCCATGATTCCTCCAGGGGCGCCTCTACACCAGGGGCGTTCCCGATTACACGTGTTTCTGTCAAACGAGGGCAAAACCCTCAAAACTCACTCGGGCGAATGCCCAATCACTCACGGGGTTGAAACCCCGAGCCTTACATGTACATCCCGCCATTGACGCGGAGCGCCTGGCCGGTGATGTACGCGGCTTCATCGGAAGCCAAGTAGGTGACGGCAGCAGCGATCTCGCGTGCGGTGCCGGTCCGACCGAGCGGAACCGAGGTCAACATCGCGCTCTTCTGCTCTTCGGTCAGGCTGCTGGTCATGTCCGTGTCGATGAAGCCTGGGGTCACTGCGTTGACCGTGATTCCGCGCGAAGCGTACTCGCGGGCCAGGCTCTTCGTGATGCCGAGCAGCGCTGCCTTCGAGGCAGAATAAGCAGTCTGCCCGGCGTTGCCCATTTCACCCACGACGCTGGACAAGAAGATGATGCGACCGGTCTTGGCGCGCATCATCGTGCGGATGGCGGCTCGCGAACAGGCGACCGCGCCCTTCACGTTGATCGCCAGGATCTTGTCGAAGTCTTCATCCTTGAGGCGCAGGAGCAGGCCGTCGATGGCGATGCCGGCGCTGTTGACCAAGATGTCGAGCCGGCCGAGCCGCTTGGCGGCTTCGGTGATGGCCTTCTCGGCGGACTCGCCGCTCGCGACGTCGAATTGCAGCAGCTCGGCTTTGCCGCCGGCTTGCTCGACGGCAAGCGCGGTTTCGCGAGCTGCCCCCTCGTTGCTCACGTAGTTGATGACGACATGAGCGCCGCGCTCGGCCAGGGCCATGACCGCGGCTCGGCCGATGCCGCGCGAACCGCCAGTGACGAGTGCTACTTTACCGCTGAGATCGAACATACTGTGCTTCTGAAGGAGCCGTTTTCGGCTCGGGCGCCGTCTTTAGCACGGAGCCGTCGGCATTAAAGCGGGAAATCTGTTTCGCGGCCCGAGGCGTTTGGGCGAGAGCTCTTTTACTGCCCTGCGCGCCGCGTCAAATTAGCCCAAAAACTCTGGGATTTTTGCGATCGCGTCCGCGTCACTGACGCTCAAGACGGCGACCCGCTTGTCGATTCGCTTGGCCAACCCAGCAAGCACCTTGCCCGGGCCGATTTCGAGCGCATGCGTCACACCCGACTCGGCCATCCAGGTGATGGTTTGCTCCCAGAGTACCGGGGAATCGATTTGGCGCACCAGCAAGCCTTTGGTCGCCGCGCCGTCCTGGTTCGGCTGCGCGGTCACGTTGGCGATCACCGGGAAGCTCGGATCGGCGAGCGTGAGCTGGGCGAGCGCTGCCTCCACCGCGCGGGCCGCGGGTGCCATCAGTGCGCAGTGAAAGGGTGCGCTGACCTTGAGCGGAATCGCTTTCAACTTCTTGGACCCCGCGAGCGCCGCCGCGCGGTCGACGGCGCGCTTGTGGCCCGAGATCACTATTTGACCCGGCGCATTGAAGTTGGCGGGTGACACGATGTCGCCCTCGGCGGCTTCTTGGCACAGCGCTTCGACAGCGGCGCGATCGCCGCCCATCACGGCGGCCATGCCGCCTTCGCCCTCGGGTACGGCCTCTTGCATGGCGCGGCCGCGCAGGTGAACGATGCGCACGGCGTCTTCGAGCGTGAACGCCCCGGACGCCACGAGCGCGCTGAACTCACCGAGCGAATGTCCCGCGGCGAAATTCGGCGCGGGCAGGTTTGGATGCGCGGCGCGAATCGCCGCCAAGATCGCGATGCTGGTCGTGACTATCGCAGGTTGGGTATGCTTCGTGAGCGTCAGCTCGGCTTCGGGGCCATCGAAGCAAAGCGCTCGAATCGAAAAGCCGAGCGCGCGATCGGCACGCTCGAAGATGGCGTCAGCGGCGGGAAAAGCGCTCGAAAGAGCGCGGCCCATGCCGACTTCTTGTGAACCTTGTCCAGGAAAGAGCCACGCGATTTTCACGCGCCGCACTTAGCACGGACTCGATCGTGATGGGCTCACATCCGTACGAGCGCGCTACCCCAGGAGATGCCCGCGCCCAGAGCGCACATCAGCACGGTGTCGCCCGGCTTGATCCGCCCATCACGGAAGGCTTCGTCCAAGGCAATCGGGATCGACGCGCTAGAGGTGTTCCCGTAGCGCTCGATGTTGATCACGAAGCGCTCCAGCGGAATGTCGAGCCGCTCGGCGATCTGAGTGATGATGCGCAAGTTGGCCTGGTGCGGCACGACCCAGCGCACGCTATCGGTCGACATGCTGGCGGCCTCCAGCGCGGAACGCGAGGCCTGGCTCATGTTCTTCACAGCGGCCTTGAAGATGTCTTTGCCGACCATTTGCACTTTGTCGCGCTTGGCCTGAATTGCCTCGGCGGTCAGGCGTTCGCGGCTGCCGCCCGCCGGAATGCACAGGGATTCAGTGAGGCTCGCGTCGGTATACAAGCGCGTGCTCAAAATGCCGCGGCCGTCGCCCAGGGCGGGGCCGATCACCGCGGCGCCGGCGCCGTCACCGAACAGTACGCAGGTCGTGCGGTCTTCCCAATCGATCAAGCGGCTGAGCAGCTCGACTCCGACGATCAATACGTGCTTGTGCGCGCCGCTGCGCACGAACTGATCGGCGATTGACATCGCGTACAAGAAGCCCGCACACGCGGCCGAGACGTCGAAAGACGGGATGGGACCTGCGCCGAGCTTGCGCTGCAGGTACGCCGCGCACGCGGGCATCGGCACGTCGCCGCTGATCGTGCCGACGATGATCATGTCGAGATCGCTCGGGCTGAGCCCCGCGGTCTCCAGCGCTCGACGCGCAGCTACGAGTGCCATGTCACTGGCGGTCTCGTCGTCGCGCGCGATGTGCCGCTCTTTGATGCCGGTGCGCTCGGTGATCCAAGCGTCCGACGTCTCGACCATCTTTTCGAGGTCCGCGTTGGTCAGCACCCGAGCTGGCGCGTACGCGCCAACGCCAAGAATGCGACTTTGGGGGACCAACTCAGACGCCATGCTCTCCTCGTACGATCCTACCGGGAGGCCGTCACGCAAAATGGTAGAACCAGTCAGCTTGGCCTGCGATGCACGCTGACGCACGACCGCATTGGCGCTGCGAAAGCGCTTTCGCGGTCGTGTCGCTCGCGCCTCGCGGGCGGAGGCTCACTTCTCCGAGGGTTCTGTCTTGAGAACGGCTCGGCCCTTGTAGAAGCCGCACGCCGGGCAAACCCGATGCGAAACGGTGGGGGCTGAACAATTTTGGCAGGGCACCACGTTCGGTGCGCTGACTTTGTCGTGATTTGCGCGACGCATGTCACGCTTGCTGCTGCTCAAACGGCGCTTCGGTACGGCCACGAGGCGACTCCTTACTCTTTACTTTCACGCAAGCGGCTGCGAAGCGCCGCCAGAGGTTGTAACCGGGGATCGATGACGGGCTCCTGCTCGTCTGGCTCCACGGAGCGCGGACCGATAGCGGGACCTTCGGACGAAGGCAAGTCGGAACGCCTGGGAAACATCGGCAGCTCCAAGAGCAGGAACTCGCGAATGAACGAATCCAGCTCGATTTGGCTGCCTTCGTACGTATCCCGGGCCGCCGTGGAGTCGTCTAATAGTTCGCCTTCTTCGTCCTCTTCTTTGGCTCCGCGCTTGCGCGAGGCCGCTCCGCGCGCTTCGGCGGGTGCTTCTTTGGCCGCGGCACCCTTCCCCGAGGCCCCCGCGACGGAGCGCTTCTTCTCGCTCCGACCGCTCTTCCCCGTGGCATCGGACGGGGCAGGGGCGAGCATCAGGAAGATTTCCGGGCTGAGGTCGATCTCGAGCGGGTCGAGGGTTACGACGCAAGGCATGCTCATCGCCGCTTCTGCGCGGCCGCGCACCAGGATGTCTTTGCCGCTCTTGCTCAGCTCCACGGTGACGCTGCCGGGGCGCCTGGGAGTGGCTTCGGTGCCCACCATGGCCTCTCGCAGCCAGGCTTCATCGAGGGTGAAGGTCACGGTGCGGGGGCCGCGCTCGACATCGGCGACGGGGACGACAAAAAGGGCTTTGCTCACGGCGGGGCGCGCAAGCTAGCGCCGAGTGCGGGCATTCGCAAAGATCCCCTCCAATTTCCCAAATAATCGCGGGTTGGGGCGGGAACCGGTTCGAGACTGCGCGTGTCTTGGGCTAGCGTCCCTTCCCAATGCTGTCCGGCGAAAGCCTCCGAAAGCGCCGGTTGGGGATCGCCGGCGCGATCTACCTGGCCACCTGCCTGGTTTACTTCCTGTTCGCAGACCCGGCCGTGGTTCACGAGCACACGCCCTACAATCATTTCGCTTTGCTGGCCGATGCGTGGCGGCAAGGGCGTTTGGACCTGGGCGGACCTCCACCCGCGTACACGGGGAACAACGACTTCAGCCATTTCGACGGCAAGTGGTACGTCGTATTCCCGCCCTTCCCGGCGCTGCTTCTGCTGCCGATCTTGGCGTTCGTCGAGTCGCCCGAGCGCGTTCACGACGGTCGGTTCTTTCTGTTGCTGGCGGGCATTGCGCCGGCACTGCTGTTCCTCGCCTTGGAGAAGCTGCGCCGCTTTGGGCGCAGCGACCTAGACGAACTCGGCAACCTCGGTCTCGCCTTGTCGTTCGCGTTCGGCAGTGTGTACTTCTTCTCGGCCGAGCAGGGCACGGTTTGGTTCGCCGCGCACGTGGTCGGGGCCGCCCTCGCCGCCGCGTATCTGTTGTTCGCGCTGGAAGCCGAGCGACCCTGGCTCGCGGGGCTCGCGCTCGGCCTGGGCTTTGCGACGCGCACGCCGCTCTTGTTCGCGGCTCCGCTGTTCGTGCTCGAAGCGGTGCGCACGTCGCGCCCGCACTTGCTGAAGACGCTGCTCGCGTTCGCTACGCCGGTCACGTTGATCGTGCTGCTCACGCTCGTGCACAATCAGCTCCGCTTCGGCGATCCGCTCGAAGTGGGCTACCGCTTCTTGGGCGTCGCGTGGCAGCACCGCATCGAAAAATGGGGGCTCTTTGCCTACCATTATCTGGGCAAAAACCTGGGCGTGGTGCTCAGCAGCTTGCCCTTCTGGACTCCGCGCGGGCCCGTGCCGTTCCAGATCAATCTGCACGGGCTCGCGCTGTGGATCACGACGCCGGCCTACCTGTGGCTACTGTGGCCGCGACGGACTTCGGTGCCGCACCGAGCATTACTGATCACTGCCGCGTGCGTGGCGTTGCCCACATTGTTTTATCAAAACACGGGCTGGCTTCAGTTCGGCTACCGCTTCTCCAACGACTACGCGGTGTTCCTGTTTGCCTTACTCGCGGTGGGAGGGCTCCGCGCCGGGCGCTTGTTCCGCGCGTGTGCTTGCGTCGCGGTGCTGATCAATGCGTTCGGCGCGGGCACTTTTGGTCGCTCGCAGTACGCTGCGTACTACTTTCAAGACAATACGCAGCGCGTCGTCTATCAGCCGGATTGAGCGCGGCTCACTTCGCCTTGTGCTTGATGGTGACCTTTTTGATCTTGCTCGGCGTCTCGCTGTGGTCGCCGCGCACGGGCACGCTGGCGAGCTTCTCGATCACTGCATCCGGACCACATTTGCCGAAGATGGTGTAGCCACCGTCCAGGTGTTTGGCCGCGGCGTCGGTGATGAAAAATTGCTGGCCATTGGTGTTCGGGCCGCGATTGGCCATGCACAAGAGGCCGCGCTGATCGTGCGCCGAGCCCGGCCAGACCTCGTCGGGGATGACATAACCCGGCTCGCCCGCGCCGGTGCCCGACGGGTCGCCGCCTTGGATCATGAAGCCTTTGATCACACGGTGAAACGTGGTGCCGTCGTAGGCCGGCTTTTTTGTCCATTGGCCGTCGGGGGCCTTGAAGGGGCGTAGACCACGGGCCAACCCGACGAAATTAGCGACCGTTATCGGCGCCTTGTCGTCGAACAGGTCACACACGAGCTTGCCTTGGTCGGTCTCGATCTCGGCGACCAGCGGACCCTTGCCGTCGAGGTTCGCGGTGGCGTCCTCGAGGGAGAACTTGCCTTGCACGGGGTCGCCCGAGCTAACGGGGGCCTTGGGCGCTTCCGCGGGGGGCGCGGCCGCTGTCTCTTCGGACGTCGGCTTGAGCACCGGGCGCGACTCCGGCTCGGCAGGCGTGGAACGGCAGGCGCCGCCGCTGAAGGCCAATGCCGAACATGCGGCGAGTGCGGCGAACCCTTGCTGGAAATTCTCGAACGTTGCGATCTGCTTCAATGTCTTCATTCGAAGTGCACCATGGTTCCTGGTTGAATGCCGTGCGAGCGGGACCAGCCGGCGTTGACCTCCAGCACGTAGGCGGCCGGGCAGGGCACGCCGCGGGGCTGGTCGTTCAGCGTGGGGACTTGCTCTAAAATACCGGTGATGGTGCCGTCGCGAGCGATGAACATCATATCGAGCGGGATGCACGTGTTGCGCATCCAAAACATGCGCGGCTCTTCGACCCCACCCCACGAGAAGAGCATGCCCTGCGCGTCCGGGAGTTTGGTGCGGTACATCAGACCGCGCTCTTTCTCGGCTTCGCTGCGTGCCAGTTCGACGTTCAGCCGCGGGCTACCCGGCGCATCGGGGAAGGACACGTAACCGCGAGCGAGTTCACTCGCGCCTGGGTCGGCCGGGCAATGCAACGCATTCGGCGCGCGATGCGGTGACTCCGCGGCCATCGGGACGACGCAAGCCGGCTGACTACTCGGTGCGGACTTTTCCGCCACTGCGGGTGCGGCGGGGGGGGGCGCGACCGCCGCCTGCGCGTCACCGGACGAGTGCGGCTCTTCGGTGCGGTTGCAGGCCGAAATGGCGAGAATAGAGAGTAGCTTAGTCAGCAGCCGAAACTGTGTTCTCGCGCTCATCGCTCAGGCTGTCTAGCATTCCCTCCGCCCAGTTGGATCCGCGCATTTTTCCGGCGAACGCAAAAAGAGTCCGCGTTCCTTGATTAGCGAGCCAGGGTGCTATCCTTCTGCGACTCATGAGCGGGCGAATCTGGGCTGTGCTTATTTTCTGCTCCGTCTTCGCGCTGCTCCATTGCGGCGGCAGCGTCGAGGTCAGCTCGGCGGCGGGCGGCGCGGGGGGTCAAGGTCAAGCTGGGCGCACGGGCATCGCGGGCCGTGGCAATTCCGTCGCGGGCTCCGGCGGAGCGGTCACACCGTTGCCCGATGCCGGCTTGGATGCTTACGTCGACCCAGGCTGTCCAGATGTCGGCGCACCCGTCGAGGTCAACGCATGCGACCCGTTCGCTGCGGTCCCCACGTGCCCCGAGGGTCAAGGTTGCTTTCCGTTCGTCGAGCACCCTTTCGGCACGGGCTGTGACGCGCAGAGTTTCGGTACGGTCTGTCGAGCGGCGGGCACAGGCCTTCAGGGAGACGTGTGCGGCGGAGGGAGTGCCGGCTGCGCAGCAGGTTTCGTGTGCGTCGTCGGCTCGCAGCCGGGCAAACACTGTGTGCAACTGTGTCGCATCGGCGGTCAAAAAGTGTGCCCCGCGGGCATGATTTGCGGCGAGCTGGACGTCGAAGGCTACGGAGTATGTTCCTGACTCTTTCTCGCCGCGTGCGCGCGTTGTCGACCTTGGTCTCGGTCTCGTTTGCATGGCTCTCGATGTCGTGTGGCGCGCGCACCAGCATTTACACGAGTGATGCCGGGGTCGAAGCGCCGGTCGTGTGCTCTTCCGACTTGGAGTGCGACACGGGTGACGCTTGCGCGCGCGCCGAGTGCCGCGAAGGCACGTGTGTGCCGCTTCCCGCGATCGTGTGCAACGACGAAGACACGTGTACGGACGACAGCTGCGATTCGCAGAGCGGCCAATGCACGTTCACCCCCGCCACGTTGGATTTGGACGGTGACGGTCACCGTAGCCCCAAACCCGGCTTCTCACCCGGCGCGCCCGGCGCCTGCGGTGACGACTGTGACGACCGCAGTGCGTCGGCCCACCCCGGCGGAGTCGAAGCGTGTGACGGCGTAGACAACGACTGCAACGGCAAGGTCGACGACGGCGCGACGTACGGCAATCTTCGGGCTCCGGTGCGCATCTCGTCGGCGGCGTTCGATCGTTCGAACGGCGGTGGCATCGCCTTCGACGGCAAGAGTTACGGCATCACGTTCTCCGGCCACGACCAGCGCTGGAGCTCCTACTTCACGAGCGTTGGCCGTGATGGCCTGGCCGTCGTGCCCGAGACACTGCTGACGGACGTCAACAGCGGGACGTACGCGGGCGCGCTGCTGCACAACGGCAGCTACTTCATCAGCGCCTGGGCAGACGCCCGGCAAGACGGCAACTACGAGGTTTATTTCAACCGCTATGATTCGAGCGGCCGCAAGCTGGGGCCGGACGTGCGCATTACCCGCGCGCCTGATTTTTCGCTCGACCCGGTGATGGCCTGGAACGGCAGTGAATCACTCCTCGTGTGGGATGACCGTCGCAACGAGGATCGGCGAGGCGACGACATTCGCCTATTCGGACAACGCGTCGCGTTCGATGGCTCGTTGATTGGCGGCAACGTGGAGCTGACGGGCGCCGGCACGTTGGCGGAGACTCCAGGCATCGCGCTGGGCGAGTCGCGCGTCGGTATCGTGTTCAGCTCGCGCGTTTCGCCCACGACGACCCACGCGAAGTTCTTCACCACCGCGCCCGACTTCACGCAGCCGAGTGCGATCGTCGACCTGGGAGGCAGCGATGTGCAAAGTCCGAGCCTGGTTGCAGTGGGCGGGCACTTCGTCGCGTTCTGGGAGCAGCGCGGGACCAACTACGGGCCTTCGATCTACGGCGCGGTGGTCGAGGAAAACGGAATCGTGCAACAGACGGAGCGCGCCGTCACCGAGGGTGCGACGTTCGCCCGCAGTTTCTCTGCGGTCTCGTTGGGAGACCGCGTGATCCTCGTCTGGGCCGACGACCGAGACGGCAACTACGAGCTGTACTTGCAGATCCTGGACGCTGATTTGAACGTGCTCAGCGCACGCACGCGGCTCAGCTTCACCTCCGCCGATACCCTGTCACCGGTCGCGAGCCTTGGCCCGAACGGCGATCTGGGCGTGCTGTTCGACGATTGGCAGAGCGGTGACCGTCAGACGTACTTCTTGGGCATGAGCTGCGTGATGGGCGGCAGCGTCGCGCCCCAGAACTGACGCGCTGAGCGTCAGCGTAAGACCCTCGGCCCAGCTTGATGCACTTTGCCGGGCAAGCGCCGGCCCACGACTGCCTCCGCGATACGGCCGGCCTCGATCAGCTTGTCCAGATCGACTCCCGTCTCGATGCCCATGCCGTGCAGCATGTACACGAGGTCTTCGGTAGCGAGATTGCCGGCCGCGCCCGGAGCATACGGGCAGCCTCCGAGCCCCGCGACGGACGAGTCGAAGTCGCGAATGCCGAGCTCGAGCCCGACGAGTGCATTGGCGAGCGCGGTGCCGCGCGTGTCGTGAAAGTGCAGCGCAAGCTTCTCGGCGGGGAACTCCGCCAAGAACTGTGAGACTAGGCGCTTCGTGACGAGCGGCGTGCCGACGCCGATCGTGTCGCCGAGAGAAACCTGATAGCAACCGAGCTCGAGCAGTGAACGCGTGATCGACAGCGAGGCCTCGGGGTCGACGTCGCCCTCGTAGGGGCAGCCCCAAACGGTGGACACGTACGCGCGCACCCGCATCCCCGCCGCGAGCGCGGGCGGCACGACTTCACGAAACGTTTCGAGCGACTCGGCGATGCTCTTGTTCGTGTTCTTGCGGTTGTGCGTCTCGCTCGCCGACATGAAGACGGCGATCTCTTGCAGACCCGCAGCATGAGCACGCTCGAAGCCCTTGGCGTTGGGGCAGAGAGCGCTCAGCGTGACGCCAGGTGGTGCTTTCAGCTCGCGCGCGAGCTCTTCGGCATCGGCCAGCTGCGGCACCCAACGCGGTGACACGAAGCTGGTCAGCTCGATGCGCTTGAGGCCCGTGTCTATCAGCGCCAAAATCAGCTGCTTTTTCCCCTCGAGCGGGATGGGCAGGGCCTCGTTCTGCAAGCCGTCACGGGGCGACACCTCGCAAATCGAAACTTGATCGGGTAGCGCGTCGAGCATGGACCTATCGCATGGTGAAGAGCGCCGCTCGGGCGCGGAGCAAGGCTCAGGCTTTACAGATCGAGCAGGCGCAGTTGGTTCTGGCGCGGGTGCGGGGTGAAGTGAATCGGGTAATCACCCGTCCAGCAAGCCGTGCAGAACGACTTTTTGTCCAAAGACGGGTCGATGGGGTCGTCCGCCATCGGCAGCGTTCGCTTGGTGCTGCGGCCCGTCGCTTCGGTACGCGCGGACACGACCGAACGGACCATCGAGTCGAGCGACAAGTAGGCCAGGCTGTCGCTGGTGATGTACTGGTTGATCTCCTCGACCGAGTGGCTCGAAGCGATCAGCTCACCGCGAGTTGGCGTGTCGATGCCGTAGTAGCAAGGCCACTTGGTTGGCGGGCTGGAGATGCGCATGTGCACTTCTTTCGCGCCCGCGTCGCGCAGCATCTTGACGATCTTGCGGCTGGTGGTGCCGCGTACGATGCTGTCGTCGACCACGACCACGACCTTGCCCTTGAGGATCGCGCTGATCGGGTTCAGCTTCAGACGCACTCCGAAATGGCGAATGCTCTGGCGAGGTTCGATGAACGTGCGGCCTACGTAGTGACTGCGCACCAAGCCGAGCTCGAAGGGTAGGTGTGACTCCTCTGCGTAGCCGATCGTTGCGGGCACGCCGGAGTCCGGCACGGGGATCACGACGTCCGCCTTCACCCCGTGCTCGCGCGCGAGCGCCCGGCCCAAGTTCTTGCGCGCCTCGTACACGCTCACGCCATCGATGTTGGAGTCGGGGCGCGCGAAGTACACGTACTCGAAGATGCACGTGTGCCGCTTCACGGGCGCGAAGGGCCACACGCTGCGCAGGCCGCGCTGGTCGATCACCACCATCTCGCCCGGGTCGATGTCGCGCACGTACTCGGCGTCGATCAGATCGAAGCTCGAGGGCTCGCTGGCGACGACGAACGTCTCCGTGCCCGGTAGCTTGCCGAGGCATAGGGGGCGAATGCCCATCGGGTCGCGCACGGCGATCATGCTCTCGGGCGTCAAGATGAGCAGCGAATAGGCGCCCTGCACTTGGCTGAGGGCGTCGGCCACGCGGTCCTCGAAGGATCGCTGCTGGCTCATCGCGAACAGGTGAACGATCACCTCGGTGTCGCTCGTGCTTTGGAAAATCGAGCCGCGCTCTTCTAGCTTTTCGCGTAGCGCCTCGGCGTTGGTCAGGTTGCCGTTGTGGGCTACGGCGATCGAGCCGCGCGAATAGTCGACCGCGATGGGCTGGGCGTTTTTCAGCGCCGAGCCGCCCGCGGTCGAGTACCGAACATGTCCGATCGCGTGGGGGCCACCCAGGCGCTCGAGCTGTTCTGGGGGGAAGACGTCGATCACGTGGCCCATGCCGCGGTGCAGGCTGAGTTGTGAGCCGTCACTAGTGACGATACCGGCGCTTTCCTGACCGCGGTGCTGCAGGGCGTGTAGCCCCAGGTAGGTCAGGTTCGCTGCCTCTTTATGGCCGTAGATGCCGAAGACGCCGCACATTCTGGTCCGACTGCCCGGAAGTTTCCGGAGCGTTAGCTTGAGGGGCGCACCGCTGCCACGATTTTCAGGTGTTGGCTAGCGATGCTTTCGACGCGCGAGCTAATAGGTCGGCGCCACTTTGGCTGCTCTTCCTTCGTTGCGCCAGCGCCAGATGTCAGACTGCGTCCGGCGCTCGGGCCGGTCAAGGCCGGGCGAACTCGAGTCGTGCCCGTCGTGCGAACCGCGCGAGCGAGATGGACAGCGATGAGAGTTGGAAGTGGGAGTAGTGAACGGTGCGCGTTGACGCTGCAAGCGTCTCGAAAAATGCCAAACAAGGCGTACAGGTTTTGAGCCTTACTGGGTATCCTTGACCGAATATGAGCGCGCTCGACGAGCTCCTCCGCCAATGGCGGGGCAATCCCGATGCCGATGCGACCATCGCGCTCTGTTCCTTCCTCGGGACGTCCTCGCGTGATGAGCTGATCCGAGAAGTGGCGGCGAGCGCCGAGACCTGGCACGCCGAAGACGGCCGCGTGATGCTCGCCGTGGGCCGGATGCATCTCGATGCCGGGTTGCTCGCGGAGGCACAGGCGGCGCTCGTTGCCGCAAGCAAAGCCAGCGGCCGAGACGCCAAGCCTTTTCGCTATTTGGGTGAAGTCCTGCTGCGCCGGGGCGATGCGCTCCGCGCGGAAAAAGTGCTCGCGCGCGCGTTACAATTCGGCCCCAGTGATGCCGAGGCGCAGCTCTGGCACGACCGTTCGGTCCTGTACAGCGCGCTACAAACAAGGGTCGGCGTCGAGGCCGTCGCGGCCGAAGTGCGGCGCGCGCTGCCCAAGCAGAACTCGATCCCCGCGCCGACCATGCCCGGTCTCAGCCACAAGCCCTTTGGCAGTGAAGAGCAGACCAAGCCTCGCTCGCAAAATCCGTTCGCCAGTTCTGCGGCGGCGGTCGACGACGCTCTGCCGCGTTTCGATTCGGAAGAGTCGGTTCGCGTCTCCGACACCGACCTCATGGACGATTCGGCGCCGCGCGTGTCACCGCTCGCGAGTGCGGCGCGGGCAACGACGCTGGGCATGGGCCCCCCGGGCCCGAAATTGCCGCCCCAGAGTCCGCTTGCGGGCGCGCGTCCAAACCCGCTGATCGGCAAGCCCGCTTTCACCGGCAAAGCCGCCGTCACTTCGAAGCCTGCGGCGGCGCTTCGGCCGTCGCCCGCGGCAGTTTCGCGCCCGGCACCAGCGGTACCGCCTGTCGATTCGAGGGCGAAGCCGCGCATCGAGCCGGCGGTGTTCGAAGAAGTGATCACCACGGTCACTCCTGCACCGTTCATTGCGCCGTCATGGCCGGCAGCTCAGCCCGCGGTGCGGGCGCCGCTACCCGCGCCTGCGCCGTTACCCGCGCCTGGGCCCGCGCCGGTGGTCGCGGCACGAACTCCGGCGGCTCGGACCGCCATCGCTGCGGCAGAAACCCAGGTCGCGCCCTCGTTTTCGCCGCAGTCGTTCACGCCCGCGTCGTCGCCGCAGTCGTTCACGCCTGCTGCGTCGCCCGTCGCGCCCTCGCGGCCCGTTCTCTCACCGCCGGCTACGTCGTACGCCGACGCGAGCTCGCCCGAAGCCGGCCTCGTGCTCGAGCACTTGTCGCGAGTCGGCGTGTACGAGCCGGGCGGAGGCGCGCCGCCCGCGTGGGAGGCTCCCGGACGGCAAAAGACCCGCGGTACCTGGGCTATCTCGGTGGCAATCGTGCTGATCGCCGCCGTGGGCGCCGGCTCGTATGCGTACTCGAAAAAGATTCGTAACGAGCGCATGCAGCATGCCCTCGCCCTCAACGACGAGGTGACGAAGCTGCTCGAGACCGGGCAGGTCTCCGATCTGCGCAAGACCGACCAGAAGCTCAACGAAGCGTTCGAACTCGACTCCCTGAGCAAGCAAGCCGCGCGGCTCTGGCTACAAAACCGTGTGCTCTACGAAGTCCTGACCGCCGAAGAAGTGCGCGGCATCGACTCTGCGGTTCATCGCGGCAAAACCGTCGATTTGCCCGAGAAAGACACGGCATTCGGGCGCATCGCCTCGTTCATGGCGGAAGGTGATTTGGCCGGTGGCGCGGCGATCTTGTCACGCTGGGACACCGCCAGCGCGCGCGACCCGTACTACCAACTCGCGGCGGGTGCGGTGCTCGAGCGCGCCGGTGATCTGCGCGCCATCGAGCGCTACGACGCGGCCCGTCAGCTCGATCCGGAATTCATCCCCGCTCAGCTCCTACTGGCTCGCTTGCTCTTGCTCGAGTTCGGTGGAGAACGCGCGAAGCCGACACTCGAAGCGCTGCGCAAAAAGCTCGGCGACGCGCCGATCACGCGCGCGCTCTCGGCCTTGGCGTGGGTCGTCGATCCCGAGCGCCCGGAGTCCTTGCCGGAAGATGCCAAGCTGGAGCCGGGTGACGCCGAGAAGCTGCCCGCGCCGCTGAACGGCGTGCCCGCGATGGTCGAGGCCGTGCAG
>Ga0247740_1000143_pt1 | contig 37246 bp, 35 predicted proteins | sample UWRJL148409B2_FD_180942 | JGI IMG/M metagenome (GOLD analysis project Ga0247740, IMG submission 180942) | Plant litter microbial communities from Arlington Agricultural Research Station in Wisconsin, United States - UWRJ-L148-409B-2 | ecosystem: Environmental > Terrestrial > Plant litter >...
GCGTGGACGGATGGCGTGGCGCTCGCTAGAGCGCTGCTTCGCAGCGACTCGTGCGTGGGTGGGCCGCGCGTGGGTGGGCCGCGCGTGGGTGGGCCGCGCGTGGGTGGGCCGCGCGTGGGTGGGCCGTGTGGAGCGTGAGTGTGTCGACCGGGGAGGGGGGGAATGCGGAGCGTGGACGCGGGTCGAACGGGGGCCGTTTTTGGGGGTCGCGGGTGGCGCGGCTTACTTCATCAATTGCCGCTGTTGCTGCGACTGCTGCGACTGCTGCCGCTGCGCGGTCTCGAGAGCGACGATGGCGGCCGACATGCTGGCCGAAGTTCCGGAGGCCGCCATTTCTGCTGGCGCCGCTCCCGCTGACGGTGACGATGACGCTCCCGCTGACGATGACGGTGACGATGACGCCGACGCGGCCGCGGCCGCGGGTTTCCGTACCTGGCAGACGCAAGCGGTCGCCCCGGGCCCGGTGCTGTCCTGATTGCCGACGCCGACCATGCCGGTGAGGTCCATGTTCCAGTTGCGACACATGGCTTCGCACTGGGGCGGCCCGCCTTGAATCTTCCATTGGCTGGCACAGCCGGCGAGAAATACCAATGTTCCGATGAAACCAGCGCGAAGCAAAACGTTCATTTCTTACTATTGCCTTTCCACTATCAAATCTGGGCCTTCACATCCCTTAGCGGAAAACACTCTGTGCGTGTGCAGAAGGATTCGACCGCCTCGTTCGCTGATATGCTGAGCAACGGTGGGCATGAACTCTTCGACTGCCGAGCCGGTGGGTTCTGAGCAATGGCGGGATCGCTCTGCATTCAAATCCGACCGACTGCGTGCGTGGCTCGCGATCTCGGCCCTGGCGCTGGTGGTAGTCATGAGCGTGGTCAGCTCCACGCTGCTCCTGATCGAGCACTTTCTCTTACCGAATTGGACGAGCGAGATCAGCGACTCGAACGCGGCCGCGATTGGCTTTGCCCTCGCTCTGGCATGGGCGGCGGTCGCTTACTTCGTTGCTATCACGCTCGCGGCGGTAACGTTTCTCATGTGGCTATACCGAGCCGTGGAGAATGCGCGCGTGGTTGGCAATCGGCGACTGCGCACGACTCCGGCAATGGCCGTGCTGTGCTGGTTCGTCCCGTTCCTGAATTTGGTTCGACCCTACCAGGTGGTCAAGTCGCTGTACCGGGCAAGCGAGCCCTCGAATTCGACCGTGAACTCGAACCTGCCGGGCGATTGGATTCAGCGTCTCCCTACCATCTTGCCGCTGTGGTGGGCGATTTGGATCATCCAAACTCTGCTCGGTAATGCCTCGACGCGAGTTACTTTTTCTGACGCCGCAAATGCGCGTGAGGCATTGATGTGGCTCGATGTGATCGCGCTTCCGTTCTGTATCGTCGCGGCCGTGCTTGCCGCAGCCGTGCTCTGGAGTATCCACGTGCGTCAAGCCGCGCGCGCGCTCGAACCGGATACGGCATTCCGCGTGATCGATGAAGAGGCCGCGGATGAATACTGAGCGCACACGGGTGCAGGGCGAACTTGGGTGAAGGGGGGAGCTGTGGATGATCACGGGCGGCGGGGACGAGACGGTTTTGAAGTTGAGTACGGGCGCGCAGGTCAACGCTCGCATCTACACGGGCGCGGTCCCGAAGCCGCGAAAGTGTCTATTGCTGCACGGCAATCCGGGATCGATTCGAGATTGGGATGAGATCGCTCCGCGGCTTGGCTCCGTTGCCGACGTGGTCGCGATCGACCTGCCCGGGTTCGCCAAGAGTCCGCGTCTGGGACCCGGTGCGCGTAGCATGTCCCTCGAGTGTTTCGCCGGCTACGCCGTGGCGGCCCGTGAGGCGCTCGGTTGGACCGAAGCCATATTTTTGGTCGGTCACAGTCACGGCGGCGGTGTTGCTCAGGCGGCCGCTGCGCTGTGGCCAGCATCAATCTCGGGGATCGTTCTGCTGGGCACGTTGGGTTACCCAGCGCACTCGAGTTACCGACAATTGTCACTGCCTGGCGTAGCCCAAGTCGCAAGGCTCCTCGTCAGGGGTATGAACTCGAGTGCCCTTCGTCCCATCATTCGTTTCGCGCTGCACGCCGCCATGCGTGACGTATTTGCGCCGCAAATCATTCCCACAGGGCGAGTCGAACGGGAACTGACCCTGTTCACGGAGCGGCCCGAAATACTGCGCAGCATGGTCGAAGTCGCTCTTGGCCACCCTTGTGAACGACTCTTGGACTGGGCCTCGCAAGGTAGGTGCCCTGCCCTTTTCTTGCATGGACAAGACGACCGCGTGGTCCCATGGCGATGTGCAAAGTCGATTCACGAGCGGATGATTCGATCGGGCCGGCACTCGACATTCGAAACCGTCGCCGGAGCGGGCCACATGCTGCTCGAGGTTCAGGCGCAGGCGGTGGCAGAGAGAATCGCGACGTTTCTCGCCAACCCACGGGGCTGCTGACTACGCTGGTTGCGGCACTCGCCACAGCTCAGATCGCCGGTCCGAACAATTGTTCGTCATGATCGAAGCGCTTGACGAACAACTGCAAGGCCACGAAGTCGGGCGGGCCTTGATAGTAGAAAACGAAGAAGTCGTGCACGCCCGCGTCGAGTCGCACATTTCTAGAGACCGCGATCGGCAAGTGTTGCCCGTCGTTGTTCAACACGACGCGGCCGTCGATTTCGAGCCGCGCGCCGTCGTCGGAGAGCAGACGAAAGGTGTACGAGTCTTCGGCTTTCACGCTGAACTTGCCGGTGTACTTGATGGCGAACCACTCCGTGCGCGTGCCAAGACCTGGGAAACCGCGATCGAAGCGGCGCGGAGTGACATTCAGCTCGTTCGTGAAAAACGTAGCTACGGGAACGCAGACGGCAATGTCCGTGAGTAGCCGCACGCTGGGCTCGATGAAGCAAACGTCCGCGCGGAATGCGCCGGTCGGTCCTCCGAAGGCAAACTGCTTGGCGATCACGCCCGAGCCTTGCCCATGGCCCTGCCCGAGCCCACCCGGCCCGCCATTGGCGCCAAACCCCGTGCCTTCGGACGTGCTGCGGCTGCCTACCTGAACCGCGGCGTCGGGCGCGCCTCGAGCCGTGGGTTGCGGCTTGTCCGCCAAAATCTGACGCCGCGCGGCTTGTGGTCGAACTTCATCACTCTCGTCGGCAAAGTCGCTCGCTAGCATGTCCGTGGTGAACGGCTTCGGCTCGGTCGTGTCTTCTCGACGCTCGCCCGCCTCGATCCGAGGTTGCTCCTCGGGCGCGCGAGCCACGGGTCGGGGGTGCGGGGCGGGCGGTTTCACCCGCTGTTCGGGCGCGCTCACGCGTGGGCCAGGCTGCGGAATCACGGATCCACCGCCCGGCGCTGGTCCGGTCGCGGGCGCGGGCGCGGGTTGCTCTTCGATCAGGCCGGTCTCGATTACGTCTCGCGGCTCTTCGATAGCCAAGGGCGTCGCGGCGGCCGCCTCGTGAGCGCAGCCGCGAGCCAGTAGTGCCGCGCAATGTATGGAGCCGGCCAACGCCAAGTAGAAGATCCAACGATTGGCGTTTCGATCGAGCACTGCGCGTACATTCTAGTCGAGGGGGCGCTCCGCGTCGATGCGCGCGCCTCGAGGACACCTCGCGCGGCGAAGCATTCAGTCAGCTGCGCTGCACTTCCCAGTACAAGCGAGTGGCGGCCAAGACGCCCACCGGCAGCATCAAAATGCCGAAGCACGGCAGCCAGAACACGAGCGAGAATGCCAGGCCGAAACCCAACACGGCGGCGGCGTGCTGGCGCATGAATGCCAGGCGGGCGCGCGCGCCAATGCCTCGCAAGGACATCGGATAGTCGAACAAGCTCCAGGCCACACCCAAGGCTCCGAGCAGGAACTTGAGCGGTGTGCCGAGCACCGCGGCGGGCGGAAAGGCGAATTCGAGCAACGTCAACGCCACGATCAGCGGTAACGAAAGCGCGCTGCCCACGAGCAACGAGCGCACGCCGCACATGAGCTCTCGAAGGAATCCGATCGGCGCTCGCTCGGGCACGCCCAAGCGCGCCTCTTCCAACGCCACGATCCGCTCGAGCGCGGGAGCGCTGAGGGCCGGCGCGAGGAACGCGGCCAAGAGCCAACCTACTGCCGATGCGAGCAGGACCGATAGCCAAGAGGCCGCGACACTGCCCCATTGCTTCACGGTGCCGCCGCCCGCGAGCAATTCGCTCACCCAGGGCTTCAAGAAGTGCCAAGACAGGAGCACGAAAGTGAGCTCGAGCAACGCGAACAGCAGTGCGGGTACCAGTGAATACGGCCAGGCCGCCGGCAGCCCCCAGAGGCCGCGCAGCGCGCCGAACGGCGCGACGAAGCCGCGCCACAGGCCGATCACGCGCCCGCCGCTCATCGAGACCCCGAGCTGTGGCGAATTCTGCACGCGCTAAGCTTATAACCTATCCTCGTCGGCAACGTCGCCCGTCGCCTGCCGTGTCGGCGGCCTGCGGGTACAGGCCTCGACGGTGGATGATGACCAGGGTGGACGGGAGCTGGAGAGGAAATGCCCAAGGTGATTGACGGATGGGGCTGGACTGTTGCGCTGCTCATTGTCTCGAGCTCAGTGTCTGCCTCGTGCAAGCGAACCGAGCACTCGAACGGTGAACGCCCGAGCGGGGCGGTAGCCAGCGTCCGCCCCGAAAGCGCGAGCGCGACTCTCTCGAGCGCTCAACCCAATCACTCGACTGGTAGAAACCCGAGCGTGAGTTCAGCGAGCGCTCAGGGTAGCGAATCGAAGCTATCGAACCGAGAGTGGGCCGAAACATTTCAGCGAGTGATGAGCTCCGGCGCGGCGCTGGAAGACGAACCGAACAGGGAAGGCGTGGAGATGGGCAAGCCGCTCTTCCAGTGTGGCTACGCAAACTTCGCTTGGCATGCGACGGCCCTCGGATACCTGCTCGATGAGCACGGCCGAATTTGGTTCTACGACTTGGGCGAGACCTGGAGTCCTGAGCCCGCGGGGGACGGCTTGTTTCGGGAATCTGCGCTCCGCGCTCGTTTCAAGAAGCCGGTGCTTCAGACGCTGCGTGTCGACCCCGAGCGATTGGCCGCGATGCGGAAAAAGGCGGAGCTTGCACGCCACGGTGAAGTCACGCGAACGCAATTCATGAATGACGCGGGGGGGTCGGGGTGTGAAGCGTATGTCTGGGACAGAGTCGATGCCTATGAGCCAGTTAGGCTCGCCGAATTGGGCGATCAATTGATCCGCAACTCCAGCCCGGAAGCGTTCGAGCTTTACGTCTGGTTGGCAGGAGAACTCGGAATGATGCGTTCGAGGAGGGCCCAGCGAAAGTGAACCCGCGTTGCCGCCGCTACACGATGTATCGGCGCTTGATGCGAATGTCCTGTCCGGAGATCGGACTTTGACCGAACGGGAACAGCTCGAGCGTGGGGCTGCGCCCTTCCGGGATCATGCGCGCCGATTCGCGGAAGTCTTGGTTGATGCGCGCGAGCGCTTCGAGCACGGCTTGCTCGAGTGCCGGCGTGGCCTCGAGCGTGACGCCCGGAGCAAGCTCGAGCCAAAGCTCCAAACGCTTGTCGGCAGAGGCGTCTTCATAGGGGTGGAGGGCATAATTTTCGACGCGCGAGCCGAGCTCGGGCACGCGCAAAATGGCGTTCTGCAGGTCTTCGGGCGTGATTTTGCAGCCGTAGAAGGCGACCGCGCTGTCTTGCCGACCCCAATGTAGAATGAAGGGCAGGGGCAACGCGGGGCCGGGCACATCGATGCGCACGCGGTGGTCAGCGAGCATGCGGTCTACCTCCGCGCGTGAGCGCACGATGCCGCGGTCGTGCAAATTGTAGCGGATACGCGGGGAGACGTTCTCGAGCCGATTGAGGGTGAACAGCAGATTGCGTTCGCCGTCGCTCTCGATCAACGCGTTGAGCGGGTCGTACTGAAACGCCATCGGCAGTCCCTCGTGCTCGCCGCACAAGTCGCGCGCCAGGGCGGTGTTCTCGGCGAGGGCTTGGCGGAGGGCAATGCTGAAGTCGGTCTCGACGGCCAGATTGATCTCCAGGTCAGATGCGCCAAAGCTAGAAATCGTCTTGCGAAAGCAACGGTTGAGCGCGGCGCGCAGCGGCTCGGACATGCCCTCGCCACCCACGACGGCGCAGATATCGTACTTGGACCAGTCCAAATCCGCGCTTTCGACCAAGCCCTTCAAGAACGGCGGATAGCCCGTGATCACGTAGCGATGCCCGGGACCCAGCAACTTCAAGGTCGCGATCACCTTCTTGGCGTCGGGGCCGATCGATTTCATGACGCAGCGATCGACGAGCGACATCGACACGTTCATGCCCGTGGCCCACGGCCCGAGGGCAAACGCGTTGAGCAGCACGAAACTGTCCGCGCCGAAGGTCGCGCGCGCCGAGAATTGAATCAGCCGCCGCGTCGCGTAGCGCTCACCCTCACCACGCACCCAGTTCGTGGCCGTGCCCGTCGAGCCCGACGATTCGTCGATCACCGCCCCGCGCCGCGGCAGCGCGCCGCCCTGGCACAGCTCCGGCAGCGTGTAGCGCTTGATGTAGCGCTCCTTGTCCATCACCGGGATCTCTTCGAACGCTCGCGGTGACACCGAGCCCTGCTCAGCCAAGAACGCGCGATAAGCCGGCACCGTCTTACGCGCACGATAGAACACTGCCGATGCGCGCTTGCGGCTCAACCAATCGCGCAGCTCGGGACTCAGCGCCGGCGCAAACAGCAAGCGGTAAGCGTTGAAAGAAGTGAGCGAGAGGTCGCCGAGCTTGTTCAATGCCCAGCCGAGTGCTGGATCCAAGAGCGGGTTCATCGAATCACGATGCTTTCCAAGCGCGGCGCTCGCGGTGGCTCGTCCGAGTAGCCCAGCCTGACGACCAGCCAACAATCGCTCCGGCCAAAGCGTTTGGCGATCTCGGCGATGTACTGCGGATTGGTGAGCATCGAACCCATCGGCTGCATGTACACGCCGTTTTTCGCCATCTGCAACCACACCTCGAGCAGGAGCCTTCCTGCTCGATACAACTCGGGCCAAGTGCAAAATGCGCCACAAAGCAGCGCGATATGCCGTGTTCCACGCTGCGTGGCCAAGTAGCGATTCACGGCAAAGCTGCGCAGACCCGGTAACTTGAACGCCGAAGGCATGGCAAAGGCCGACCACAGCTCCCACGCGGGCTGATTCATCGGCTCTTGCCACAAGCCATCACCGAACTCGGGCGTCTGACCCAAACGGTGCCAACCGCGGATCTCTTCACGCTCGTCCGCGAGTTGCAAATTGTCGATGATCGCTTCCGCGTTCAGTTTCAGCAGCGGCTGCACGATCCCCGGCTCGGCGTGATGAACGAAGTGATGCCCATAGCTCTCGCAAACGCGAGAGAGCGCATCCAGCGCGGCCGGCGCAATCGCGCGATCGTGATACGGCAAGCGCGACGTGCGACGCGCCTGCAATAGCTCGGCAGGTTCGCGAGTGATCTCCGAAATCAACTCGGCCGTCCCCACCACGACCTCTGAGCCGAGCGTCTCCAAATTGGGCACATCGAGGCGATCGACCGGAGTGACCCGCAGCGCGCGCCCGAAATGCCCGGCCGCGCGCTCGAGGCACGCGGCGAACGTGCCGAACGACGCGGCGACGTACAAATTGCCGTGATCTTCACGCGGCAGGAGACGCGCTGTGAGCAGCACGACTTCGGCGCTTTCGCCGCGCGGTCGAATGCGAAACGGTTGCGTGTTGTGCGGCGTCGGCGCCAGCCGTGCCAGCGACCCAATCTGCTCCCAAATCGTCGTCATCCGCGGGTGAGGTTAGCGCGACGGTGACCGACTACCAAACCTGGTGCGACGGTCACTCCATCCATTTGCCGGGATGGTAGATGATGGTGGTCGCGAGCGCTAAATAGCTATGCGGTAGCCAGTCGAAGACGAGCAAGAGCCTCACGAATCGGAGTGGGCCTGGCTTCACGACGCGAGGACCGAGCACGGCCAAGAAAAGCGAAGCCGTCACGACCGCGAACGAGATGACGACGTAGGCGCACACCGGCCACCCGTAGGCAAGCAACCGTACGGTTGCCATGTGATTTGCCAGCGCTGCAGGAGGGATTGTGTAAGAGAACGAATAGGCGATCAGCAGGCCGTACGTCCAGAGCTGATATTCCCAGACGCTCGCCGCAACGCGCTGCGCCTGTGGTGGGTATTTTATGTGCTCAGCCAATGAAGCCTCCTGAGGAGTAGAGCGCGATCGCAACTGCGGCCAGATAGCTATGGGGCAGCCAATTGAAGAGCAAGAAGCGGCGCGCGACGCGCAGCGGCCCTGCTTCGATGACGCGCGGGCCGAGGATCGCCAAAAGCAGAGCACCCGTCACGAGCGTATAGGACACGACGACGTATGCGTGGAGCAGCAGCCCGTAGCCCAGCAATTTCAGACCGCTCAGGTGGTTTTGCAGAACCGACGGCGAGATCGAGTACGATGGCGAGTAAGCGAGGAGCAAGCCGAGCGTGGTCAGCCGGTACTTCCAGGTCGTGGTCTCTCGCTCGATACCGTCAGCCATCGTCTTTTGCCTGTGCCTCTAGCGGAGCCATGGCTTCGCTTTGCGTCGGGTCGGGGACGATCAAGGTGCCTTCCCCGACCTGATAGAATTCGACCGCTTTTCTTGCCGCGACCAGGCTCGCTCCGAGCTCGTGAAGGCAGTGCGTCGGCCGATTCGATTCAGAAGGGCTCCAGAAGTAGTGGTCTGCGACATTCAGCCGGAGCTCGAGGCCGCCGTCGGCGGCACAGCCGCTGACTTGGTACTCGACGAATGTTCCGCCGAGTGCGAACTGCTGGTCCTTGCCTGCGGTTGAGTCGCCATACGCGCTCTGCGGCACCCAGACCGACCCGCTCATCTCGGTCAGCGGGACGCCCGCGGCGGCGCTCTCGGCCATATCCGTCTCGATACGGCTGGCCACGTATTGCCGCAGTTGAGGATTGCGTGCGAGCTCGGCGTCGAGGTCGACGCGAACCGGTGCCGAAGAACCGGACAAGAAGTGACGGAGTGTCGATTGAGCGAGCCCGTTTTCCGGCATGATCTGCATTGCGGCTCGGAAGGGCAGTTCGCCCGGCAATAGGCAAGCCGCTTCCGACAGTAGCCGGTCCGCATACCAAGCTTTTGGTCTGTTCAGGAACCCGAACTGTGTAGTGCTCGCGGCTCCCGCCGAGTACTTGTCCGCCAGCTGGCGGGCCGCGGGCGACAGGGTTTGGCCCGGTGGCGACGGAGGCGCCTTCGCCTCGGGCGGTCGATCATCACTGACTACGCTTTGTAGCGGGAGCGGGCTTGAACGGATCGGATCGGGCATGCCGTTCAGGTCGGACACTGCCGCCGCCGATTTCCGAAAATCGTGACCGCGGCCTAGATTCGATGGTGGCCGCGTGCATCGCGGAGCCGGGGGCGCGTTGCTGGCTGCGTTTCGCACGCGGCAATACTTGGCCGTGCCCGGCGTTTCGAACCGCGCCGGCGCGTTCTTCGGCGGCCTTTTGCCGTGCCGTTTCGTCACCCGGCAGGTCGCGCGCACGTATCGCCGAGCATTGGAAAAAGCGGCTCGCCAAGTCGACGCCTAGCGACCGCGACGCGACGCCGAAGGCTGAGCCGGGCTGACGGGAAATGAGTGACCATCACAAAATCAACCCTCTGGGGCTCGCGATCTCGATCTTTTCTCGATGGTCACCCAGTCCGACCGAGAGCACCTAGCCTTCGGCGGCGCGGCCGGCGCGTTTTTTTTCGGAACCTTTGGGCGGCGGGCGCTGTCGATCCCAGCACAATGGCAGATCGGCGCGACGTGGCCGCGCATCCGGTCTACCTTGGCGATGGCGTGGCCGACGCGGAAGACCAGAGCGAGCGTAGGTTCATCGAGCGCTTGGCTCGGCGTGACGAGCGCGCGTTCAACGAGCTTGTCGAGCTGTACGAAGCGCGCGTGTTCCGTTTGGTCCTACGCATGCTCGGCCGGCGCGACGAAGCCGAAGACATGGCGCAAGAAGTTTTCGTGCAGATCTTCAAAGCCGTCGGCACGTTCCGCGGGGACTCGAAGCTGAGCACGTGGATTTATCGGGTCAGCGTCAACCTGTGCAAAAACCGGATGAAGTATTTGTCTCGTCGTCACAGTGAGGGCGAAGACGAGCTCGAGCCGGTGGCCGAGCGCGCCGCGCTCGATGAAGCGAAGGGCGTGACCTTCGGCGACGTGGCGCAGCCCGATCGCATGGTCGAGGGGTACCAAATCGAGCGAGTGGTCCAACAATGCATCGCCGAGCTCGACCCGGACTTTCGCGAGGTGCTCATTTTGCGCGACTTGGAAGACCTGAGCTACGAAGAATTGTCCGAGATCACGGGCCTCCCCGACGGCACCGTGAAAAGTCGGCTGCATCGCGCGCGCAGCATGCTCAAGGCCAATGTCGAACGTAAGATGGGAGAGAAGATCCGATGACGGACCCCGGCCAGGACGACGCCAACGACTCCTCGGCGCACGCGGCGACGACGCCGGAGCCGGACGAATCCCTGCGCTCGATGCTGCGCGGCGCCCTGCGTGAAGAAGCCCCGCCGCCCAACGTGCTAGCCGGCGTGCAGAAACGAATCCGTGAGCGCAGCAAGGGCAAGTTCTACGCGGACGGCTGGAGCACCGCCAAGCACCCGCCGCTCAACACCTACCTCGTGACGAGTCTGATGATGCTCGCCATCCTCGGCATCAGTTACGCGCTCTTGAGCCCGCTCGTGGGTAGCCCGGTGCCCGTGCGCAATCAACCCGTGCCGGTGCAGCTCATCCCGCATTGACCTTGACCGCACCCGGGGTGCGGTGAGCGGAGCCAGGCGCCGCTGCCCACAGCCGAGCCAGCGCTACTGAATCCAGCGAGCGACCACGCACGTAATGTTATCCGGACCGCCGCTCTCGTTCGCGCTTTCGATCAAGCGGTTCGTCGCGGTGGGGAGATCGGGCGCGCTGGTCACGATCTTCAAGATGTCTTCGTCCGTCACGGGGCCGCATAGGCCGTCACTACAGAGCACCACGCAGTCACCGGCGCGGGGCGCCTCGAAGCGCGTGTCGACTTTGACGGTGTCTTTCATCCCCAGCGCGCGCACGATCACGTTCTTGTGGGGGAAATTCGCAATTTCCTCCTCCGTGAGGCGCTTCATCTTTTTGTAGTCGTTGAGCAGCGAGTGATCTTCCGTCAGCTGCTCGAGCGAGCCGTCGCGGATTCGGTACACGCGGCTGTCGCCCACGTGCGCGACGTACACGCCGTCTTCGACTGCGAACAGCGCGGCGAGCGTGGTGCCCATGCCGCGTTGTTTGGCGTTGCGCTGCGCCTGCTCGTAGATGCGCAGGTTACAGAGCTTGATCCCGGTGATCAGCCGGTTTTCTTCGTAGCCCTTGCCGCGGTCCATCTTGTACGGCCAGGTACGCTCCGGGTCGTCCGCCGTGGCCGCGAAGAACTCTTGCAACGTGTCGACCGCCATTTTGGAGGCGACTTCACCAGAGGCGTGACCGCCCATGCCATCCGCGACGACGTACAAACCGTACTCCGCCATGATCGCGAAGTTGTCCTCGTTGTGAGAACGTTTGCGGCCGACGTCGGTTTGGCCAGCGACCTCGATACGCAGGGGCCGATTCAAGCGTACATTCCGTGGAAAAGCCGGACCGAGCCCGGACAGGGTGAATGTCGATCATCGCTAGGCGCAGGCCCTTCTGTCAATGATTTCCTAGAATTAGTCGCGCGCTCCGCCAGCAATTTCGGCCTTTGGTCAGCGGTACGGGTTTGGCACCGGTGTCGGCTTCTGGGGCGAGGGCCACGGGCCAGACGGATTCGAGCGAAAAACGCGGTCGTTTCGCGCGGGGGCAGGTCCGGGCGCAGACGCGGGTGCCGCCGGGTCCGACGGCCCGCTCAGCCTGAGCAGGACCTCGCGGTAGCGACCTTCGGTCAGTACCGTCAAGCGAACCGGGCTGCTTGGTCCGTGACTGTCCACGGCGTCGACAAAAGCCGTGGACGTCGAGACCGGCTGGCCGTCGACGGCCAACACGACATCTCCGACGCCGGGCGGGCCCGCGCGTAGGCCGGCATTGGCGGCGGGGCCCTGGGGCGCAACGCCGGCCACGCGCACGCCGCGGGCAACGCCTGCGTCGAACGCCACGACTTCCACACCGACCCAGGGGCTTCGTCGCATCGGCACGCTGCGCAAGAAGTCGCGCACGGCGCTCACGGGTGCGGCATACGGAGCCAGCGTGCAGCCGGTCTTGTCGGTTACCGAGCACGCGCGCGCGATGATCGCGACCACTTCACCTTTGTCATCTAGCAGCGGCGCGCCGATGTCACTGGCCTTGGGTGAGAACGGCAGCTCGTACGCTTCGGGGAGCTGTGCACTGTCGCCGCCGCGCAAGGTGCTCTTGGCCTTGAGCGTGATGTCGGAGGCGCCGAGCTGCTTGTCTCGGACGTAGCTCACGGCGTGCAACTTGCTGCCTACCGCGGGCGCCGCCTCGCGTGAAGCGCGCAGTCCAGCGCGCCGAGTATCACCCTCGGGGGTGAGTAGAGCCAGATCCCAAGCGCGGTCGGAGTGGCTCAATTTGACGGGAACGAGCTGCCCCTCCGGATAGCGCGCGATGATTTGATTACCGTGCGTGAGCGGCGAGAGCGCGGTCAGGATGCGGCCATCGCCATTTAGCAGCGTGCCGATGCCGATTGGGCGCCCCGCGCGTTCGAGCATCACCACTTGTTGCACGGCGGCCTCGATCGGCGTCTTGGGCGCGGGCAGCTTGGCGAGCGGTTTGGCGGGGGTCGAGGGCGAGGCGGGCGTGAGCGCCGGCACGGGCACGGGCCCGTTCGCGGGACCGGAGGGAGAGGCAGGATACGGAGGGGTTGGAGGGGTTGGAGGGGTTGGAGTGCCGGGCGCGGGTGACGCGGGGACGGGGACGACAACGGCGGCGCGAGGCGCGCCGGGGGTCGTGGGTTGTACGGGAACGATCACGGCCGCAGGCGGTGCGGCGGGCGCGGGTCTGGCGCTCGCGTCGCCGGGCGCGGCTTGTGCGGCGAAGGCTGTGAGCAGGGACGCGATCAAGATCGCGGGCACGATAGACGTTCGCTGTTCCACCCGCTTAGCTTAGCGCCAAACCGAGCCGCGCGTGGGCCGGCTCAGGATTGCCGCGAAAGCCGGCGAATTCCCGCCGCTTCGGCGACTATCACCCAATCGGCACGAGCGCAGAACAAGCCGGTTTCGACCACGCCCGGTACGCGCCTCAGCGCGCTGTCGACAGCGCTCGGATCGGCGAGCGGAGCGACCGCGAGGTCGTAGATGTAGTTGCCCGAGTCGGTGAGCAACGGCGCGCCATTGCGCAAACGCAACACGGGCTCACCAAAGTGCTCGAGCGCGCGCTTCGTGGTCAAATGAGCGAAGACCAGGACCTCCAGCGGGATGGCGCGCTTTTCACCGAGCTTCTCGCTGAGCTTCGATGCGTCGACGATGATCGCGTTCTTTTTGGCCGCGAAGTTGACGATCTTTTCCCTCGTGTGCGCGGCCCCTCCGCCTTTGATCAGATCGAGCGTGTCACTCACTTCATCGGCGCCGTCGACGCACAGATCGATTTGCCAAGGACCTGCGTCGTCGAGCAGGGGGATGCCACACCGGGTGGCCAAGGCTCGGCTCTCCTGGCTGGTCGGCACGCCGCTGAAGCGGCGCCCGGCTCGCACCAACTCGCCCACGCCTTCGATGAAAAAACGCGTCGTCGATCCCGTCCCGAGGCCGATCACTCCGGACTCGGGCAAGAGTTCCAGGGCGGCGCGTGCGGCGCGCTTCTTCGCTTCGTCGTCACTCATCGGCGTCAGCGTACCACCGCTCGGGCTGCACTACACCTGACACTCGGGACAATAATGGGTCGAGCGGGTGGCGATCACCACACGGCGGATCGGCGTTTCGCAGACCAGGCAAGGGAGCGACTTTCTCGCATACACTTTGCGTTCGTTCTGATAACCGCCGTCCGAGCCATCGGGCGTCACGTAGTCGCTGATGCTCGAGCCACCGGTCTCGATCGAGCGTTCCATCACCTGCTTGGCGGAAGCGACGATCGCTTGGCACTCCCGAGCCGTGACGCGCCGCGCGCCGCGCGTTGGCCGTACCTTGGCCAAGAACAAAGCTTCATCCGCGTAGATGTTGCCGATGCCCGCGATCACTCCCTGATCGAGCAGCAGGCTCTTGATCGGAATTTTGCGAGCGCGCGCCGCTTCGAACAAGATCTCTCCGCTGGCCGAGAGCGCGTCTACGCCCAACTTGTCCAAGCGCGCGTCGTTGCCGCCCGCGCGGATCAAGCGCACCTTGCCGAACTTGCGCACGTCGCGAAACAGCACCGAAGGTCCGCCGTCAGCGAAGTGCAACCGCAGGTGCGTGTGAGCGTCCGCCTTGAATTCGCGTAACGCTTCCGGTGTGAGCGAGCTGCGGGTCTTGGCCGAGAACAAACGCGCGCTGCTGACGGCGGACGAAAACAATTGGCCGGTCATGCCAAGGTGCAACAACAAACGATCTCCGTCGTCGAGTTCCGCCAGCAGGTATTTGCCGAGCCGCTTCAGCTCACGCACCGTGCGTCCGGTGAGGTGGCGCTTGAGGGCGTCGGGCTTGGTCAGGAAAAAGTAGCTGTCTTTCGTGGTCTCGACTCGCTCGATGACGCGTCCGACCAAAATCGGGGCGAGCCGTCGACGAGTGACTTCGACCTCGGGAAGTTCAGGCACGGGCTGAGTATAACTGCCGCACTCGCCTTCGCCCGCCTAGAATCCCGCTGGAAACGTCCGGCCTGCCGCGAACGATCTGCGTTCGACCTCGGAGAAGCGCTTGCGGAAAGTGGGTGGGTGATCAAAACTTCTCGCGGATCCCCTGACGCGGCTGTCCCCCCCGGCCCGCAGGGGTTTCCACTTTTGTGCACCTGAACTCGACGCGCTTCGTCGCGGGCAGCACGGAAACCCCAAGTAGGCGCGGCGCAGAACGCCGAGAAACTACTGGGTGGCTGCGGGCGGTTCCTTGCGCAAGATGTAGAAGAAGTCCCGCTTCTCTTTCTTGCGCAGATATTCGTCGTCCGAAAATTCGAAGCCGGGCGCCAGAGCGATGGGATGCAAAACGCCGGTGTGACCGATCGGTTCGAAGGTGACGAACTTCGGATACGACCAATTGACGTCGAGCTGCGCGACGTCGGTCGCGCCCGCGTGGTGCAACCCCTCCGCTAGCACGCGCGCCGACGTGTGGTTCGTGATGGCGACGAACAGGACGCTTCGCTCGGCGTTCAAGCCGATGGCGGAGCGCCGAATCACGGTCTCGCCGTCGACCGTCGCGCCCCATTTTTTCAAGCCCGCGCCCGCTTGTAAGCCCGCGTGCAACTTGTCGTTCTCGAACATGCACTCGGGGGTTTGTCGAAACCAGACCATGTCGGTTTCGGTGCTGCCGAGCGCGGACCAACTGCCGATGCGTAACGAGCCGTCTTTGTAAGCGGCGATCGCGCATGCCCGCGGCTTCGGCTTGGCGATCGTCACGCCTTCGACTTTCATGCCGTAGCCACCGTGCTCGGTCATGAAACCGCCGTTGAACGCGGCCAGCAGCGCGCCGTGCTTGTCGACCGGGATTTTGCCCTCGCGCGGAAAGGCGCGCGCCTCGTCCGAATCGGGTTGCGGCTCTTGGCTGCCGAGGACCGGGTACAAATCGACCTGCTTCAGATCGATCGCCACGACGAACACTTCGGCCCAGCCGCGGTTCTTGTCCGGATGCAGCAAGGTCTTGTACATGCGCGGGGGCTCTCCGGCATGGCGCGCGTCGTTCACACCCAACCATTCGCCGTCGCCAGGTGCAGACCACTCCTTCAGAGCGGGGCCGGGGTTCGCGAGGTGAAACGCCTCGCTTGCCGTGGCCGCGACCGCCGTTACGGGAGCCGAGCTGGGCGCGGCATCGGGGGTGGGCGTGAGCGTGGGCGCGGTCGTGGGGACCTCCCAGTACGCCTTCGGCGGCTCGTTCTTCTTGAGCAAGCGGTTGACGTGATCTTCCGCGCCGTACACGACGTCTTCCAGCTTGGCTACGGTGTCGTCACCGACCACGGCTCGCAGAGAATTGGCGACCAACGGGCCCGCCCAATCGAAATGATGCACGGCGTACCAAACGAGCAGCACGGCCACGGAGCCTGCGGCCAACGCGCCCAACAGCAGCCGGCCCCAACGCGGTCCTTTTCGGGCAGCTTTCTTCTTGTCGTTTGCGGAGGCCCTCTGCGCCATGACTCAAGGCCGGATAGTAGAGGACGGCCCGCGTGCCAACTTGTTCGCGCAGATTCGTCCTTGGGGCACGGGTTGTGACCCGTGACAGCGCGGTCTGGTGTAAGACAGGCGGCATGCGGCTTGGACAGATGCCCCTGCTTTGGGTGCTGGCAGCCGTTTTTTCGATGCTCGCTCCTTGTCGCGCCGTCGCGGCCGACAACGACGCGTCTTTGGTGTTGCAATCGCCGCCAGATCTCACGCCCTACATCGGGCGTCCGATCACGCGCATCCAAGTGTTGACCGAGGGGGGTCGCTGGACGGCCACCCCGGCGATCGAGCACGCGCGTATCGGTCAATTGCTGACGGCAGATCTCGTGCGCCGTGTTCTGGCGGAGCTCGCGGACAGCGGGCACTACGCCGACCTGCGCGCCAGCGTCGACACCGAAGTCGCGGGAGTGCGGCTCACCATTCGCGTCGTGCCGAGGCGCCTGGTCGCGGCGGTTCGCGTCACCACTGCCGGCCTCGACCAAGACGACGTGCTGCGCGTGGCCGATGTGCGCGAGGGCAAGGCCGTGACGGCGGCCGAGCTGCACGCGTTGCAAGACCGCGTCATGGCGCTGTACGTGCGTCGGGGCTACGACCACGCCCGCGTGACGGTCGAGCCCGTGGACACGGACGACCCCGCATCGATCGTGCTCACCATCGAAGCCATTCCGGGCTCGCCTCGGATCATTGCCGCCCGTCGCTTCGCCGTGTGGCCAGACCCGCAAGCCGAGGGCATGGCCGAAGCGCTATCCAGCTACGCCTGGGGGCGGGGTGATCGCGCCAACGAAGATTCGCTCACCGAGGCGGATCGCGCGCTCGAGCTCGAACTGAAGACACGCGGTTTTCACGGCGCCAAAGTCGCGCATCAGGTGTCCGACGGCCCACGCGCGGAGCTGCAGGTCTCCGTATACGCGTACGCCAAGGTCCGATTTCGCTTCGAGGGCAATCGTCACTTCGACGCTCGCCAGTTGGAAAACGTGCTCGACGTCGAGAACTCGAGCGACCTTTCGCCCGGGGCGTTGACCGAGAAAGTCAGCACATTCTACCAAGAACACGGCTTCTTCGACGTGGAGGTGAGCTATTCGGTGCGCGGTCGCCCCGCCGATCCGGTGCAAGACATCGTATTCGTCGTGCGTGAAGGCTCGCTGATCCACGTCGTGGCTCGCGAATACCCGTGCTTGACCGGCGCGCGTACGCCCGCCGAGGTCGGCAGTGAAATCGATAGCTTCTTGTCCGAGCTCCCCGGTGGCCGCGTCTTCGACGCCGTCGATCCGGAGGTGGTCGACGCGCTGCAAGGCCCGACGGAAGGCACCGGCACGCGCGTCGCCCCCGATCAGCTGAGCCCTTGGGCAGTGTACGATCCGGACGTTTACGACCGCGCGATCAAGCACGTTCAAGATCTGTATCGCTCGGAGGGCTACTTGTCGGCCAGCGTGGGGCCAGTGCAGGTCCTGCGCCGGGCATGCGCGGCGCGTTCCCCTGCGGGTCGATGCTTGCCGGTGGGGCCCGCGCGGCGGCCGCCGACCGCGTGCCGCTACGACGCCATCGGCTTGCCGTTGGAAGAGGCGCCCGTGGACCCGACGCTATCGTGCGTGCCGGACCCGAAGCGCGGCGTGAAATGCGAGCCCTCGATCGTACTGCACCTGCCAATCAAGCTCGGTCCGCGCGCCACGCTGTACGACCTCGGCTTCGAGGGCAATCGCGTGATCGTGGAGAAAGAGCTGCAGGCGATCGCCGATCTGCCGCTCGGCAGCCCGGTCTCCCAGGTCGAAATCGAGAAGGCGCGCCGCCGCGTGCTGGACGAATACGCCGAGCGCGGGTTCGCCTTCGCCGAGGTCGAGACCGCGCTCGACCTCTCGCTCGATCACACGCGCGGCCGCGTGCGCTTCATCGTCAGTGAGCGCGAGCAAGTGCGCGTGTCACGGATCGTCGTGCACGGCGCGGAGCGGACCAAAGAGAGCCTGATCCGTACGCGTATCGCGCTCGAAGTGGGCGGCCTCTATCAGCGCAGCTTGGTGCGCAAGACCGAAGAGCGCCTGGCCACGCTGGGCGTGTTCTCTAGCGTCAGCGTTGGTTTCCAAGATCCGTACGTGCCCGCGCGCGAAAAAGTCGTCGTGATCGAGATCGAAGAGCGCGTGCCGCAATTCCTCGGCGTCCGCCCCGGCTTCAGCACGGGTGAGGGCCTACGCGTCTCTTTCGAATATGGGCACCGGAACTTGGGTGGCCAAGCCATCTCACTCACGTTGCGCTCGCAGCTCGGCTACCTGCCAACCGCGTTCATCCTCGAAAACGACGTGCAGCAGAAGTACGCGGAGCTGAACGTTGGTGAGCGCTTGGAGCGACGCAACACCGCGACCGTCGAGTTCCCGAACATCGGGCTCGGACCGCTGTTTCGGCTCAGCGTCGAAGGCGTGGACGTGCGCGACAACGCGCGTGACTACGGGCTCAGCAAAGACGCCGGCATCGTCACCATCTCGTATCGACCGGACCGGCGGTTTTCCGTCCAGCTCGGGAACTCCGTCGAGCGAAACTATGCCCAAATCTTCGGCAACGAGAGCAAGGACGCGTTGAAGTGCTACCTGCAAGACCACAAGCCGCAGCAGGCCCTGTTTCGCGTGCCGCAGGGGATTTCAATCGCGCTCGCCCAACGTATCGGCATCACTTGGGACCGGCGAGACAACCCGTTGAACGCGACCAGCGGCACCTTCATCTCGGCCGGTGTCGAGCACGTACACGCCATCCCACTCGACTCGAGCGCCTCCGCCGAGACCGGTTGCAAGGGCGCGACCGTCAATCCAACCGAGCCGACGATCGATCCGTTTCAAGCCGTGCGCAGCGACTTCTTGCGCTACACGAGCCGCGTCGCGGGCTACGTTCGGCTGAGCAACAAGGGGGTCGCGCTGGCGATGAGCTTCCGCTGGGGCGTCGTCCAACACTTGATACAAAACTCGCAAACGTATCCCGATCGCTTGTTCTTCTTGGGCGGTGTCGACTCGCTGCGCGGCTTCTTGCAAGACTCGATGGTGCCGCAAGACATCGCTCAGCGCCTGCTCGACCCGAGCTCGGGCTTGACCCTGCGCGACGTGGTGATCCGCGGCGGTGACGTGTTCGTGAACCCCCGTGCGGAGTTACGCATACCTGTCGCCGGTAGCTTCGAGACCGCGCTGTTCCTCGATGCGGGTAACCTGTGGACCGATCCCGCGCGACTGAACCCGCTGGATCTCAGGTACGCGATCGGTACTGGGTTGCGCATCGCAACGCCGATCGGACCGCTCGTGTTCGACTACGGTTTCAACGTCGATCGCGTGCTCGATGACCTGTTCCCAAATCGAGACAACAAGCGATTCTGGGAGGACATTGGCGCGTTCCACTTCAGCATTGGCCTGTACTGAGCGCTCGATGATTGATTACATTACGTAACAAATACGCGCTGGACATGCGTGAAGCGGTGTCGCGATTTTGACGCTCGAGGCTTATGCCTGTGTGGCACGCGCCGTTATCCAGTCTTGGTCCCATGTCCCGACTTTCGAAGCCTCCGGCAACGGCGATTCACGAAGCCGTGACACGTCGGCCGCCTGGCTACTCGGGTTCGGAGCTGACCCATGCCTCGAGCCCGCCGCCGCTCACCCGCGCCGTGCCGAGCGAGCGGATGCCGACGCGGCCCGCGCCTTCTTCCGCCTCCGTCCGCGATCTCACGGTCGGGGATTTGGACGTGGTATTCCAGCCCATCGTCGACTTGTCCACCGGCGTCTCGTTTGCGCTCGAGGCGTTGACGCGCTGCAAGTGGCCCGAATTCAAAAATCCCATGACGCTCTTCCAGCGGGCGCAGGAAGAGCGCTGTTGCGGGAGCCTCGGCAGAAAAGTGCGCGAAGTTGCCTTCGAACGCTGCACCGACTCCCCCCTCTTCGTGAATCTTCACCCGCACGAGCTGGACGAGGGCTGGCTCGTCCGTCCCGACGATCCGCTGTTTTTTCACGAGCGCGCGGTCTACCTCGAGATCACCGAATCGGCCGCGTTCACGTACTTCTCGCTGTGCGTGAATGTGCTGAAGGAAATTTGCTCGCGCAGCGGCGCATTCTTGGTCGTCGATGATTTCGGCGCCGGTCACTCGAATTTGAAGCGCATCGTCGACCTCGAGCCCCACATCGTCAAATTGGATCTGGCGCTCGTGCGCGGCATCGAGAAGAGCCGGCGCCAACAAATCCTGGTTCGCCAAGTCGTCTCTCTGTGCAAGGAGCTGGGGGCTCGAGTGGTCGCCGAGGGCATCGAGACCGAAGACGAGCTATCGGCCGTGATCGACACCGGGGCCCACTACGGCCAAGGCTATTTGTTCGCGCGCCCTGCCTTCCCAATCCCGAAGCCGAGCTGGCCGGTGCCGCGCAAAAAGCTCGCCGGCGCGTAGTCTTTTTCGCGGGGGGGTCACGCGCGGCGAACGTAGTCGCATGTGTGCGATCCGCACACTAACCCCTCGGAGTGAGTGTGTTGTTCAGTGCTCACCTGCAACACGGTCGAGTTGCTCGGGAGGATCACGAACAATCGCGCAGATTGCGCGCGGGCATGACGGAAAGAGTGCACGTTCGCGTCGCTGCGTGCGCGCCTACCGCGAACGTTGACTTCGCTCTTGATCGGGAGTCAGGTGGAGAGGTTCGATGACTGCTGCGGCGCGCACTAGCCGGTTACGTTCGACACGAGCCGATGAAAACAGCACCGACCTGAATCAGGTCGTCGCGCGCGCAGAGCAATCCATCGTCGAGATTGCCGGCCCCGAGGTGAGCGTGCAAATCGCGCTTTCGCCGAACGCTTCGCGCGTCGCGGTGCCGCTGAGTCACTTGGAGCAGATTGTGCTCGCGCTTTGTAAAGCCGCGCGCAGCCTGCTCGGTCCGGGTGGGCGCATGGTCGTCGAGACGCGCGGGCTGAACGACGCCGCGGTCGTCGCGAGCGGCGGCGCGCTTGCACCCAGTGAAGCGCGTGCTCGCGTGCTGGTGCGCGCCGAGCAGCTCGGTAGCGAGTCGCCGCCCACTGCGCAACGCGCAAGCACTTCTTCTCAGTCCGAGCTCGGGTTCGCGGGGCTCGAGCAGCTGCTCGAGCGCTTGGGGGGGAGGCTCGAGTTCGTGCCGCTGTCGGACCACGACCTAGCGTACGTCGCCCATCTCCCCTACGCGGTCGCCAGTGACTCCTCGGGGCACATGGCGATCGCCGCACCCGAGAAGTCGGGCGTCATTCTCTTGATCGAGGACGAGCCGCAAGTGCAAGCGGTGACCGCGCGCATCCTGCGCGCCTTCGGCTACGCGGTGATCACCGCGCACAACGAGCGCAGCGCGCTGGCCCAGGCCGAGCAGTACGGTGCGGCAATTGGCCTGGTCGTGTCCGACCTCGTGTTGCCGGGAGTTTCGGGCCAAGATCTCGTGCGGCGTCTCCGTCGCCCCTGTGAACATGCGCGGGTGATGTACATCTCGGGGTACTCGCCGGAACACGTGGGCGCGCTGTCCGACGGGGCATGCTTTCTCCGCAAGCCGTTCAGTGCGCAAGAGCTACTGAGCATGGTCCGTGAGCTCCTGCCCGCACTGCCCGGCGACGAGTAGCCGCAGGCTGACGGATACCGTCACTCTCGCGCGCTTCAACGGAATGACACCAAGACGTTGCGCGTTGGACACGTGCACACTCCCGCTCCGTTCGAGCGAGCGTGGTAGCTTGCTTCGCGCGTGACTACGATTCTTCCTCGCCGCGTGGTTGGTCGCTACCTGTTGTGCGACGCGATCGCTTCGGGCGGCATGGCGACCGTGCACTTGGCGCGGCTAATGGGACACGAGGGCTTCTCGCGGACGGTCGCGGTCAAGCAGCTCCACCCGCAGTTTTCTCATGACCCCGAGTTCGTGGCCATGTTCTTGGACGAGGCGCGCCTGGCATCACGCGTCCGTCATCCAAACGTCGTCTCTCCGCTAGACGTGATCTCTTGTCCGCCAGAGCTGTTCATCGTCATGGAGTACGTTCACGGGGCTTCACTGGCGCGTTTGCTCAAACGCGTGACGCCCGTAGCCGTGCCGGCTCGCGTGGCGGCGGCGATCGTGGGCCAGATTTTGCTGGGTTTGCACGCCGCGCACGAAGCGACGGGCGAGGGCGGCGAGCCGCTCGAGCTCGTGCATCGTGACGTGTCGCCGCAAAACATCATGGTCACGAAGGACGGCGTGGCCCGCATCGTCGACTTTGGCATTGCCAAGGCAAAGGACCGCTCCCACCAGACCGATCCGGGTAAGCTCAAAGGCAAGCTCGGCTACATGGCCCCGGAGCAGGTGAACCTGCAAAACGTCGATCGGCGAGCGGACGTGTTCGCCGTGGGCGTGGTCCTCTGGGAGCTCTTATGCGGGCGGCGACTGTTCAGCAGCGACAGCCCCGCCGCATCGGTGCAGAAGCTACTGAACGCCGAGATCGAGCCGCCGAGCCGACTCGTGCCGGTATTGTCATCGGCTCTCGACGAGGTCGTGCTGCGGGCCCTCGCCCGGCCGGTGGGCGAACGCTTCGAGAATGCGCGCGCCATGGCCGAAGCGCTCGAACGAGCCGTCGCACCCTGCAGCATGCTCGAGCTCGCCACTTGGGTGGAGTCCCTGGTTGGTGAAGAGCTCGAAGCGCGTTCGGAGCTAATGTTCGACGTGGAGAGTCTGCGCTTCGAAGACTTCACTCAAGCATTGGCGCTGCCGCTCGGGGCGACCCCCTTGGAAGCGCCGCGATTCGCCAGCTCCGGTGAAGGCAGGCTCGATCGCGACGGCTCGCCGCCGAAGATCTCGGGTATGCCGACCGATCATGGCTCGGGCCGCTTGCGCAAGGGTTGGATCTTGCCGATCGCGGTGACGGTGACAATCGTCGGCTTCGTGCTCTGGGGGCGAACGCAGCGTGCGGTGACGGGGGCCGTGACGCCTATCGTCGCTGCCCATGCGGCCTTGCCCGCGCCATTGTCGGTCAATGCCACCTTGCGCACGCCGATCGATGCGGCGCCGGTCGACGCTCCGCTGCCGGAACCGCTGCACGGCGATGCGGCGGCCATCGCGGTCGAAGGCGCGGCCATCGCCCGTGGCATTGGCTCGAGCCGGGCGAGCGTCAAAACCGTTGCTTCGGGCCGGTCGAAACCCGCGAAAGACTGCGATGTGCCCTACGTGATCGACAAGAGCGGGGTCAAGCGCTTCAAGGAAGCGTGCTTCTGATGCCTTCGCAATCGCGAGGCTTCGCGCTGGCGCTGCTCGGCCATGCGCTGCTACTCGCGGCTCCCGCGGCCGCGTCTGGACATGCGCGTGCGTGCATCGAAGCGCACGCCGCCGGTCAAATCGAGCGCGACGCGGGTCGGTTGCTCTCGGCGCAGGCGCAGTTTTTGGCCTGCACGGCCGAGGCGTGTCCAGCGATGATTCGGCGCGAGTGTGTGGGGTTGGGTGAAGCCGTCGCCGCCATGACGCCGAGCGTCGTGTTGGTGGCGGAGGACGCGGAAGGCCGAGCCATCGAAGGGGCGCGCGCGACGATCGACGGTGAACGCAGTCTTCCGCGGCTCGACGGACGACCGCTCGAATTGGATCCCGCGGCGCATCGCTTCGAGCTCGTATTGCCGGACGGGCGTAGCCAGACGCTGACCGCGAGCTTGCGTTCGGGCGAAAAATACCGACGAATCGTGGCTAATTTCCCGGCATTGCCGCCCGCTCCACCGGTGGCACTCGGGTCGGGGCACAACCCCTTGGCGTACGTTTTTGGCGGCGTCGGCGTCGCCGCGCTCGGCGCTTGGGGGATCTTCGCGCTCGACGGAAGAGACAAGCAAAACGAGCTCGAGCGGTGCGCGCCGCACTGCCAGGCGAGTGACGTGAACGCCATGCGCAGGTCTTACTTGATCGCTGACGTGCTCCTCTCCGTGTCGTTGGCTTCGCTCGGCACCGGCACGTACTTCTTCTTCAAGCAGACCGACGAGCAAACGCCGAGCGGCAGCACGAGCACGGTTTGGCTTCAGGCGCGCGGTCGCTTCTGAGGTGCTGCCCGCCTCTCGGCTCAAGGAGACGGGGTTTGGGTGCGCTTGCTCAGGATGCGCGCGGCCTCGCGGTAGGCTTGATTTTGCGGCTCACGCAGCGAAAGCTCGCGATACAAAGTCGCGGCGCGCGAAAAGTCGCCGGTCGCCACACCGTCAGCCGCGGCGTGGGCGGCGGTTACGCCGCGAGGTAGCAGCAAAGTCGTCGAACTCGCGCTCGGCGGCGGGACGGCGGGCTTCGCTTGCATCAAAACCGCAGGGACGGGAGCTCCTGAGCTTGGCTTACTGAGCACCGGTTGCTGCGACTTCTGGAGCAGGGGCCTCGCCAAAAGCAGCACGCACAGCACCGGCAACGAGATCGCACTCACTTTGCGCGTCCACGACGCGCGCCCAAACTGCGTCAGCCAGCTTGCGCGCGGCGGTCGAGGATCCGCCTCCGGTTCTTCGGCGTGCGCGGACAGGGCCTTGCCCCGCTCCAGCAACTCCGAAGCAGAGAAATAGGCCGTACTGTCGCCCTCCGCGAGCTCGAACAGGCGCGCGGGTTTGGCGGGCATTGGTCGCAGCGCGGTCACGCCCGAGCTCTCGTCGACCTCGACTTCGTTCTGGGAAGTCGTCATGCGTTCTCCTTGACTCGCGCGGCCGTGTACATGGCCGCGGGCAGCGCTTTGCCGTGCTCCTCCAGTTGCGGCACGAAGCTCGGGATGTATCCCGTGGCCACCAGCTCACTGCGAATACGACCTGCTGGATCCTGTCCGTGATAGCGGCGGACGAACAGATCGTGGAGCTCGTAGCGACCGCTGTTCACGTCGAAGCCGGCGACCTCGGTGATGTGGGTCACCTTGCGCGATCCGTCGGTCAGGCGTGACACTTGCACAATCACGTTCACGCCCGAGGCGATCTGCAGCCTCAGGGCTTGCAGCGGCAATTCGACGTCGCTCATCATGGCCATCGTCTCGAGTCGGGTCAGTGTGTCGCGCGGGTAGGTCGCGTGCAGCGTGCCGAGACAACCGCCGTGACCGCTGACCATGGCTTGAATGATATCGAGCGCTTCACCGCCACGGATCTCGCCGATCACGATGCGGTCCGGGCGCATGCGCAAAGTGGCCCGAAACAGGTCACGGATGCTGACCGCGCCGCGGCCATGCGGGTCGGCGGGTCGCGCCTCCATTTGCACCACGTGCGGGTGTTGGACTTGTACTTCTTTCGAGTCTTCGATCACGGCGATGCGTTCACCGTGCGGAATGAAATGCGTGAAGGCGTTGAGCAGCGAAGTCTTGCCGCTACCCGTGCCGCCCGCGATCATCACGTTCAATTTCGCACCGACCAATGCATCGAGTGCATCGAGCGCGTCCTTGTTCACGGTGTCGAGGTCGAGCAAACGCTGCAGGCCAAAGCTGTCTTTGGAGAAACGGCGGATGGAAACGTATGGGCCATCGGGCGCGGCGGGCGGAACTACCGCTTGCAAGCGTGAACCGTCCGGCAGTCGCGCCTCCAAAATCGGGTGCAGCTCGTCCACGTGCTTGCCCACGAATTGGGCCGCATTGCGTAGCGCGCACATCACGGCTTCTTTGTTCGCGAAGCGTGCGCTGGTGGTCTCCAATTGGCCGCGCCGCTCGATGAACACCGTGCTCGGGCCGTTGATCATGATTTCCGAGACGGTGGGGTCGTCCAAAAATGCCCGCACTGGCTCCAGGAACCCGAGCAGGGTTTCCGCGTACACCTCGGGGCCGATCACGGCATTGCCTCGAGCAGCGACTCGCCCGCTTCTTCCGCGTGCTGTCCACGAGGCGCGATCCGCAAGTACTCGCGAAAGTGCCGATCGGCGTCGACGTAGCTGCCGAGCTCGTCGCGCATCAACACCGCCATGCTGTAGTGCGCGTCGGCGTAGTCCGGGCTAGCGTCGAGCACACGCTGCAACTCTTGTCGAGACTTGGCTACGTCGCCCAACGCCTGCAGCAACGTCGCTTCGATGTAGCGCAAACGATACGAGCGCGGATGTTGACGCAGGTGTTCCTCCGCGTACTGCAACGCGGCGCGGTATCGCTGATCGCGCACGCACACGTCGATCAAGAGCGGCATGACCTGCGCCGGATCGGCGCCGTTCTTCGTGGCCAGGTTCAGGTATTGCTCGGCGCGCGTGTAGTCGGCGGCGTCCGCGAACTGCTCCGCGCGTTCCACGAGCCGCGAGCCTCGTTGCTCGGCCGTAGATTGACCCTCCAGGCGTGGGTCTTTGACGGCGTGCGTGCAGGCCACGAGGCACAGTACGAGTAGCAGCAGAATGCGATTGTTCATTGCTTCTTGCCCGAAAATTTGAGTTCTATTTGCCGATCGAGCGAGAGCAGCCAGCTCGCGTAGTTGCCGCCGTGCCGGCCGATATACGAGAGCAGCAAGCGCACCTCGGTGCGTGCGTCTTCGTAACTCTTGGTCGCGAGCGCGCGCTCGAGGCGCACCCGGTGCACGTGGAACTCGGTCTGGACGTCGCGCTCCAGCGCGTCGGCTTGACGCAGGCTATCTTGCGCCTGGTCCGTAGACTCTGCGAGCGAGAAGCAGGCCGCAGAGCGGCGAAATGCGACCACCGCGTTCACGGCGTCTTGGCCGCTGAACGGCGCGCGTTCGCGTGCGGTCTCGGCTCGCCGCCGCTCTTCGGCCGCGATCGCCATCGCCGCGCCCCGCTCTGCATCCGGACACGGCGTTGCGCTCGCGGCCGCGAACAGGGGCGGGGGCTCGACCTCGCTCGGCAAAGCGCTTCCGGGATCCCGCTGACTGAGAATCAGATAGAACCCGAGTGGAAACCCGAGCGCGCCCAGCGCGTAAATTGCGGTCTTTCCGGGGTCCTTCTTCTGCGTTTGGCCCCTTGAGATCTGCGTTTCGGTCACCGCGACGGTCAGCTCGACCCGCCCAATCGAGAGCAGGCTGCCCGGCAAGAGTCGCCCCTCGACGAAGGGCACACCGTTGACGATCACGGTTCGATCCAAACTGCGAACCTGCGCGAACACCCCCGCCGCATCGAGCGACAAGCGCAGCTGCTCGACCGCCGCATCTTCGGGCGGCAGTCGGATCTCGCAGTGAGAACCGCTACCAATCAAGGCCGTTGCCGCGTCCACCGTCAGCCGTTGCCGTGTGCCGTCGGGAAAGTGCACGCTGATCTCGAGACTAGAAACGTCGTTCATGCTCAATCTGCTCCGAACGAGTTTTGGATCTGCAGCATCATCGGCGTCACAATCAAAAGCAGGATGGCGGCAAAGATCAGCAGCATCGGCGCGAGCATCTTGACGCTGGCCTTCGACGCCGCTTCTTCTGCCCGCGTAGAGCGCCGCTGACGCGAGGCCTCGGCCTGGATCTCGAGTACTTGCCCGAGGGGATTGCCGCGCTCCTCCGCTTGGCACACCGCGCCCACGAACTCGCGCACGACCTCACAAGGCACGCGATCTGCGAATTGTTCCAGCGCTTGTTTGCGGGTCTTGCCGACCTGCAGCTCTTTCAAAATCAGGTTCAACTCGCCGACTAGCGCGTCCCCACTGCTGCTGCTCTTGTCTACCACTTGCTTGAGGGCACTCGGAAAATCGAGCCCGGCGGAGAGCCCGAGCGAGAGCAGATCGATCACGTAGGGCAGCCCATTTTGCACGCGCTTGCGACGCTCTTGCTCCATGCCCGTGAGCTGCAAGTACGGCAACATCAACCCAACCATGCCCGCGAGCACGACGTACAGCGGCCCACGCGACAGCAGCGTTCCGTACGCGGCACCCGCGCTCAGACCGGCCAGCAGAGAGAGCAGCGTCAACGCGACGCACTCCTCGGGAATCAATCCCCAAAAGTCGCCCGCGAGCGTGATCTGCCGATCGATTCGGCTGCGCAGCGTTTCGCTCAGCAGGGGTCTGAGCCGCGCCCCGAGCCAGCGCAAGCTGGGTTCGAGCTGCCGAAAGAGCGGGTTGTCTCGCTCTGCACGTGAGCGCTGGAGCCCACGCAGCCCGAGGTAGCTCGCGCTGTCCGAGCGCGTACTTGCGACCGTGTAGGAGAATAGCCAAAACGCAGCGAAGGCGGTGAACGAGAGGCCGCTCTTCAGCAAGAGGAGCGCGGCGCTCATATGTCCACCGACAGGACTTTGCGAGCCACGACCACGGAGCCCAGCCAGAGCACGAGCGAGAGCACGATCACGCTCCAGCCGAAGACGGACGCGGTCAGCGGATCGAAGTAGCCGCGGCTCACCGTGTCGAAAATCAGCAGAATGAAGGCGGGGAAGACCGCGAGCACGGTGACTTGCGCCTTGCCTTCCGCCGTCTTCGAGCGGACGACCCCTTGCAGCCGAGCCATTTCACGCAAGGTCGCGGCCGTTCGCTCCAAGATCTTGGGCAAATCACCGCCCACTTGGCGGCCAATCAGCAATCCGGACAGCGCCGCGTCCAGCTGTGTGCTTCGGACCCGGCCGGCCATGCTGAGCAGCGCTTGATCGACGGTGTTGCCGAGCCTCATCTCTTTCAACGCGAGGGCCACCTCGGCGTCGAGCGGTGGGGCAAGCAATGGCTGCGTGTAGGCGAGCGCATTGCCGATGCTGGGCGTAGCCTTGAGCGCATTGGCTAGCGAGAGTACGAAGCCGTCGATCTTGGCCTCGATGGCGCGCACGCGCGCGCGACGCAACTGCTCGATGTACAGCGCGGGGCCCACGATGATCGGCAGCAGCACGAGGTACGCGACCTTTTGCGAGAACAGCAGCGCGCTACCGATACACAGGCACGCGGCAATCAGCTGCCCCCAGATGATCGCGCGGCCCTCGGCCGACAGGAACATCTGTCGCAGTTTGCGCTCGAGATAAGCCTCGTACGTGGACCACAGCCGATACGGCTGCGAACTCGGATCGCGCGCAGTCACGAACAGCGCCGTCCACACCGCGGCCGCGAGGAGCCCCACCGCGAGCCACTTGAGCAGGCCGAGTTCGTGGTTCACAGGTAGCGCTCTCCGGGCTTGACCAAACCGCGAACGATCAACTCGTCCAGGAACGTCGGCAAGTAGCCGGTAGCCAAGAAGCCGCCCAGAACCTCGCCCTTCGGACCCGTTCCGCTGCGCTCGAAGCCGTAAATCTTGCGTACCTCGAAGTCGCCGCGTTGGTCGAGGCCGCACACTTCGCAGATGGCGATGACTTTGCGCGAGCCGTCCGCCATGCGCGTTTGCTGCGCGATCAATTGCACGCTGGAGGCGATTTGCTCGCGGATGGCGCGCGAGGGTAGCTCCACCCCGGCCATCAGACACAATGTTTCCAGACGCGCCAGCGCTTCGATGGGAGAGTTGGCGTGGGTCGTGGTCAGCGAGCCGTCATGGCCCGTGTTCATGGCTTGCAGCATGTCGAGTGCCTCGCCGCCTCTGCACTCACCGACCACGATGCGGTCCGGGCGCATGCGCAGCGCGTTCTTGACCAAGTCACGAATCGTGTACTGCCCCTTGCCCTCCATGTTCGGAGGGCGCGTCTCGAGCGAGACCACGTGCGGTTGGGCCAGCCTGAGCTCGGCCGAGTCTTCGATCGTGACGATGCGCTCGCCCGGGGGAATGAACGCCGAGAGCACGTTGAGCAACGTAGTCTTGCCGCTGCCCGTACCCCCAGAAATCACGATGTTTTTCTTGGCGATCACGCTGCGGGTCAGGAACTGACCCATGGCCGGCGTGAGCGCCGAGAGCTCGTACAGCCGATCGATATCGAGCGGCGACTTCGGGAACTTGCGGATGGTGATGCACGAGCCCTTGAGGGCCAGCGGCTTGATGATGGCGTTGACGCGCGAGCCATCCGGCAGGCGTGCGTCGACCAAGGGTGAAGATTCGTCGATGCGACGGCCGAGTGGCGTGACGATGCGCTCGATCACCGCGCGCACGCGTTCGTCGTCCGTGAAGCGCGCGTCGCTCCGCTCCAGCTTGCCGGAGCGTTCGACGTAGATGGTGTCCGCGTCGATCACCATGATCTCGGTGACCGTCGGATCGTTCAGCAAGTGCTCGAGCGGTCCGAGTCCGAGCGCCTCGTCGGCCATCTCGCCCACGAGCCGGTCCGGCTCGGTGTCCGCCGGCAAGCGATGTTCGAGCAACTTGACGATGCGGCGCAGCGCCGTCAGCACTTTCGGACGAAACGAAGGATCGTCCAAGCGCACGGTATCCGTGGTTGCGAGGTCCAAATGCTCCAAGAGCCGCTTGTGAATCTCGCGCCGTAGCGCACTGTCGCTCTCGACCTTCGCGCCCATCGGCAGCGAAACGACCGCCGCCAACGGACTCACGGCGACCCGCTCGTCGATTGCGGGAGCGACTGGGGCCGGGACCGGCGGCGGGACCGACTCGAGGGCTCGAACATACACCGTGTGCAGGCCGAGCAAGATCGGCGTGCCGTAGGCAACTTCGGCGCTGCCACCGCGCAGTAGGCGATCGCCCGCTAAAGTGCCGTTGCTAGACGTGTCTTGCACCCGTAGCGCGCGGGGCTCGACATGCAGCAGCAGGTGACGGCGCGAGATGTGGTTGTCGTCTAGCTGAATATCGCACTCCGCGCCGCGGCCGACGGAGAGCGGATGACCGGCCGTCATCTGCGCGACGTGCCTGGCGCCCGACTTCGCCTCGACCGTGACCTCGATATTCATCACGGCTTCATCCTCACTCCAGGGGCCGTGGCCGGGTTCTTGTCCCAGACGTTCACCTGGTCGATGTCGCCGCTGTACGCTTTGAAGTCGCGCATGGCATCGTCGAGCAGTTCCTGTGTGCCTTTGGGGATCGATTCGATCACGCTGGGGACGACGAAGATTGCGCCCTCGACCTCTTCTTCTTGGTCGCCATGGGAGCCGAAGAGCAGGCCAATCAGCGGGATTTCACTGAGCCAGGGCAGCCCGGACACCGAATGTCGCTGGGATTTCGAGCGAATACCGGAGAGCACGATCGACTGACCGAGCTTCAGCGCGACGGCCGTGCTCAGCTTCGACACGTTGCGCCCCGGTAAATCGGTGCCACCCGCCACGGGCGGTGTGAGGTCCATCACTTCGGCTTTGAGCTCGACCTTCAACTCTTTGCTCGTGGAGTCGAAGCGCGGCAACACTTTCACGTCGGTGCCGAAACGGATCTGAGTGAGCGCCGCGGACAAGCCGCTGGAGATGACGTAGTTCTGCTCGCCGCCGCTCGAGAACGCGGCTTCCGAACCGTTGGAAGTGATGACTGTCGAATGCTTGAGCACCTTGGCCCAGCCCTTGGTCGCCGCGATGTCGAGCCCGGGCAGCGGTTGCTCGATGATGCTCGCGGTTGCGGAGCTGGTCGCACCCCTCAGCACGTCGAACTCACCGGTGAACTGTCCGACCTTGGCGCCGCCGATCTTCGCCGGCCAGTTGACGCCCACTTGGTAGCCTTTTCGACGGTCGAACTGCACGAACAAGAAGTCGACGCGCACGTTGAGCTTGCTCTCGGCGGCCGCTCCGCCCAAAACGACCAGGGACTCCACTTGGCCGGGGAATAGGCTCGCGATCTGCGCAATGCGATTCAACTCGGGCTCCGTACTGACACCGCCCTCGATGAACAAACGAGCGCCGATGCGTCGCACTCGAACGCCCGTCGACCCCTCGAGCAACTGGAGCAGCTCACGTTCCACACTTTGCATCGGTCGCGGCGAGACGTTGATCTGGTAGTTGATTTGCGTCTTGTCGCCCTTGAGCAGAAGCAACGTGGTGCTGCCCGGCTTCTGCCCCACGATCACGAACTGCGAACTGTCGGGAGTCAGACGCACGTCCGCGATTCCCTTGACGCCCTCCGCGAAGCTCTTGACGTCCACGGCGGACAAGGTCCGGTTCTCGCCGACGGCAAGGCTCAGTTCTTCCGAGCGCTCGAGCGAGACTGATTCGGGCGGGGCGGCGGGAGCCTTGTCGACCTTCTTTTGCGCCGAGGCCGGCGCCGCGAAGGCCAGGGCGATCAGCGTCGCGAACGCGAGGCGCTTGGTCAGGCCATTCATCGGACGTTCGAAGCCTCGATGCGCACGGGGCCTTGGGTCGGGCTGGGCCGCCGCTGCAAATCGGCTCGCACTTTCGTGTCGCGCAGCGCGGACGCCTTGAGATCCGGCAAATCATCGACGGTTCCGGGGTCACTCGGTGGCCGAACTGCGACCGACAGCCGCCCGCGTTCGAGCGCGAGCGACAAGAGTTGAGCTTCCGGCAAGCTCAAGCTCAAGGTCAATTGCTTGTCGTGCATCGCCGACGAGTCGCGGGTCTTGGCGTCGGTGTTCACATTTTGGGTTTCGCTGCCGACTGCAAGCACCAATACCCGCTGGAGCAGCACGGCCGAAGACGAGTCATTGTTCTCGAGGTCGGCGCGAAAGGTGGCAATCACGTCCACGTAGTCGCCGGGCCGGATCAGCTGGTTGCCGCGGGTGTCGTCCGAGCCGGTGGCGGCGCGCACGGCGACCGCACGCTTGCCCGGTTGAATCAGCGAACTCAGATCACGATCCTCCGTGGTGATCGCGAGATCGGTCCACATCAACGTTTGCTGAGGGAAGAGCGCGACCGACGCCGGCAGACCGAGGACCTTGCTGCGCTCCGCGGCCTTGATCGCGCGGTCTTCCACATAGGCGAGGGGCATGCTGCGCGTGGTCAACATGTCGTCGGTGATCATCTTGCCGCGTTCGATGGGTCGCAGCGCCATCAGCACCTCGACAGGCTCTCCACCCGACATTTCGCGCTCGAATTTGCGCAAATAGATGACCAGCAGCGCCGTAGCCAAAAGCGCCATCATTAGCGATACCACGAGTGCGCGGCGATTCATTCGAAGAAGCCTCCCGGCGTCGCGCTAGCCTTGGAAAATCCCAGGCTCCCCATCTCGATGATGCTCACCCCGGTTTGCTCGGCGGGTGTCTGACTGGTGACGACGATGACAGCCACGCCGTCTTTACTGAAGGCACGAACGTGATCGTTCAGGTCGAGCTCGTTGCTCGCGTTCGGCAACGGGTGCACGATGAAGCCGCGCGGTTCGAGCTGTTGCTCGTAGTAAGCCAGCACCTCGGCGTGCGAGAGTTGGGTGTCGTACATCCGTAGCGCGTACGAACGGTGCGCCATTTCCGCGCTGAGTACTCGCCGCGCGTCGGGCGGTCGCGGCACGTCGCGGGAGTCCGCGCCCGGTGCATCGCCGCTATTGGCGAACATCTCGGGGATATTGAACTTACCTTCGGTCCACATCGCCAGCACGTGGGTCTGTCCGCTGGCGTCGTCTCGGCGTGCCACGACGTAGCGGGCATCGCCCAGCTCGGCCAAGTCGCCGCTCTCGGTGAATGCCAGCACGCGCTCGACCAAGCCGCTCAAGCCTCCGCCGCTGTTCTTCCGGGCTACACAGGCGATTTGCCCGACTTTTCCGTCTTGGGCGATGGTCTCGGAGCTGAGCCAGCGCGATGGATCGCGCAGCGCTTCGGGGAGTTGCTGGAGCGCCGCGGTCCCCCTTGGTAACGCCTCGATTTCGCCGGCGAGCCCGCCCGAGTTCTCACGGCAGTGCTGGCTGAAGCGCTCGATCACCTGCGACACGCTCAGCGGTGTCAGCTTGGAGGCCAGGGACATGCGTTGGCCGTTGAGCAGCGCGACCTCGGGTTCTCCCACGAGCGCCGGACCGATCTGCTTCAGTAGCTCGAGGCCGCTCTGTTTCGCCGCTTCCTCGGCGGCGGCGCGCGCCTGAGGCAGCATCAACGCGCTGAACGCGAGGTTGGCCGTGGCCAAGAACGCCGCTGCGCGCAGCGTGCCGCGCAGACGTCGACTTCGGTACAGCTTCTTCAACGACATGATTCTCCTCAGAAGAAGCTCGGGATGATATTGGCGGTGATGTAACCAACCAGGCTGAGCACGTCGCCTCGTTGATTCTGCGGGACTTCGTTGCAGGCGACACTGTTCGTCGTCTTCATGGTGATGCTCATTCCGCCGACGCGCGCGTCGGCGGTTGCGCGCTCACTGGCGCTGCCGCTGGTATGGCTGACCGCGCCGAAAAAGCTGGGCGCAGAATCGGTATCGACATCGATCGGAGCCGAGCTCTCGCCCGCGTCGCTCCAAATGCCGCCTAAATCGACCCCGGAGTTGCAGCCTTGCAAGGCTTGCGACCACGCCGCGAGGCGCGCATCGCCAATCGCTTTCATCTGCGCCAAGTACAAGTGGTGCAGGAACAACCCGCCGGCCATCAAGGTCACCAGCATGGAAGTGACGACGATGCCTTCGACCAGCGCTGCACCGCGCGCGCGAGTGCGAGACTTCGGGCGAGCGATGCGCATGACTGAGGAATGGTGCATTGGGCAGTCCTCAGTGAACGGTGCCGCCGTTGTCGGAGTGGCTGATGATGTACGCGCCGATGCCTTCGAAGGCACCGCTGCCGTACAGTCCGCGCATCACGACTTGGGTCTTGAGCTGGCGGAAGTACCAAGTGTCCTTGATCTTCGGGATCAAGATCTTCGGGATACCGAGCTTGTCGCGTAACTTGTTGCCGACCATATCGCCCGACGCATTGAAGATTTGCGTCAACGTAGCCACGATGCCAGGCTCGATGGCCGTGGCTACGAGTCGCTCGGCGGGCTGCACTCGCCGCAGCCTGGCGCGCCAGCGCATTTGCCACATGGCGTTCGTCTTGCAGTCCATCCAGCGCTTCTTGTCGCAATCCAGGTAAATTTCGGCGTGAGCGGTGATTTGCTCGTCTTCGATCGGCGCGAGAGCGCCCGTCTTGCTCATATCCGCGACTTGCAATACTCGGTCGTCGGAGGCGGCCATGCTCTTGTTCTTCTCGACCTGCGCGAAGCTGCGCATGAAGACATTGCCGTTCACGGCCCACTCCCACACCTTCGACGGAGACCCGCACTCGGTAAGGTCGTAGTTGGTCGTGAACGAGTCTTTCAGTTTGTCGTTGGCCTCTTTCTTTTTCTTCTTCGAGCACTTCTTCACGTACTCGTCTTCACTCACGTATTTGCCGTCTTCGTCTTCGTAGGTCACGGTGGTGCTGCCGTGGCTATCGCTCACGAACTTTCGCGGTTTGCCGTCGAGCTCGGATTTGCAGCTGTCGATCGCTTGCTTGCCGACCATGTCCTCCAAACCTGCGGGAGGGCCGCCGATCGGCGCACAGAACAGGCCGGGCAAGCTGCCGACGATCGCCCCGAGGAAGGCCTTGGCTTTGTCGATGCCCTGGACCGCCCCCGCGGGTACGCCCATGCGCTCCAGGACGCCGGCCAGGTTGTTGAGCACGCCCTCGCCGGCTTTCTGACAAAGCACCGAGTAGGACTCGACCTGCACCGGTAAGCTGACGCCGATGCCCATGCGCGGGTTGCTCAAGAAGGTTTGATAGAACTCGACGCTCTTGCCGAGGCGGCTCTCAGCGTCGTCTTTCTTCGGCATTTTGCCGGCTTTGGCGCCTTTGAAGCAGCGCGCCAAGGTCTGGATGCCCTTGGGATTGACCGAGGGCAGCAGCGAGGCGCTCTCGGTCGTGGCCCGGGTGACGTCGTAGGCGCCCGAAGTATTGAGCGAGCCGCGGGCCAGCCCGACCAGCGGTGTCGCGGTGGCGACTGCGACCTGCGCGGCATTCATCGCAGAGAGGATGCGCACGACGTTGGTCGCGACTTTGTCGTCGTTGCGCAACATGAACACTTCGACGCGAGCGACCGCGCCTGCGAAGCCGCAGCCCGTGCCCAGCGTGACCACGCACAAGATCGCGGCGACGACCAGCGCCACCGTGACCAAGATGAGGATCGTACGCCAGATGACCAACACTCCGAGCACGAGCGACATCACGATGTTGATGGCGACGATCACGTTCATGCCGCGCGCGTTCCAGACCGCGTTTTCGAACGCGCCCGCATCAGCCGCATCTTGAGCCCGCTCGCGCCAAGCGATCGCATCGCCAATGCCGGCAAGGTGCCAGAGCGCACCGACGAGCAGCGCGCCAAACACGATGCCAACGATCAAGATCGCGCCGCGCGAGTCGTGGGCGAGGTTCCGAGACGGTGATTCGTTCATGGTTTGGCCTCAGAGCTCGTAGCTGTACGCAGCGCCCTGGTACGCATGGATGGATTTCGCGGTCAGCTCGCGCACGCCCGTCGGCCCGCACACCAAGCTGACCCAACCTGCAAAACAGAAAAAATTCGCCTTTACGGTGGCGGTCAGCGGAGCTCCGCCCTTGAGTCCACTCGGCACCGCGACCTTGAAATCCTTGGTAAAATGCGGGTTCGTGGCCAAAATCATGGCTGCCGCCAACTCGATGTCTTGTTTGCGTTTGCCGGAGAAGCTGTCTTTGGCCACGCCATCGTAAAAGGCCGGATCGTCCGGCAGCACTACGATAGCGGCGCGCGCCGCGGCGGAGGCGGCGCGCTTCAGGATCAAGTGCGCCGCGCACAGCTCGATCAATTGCCACGTGGCCAAGAAGAAGAACATGACCGGCAAGTAGGCGATCATGTGCTCGACGAAGACCGCGCCGCGTTGGTCGCGCTTCAGCGACTCGAGGGTACGCTTCATCATTGTCCCCAGCGCACCAAGGCGACGAGCGCGGTGGCCACGAACACGGCTGGCCCGAAGCGCAGCTCCGTGAGCAGTGCCTGCGGCACTTCTCGGCGGCGCGACTTGGGTAGAAATGGGTTCTTGAGCAAGGCCGCGGAGTTGCCGAGCAAGCGAAACAGCTCGCCCTGATAGGCGAGCCGAGCCGGCGCATACAAGGCCGCAACCACGAACGCATATAGCTCGACTTGCAAACCCAAGATTGGGCCTGCCCAGACGCCCACGCTGGCGAGCAATTTGACGTCGCCGCCACCCATCGCGCCCACGCGGTACAAGAGCAGTGGCACCGCGGAGCAGCCGAGAACGCCCACCAAGACGTTGACCGCCGCGCCCGAGAATAGCTCCCCAAGCGCTTGGTCCGGCTGCCGAAGCATCACGAAATGTACGGCAAAATGCAGGGCGAGACCGACCAACGCGCTGGTCGCGACCAGCCGATTGGGGATATGGCCCGTGCGATAGTCCAGGAAGCCGGCGAACGCCGTGAACATCATCAGGCCACCGAG
>Ga0247740_1000144_pt1 | contig 36977 bp, 30 predicted proteins | sample UWRJL148409B2_FD_180942 | JGI IMG/M metagenome (GOLD analysis project Ga0247740, IMG submission 180942) | Plant litter microbial communities from Arlington Agricultural Research Station in Wisconsin, United States - UWRJ-L148-409B-2 | ecosystem: Environmental > Terrestrial > Plant litter >...
CAGTCGGACGCCCGTCCGCGGACGTTAAGGTGCTGCACTATTGCTTTCGCAATTGGGGTGACGCCATCAATCCCGCGCTCGTCGAGTTCATCAGCGGGCAGCGTGTGCAAAGCGTCGACATCGACGCGCGCTCGCTGCTTCCGCTGCCGCGTGACCCCTCTGCCTCGACACTGTATGCCGTGGTCGGCAGCATCGTTCACCACGCTGATTCTCAGACGGTTATCTGGGGCGCGGGCTTACAAGACCGAGACACGCCCCTGCGGCAGGCGCCCAAAGCGGTTCATGCCGTGCGCGGCCCACTGACCGCCGCTGAGCTCAACCGCCAAGGCATTCCCTGTGACGACGTGTACGGCGATCCAGTGCTGCTGCTGCCCCGGTATTACCGGCCTGAGGCCCGCAAGCGCTATCGCCTGGGGCTCATCCCGCACTTCAGCGATCAAGCGCACCCCGCCCTGCAGCGCTTCGCGGAACGCGAGGACGTAAAGCTGATCGACATTCGAGGCCCGCTGTGGGGCACCGTGAATGCGGTTTGCGAGTGTGAACACATCGTCTCGACGTCGCTTCACGGTTTGATCTTGGCCGACGCCTACGGAATTCCGAGCTCCTGGGGCCGGCTGGGGGATGAAGTGCCGGGCGGGACATTCAAGTTCCTCGACTACTACTTGTCGATCGGTGAAGGCCATGTCGAGCCGACGACGGCTCTGCTCGACGGCAGTGTTTCAGACCTCTGTCGTGAGAGCGTGGTTAGGCCAGTCCGACTCGACTTGGATCGACTGCTCGAAGCATGCCCGTTCCGCTGGTCTGAAATGACCGACCCTCAGCTACTCGCGCCGCACGCATCCGCTTGAGGATCCCCCTTGACCCTTACTTCCCTCGGCTTCGTCGCGTTCGCGCTGGTGGTGGCATTGCTGTCCAATGCATCGCGCAGCATCGAGTGGCGGAGTTGGGTACTGCTGGCCGCCAACGGCGCATTCATTGCCAGCTACGTCGATCGCCCCCTGCACCTGCTGCCGCTGGCCGGTTTTCTGGCGCTCTGTTTCGCCAGCATCGAGTTCGTGCGCCGACGGCCCTCCACCCCCGCGCTCTGGGCCACACTGACGCTGATCGTCGCAAGCTTCATCTTGCTGAAGAAGTTCAGCTTCTTGAGCGAGGCTTGGCTGCTGCCCTTCCCCTATTTGTTGATGGGGCTTTCCTACGTCCTGTTCCGCGCGCTCCACTTGTTGATTGACGCGCGCCAGGGAGAGCTGAAAGAGCCCGTCTCGCCGCGGGACTTCTTCAACTACACGTGCAACTTCCTGACCTTCACCGCGGGCCCCATTCAACGCTTCGAGGCCTACCGCGCGCAACGCCAGCAGCCGCTCATGCTGGATGAGTCGCGGGTCCTGCGCGCGTTCTCCCGTGTGATCTTGGGCTTTCTCAAGGTGGCAGCCGTCTCGGCGGTATTCGACAACCTCTTTCAAACCGTGTCCGGGCGCTTGCTGGACGCGCACGCGGCAGCGGCGTTCTCGCTACCCGCTTTCGCGCTGACGTTCGTCACCGCGGCCGTGTGCTACACGGTCTATCTCTATTACAACTTCTCCGGCTACGTCGATATCGTAGTCGGAGTTGGTTGGCTGTGCGGGCAGGACCTGCCCGAGAACTTCAATCACCCCTTCTTGGCGCGCAGCTTTCTCGACTTTTGGTCGCGTTGGCACATGACGCTCTCGGATTGGTTCAAGACTTACGTTTTCAACCCGTTACTCAAAGTGCTGGCCGCGCGCTTCCGCTCGCCAAAGGCCGGCCCATACCTCGCCGTCGCCGCCTTCTTCATCACGTTCACCATCATGGGCGTCTGGCACGGTACGACCTCCGTGTTCGTGATCTACGGTCTGATCTTGGGCGCAGGTGCGAGCATCAACAAGCTGTGGCAAGTGCTGGCCGGGCAGCGGCTGGGCAAAAAGCGCTACAAGGCGCTCGCCGAGAAGCAGATCGCCATCTACGTGTCGCGAGGGCTCACCCTCGCGTACTTTGCGCTCGCGCTCACCTGCTTGTGGGTGGACCTGACGCAGCTGCTCGTCATCGCCGGTCGGCTGGGTGCACTCGGCGCGGTCGCCTGCTACTTCGGTCTCGCGCTGGCGGCCGCGGCGGGCTTCTTCGCTTGGGACTCGCTGGCTGGGCGCTTGGCTCGCTTGCAGTTGGGTGAACGCGCGGCGTTTCGCGGAATCACCGCCCAAAACCTGGGTCTGGCGCTGCAGATCTTGCTGATTGTGACGGTCGCTTCGTTCTTCCACAAGGCTCCCGAGTTCGTCTACAGGGCGTTCTGATGAAGCTCATCGCCGTACAAGTTGCGCGTTTGTTGGCCGCACTGTTGGGCGTCTATGCGCTCCTCTTGCTCGTTTGCCTCGTGCTCGTGCCACTCGGCAGCGGCGGCAACCGACTCGACACCGCGCGCGCGGGGAGCACCCTCTTCATCACCGAGCCCAAGTACGCATTCATGGCTCGCAGCCAGCTGAACACGACCACCGACAAGGTGATCTTGCTCGGGGCATCCAACGTGCTGGTCGGGCTCAGGCAGGACCAGATCCAGCCGCATGTGCCGCAGCTCGAGGTCCATAGCCTGGCCGTGAGTGGTTCGAACATCACGCAAGTCGGTCAGGTGGTCGATCTGGTGCGCGAGGTTCAAAGCCCTGCCGCGCGCGCGCACACGAGCTACGTGATCGGCCTCTGGTACGGGTTGTTCGCGGAAGACCGCGCGCGCTGGCACACGCCGGACCGTGTAGCCGGTGACACCGACATCGACATCGAGCGCTACCGCTACGGGTTCTACCGACGCACGCCCAATGGGCCCGTGCCATTGCTTCCGCCGCGCTACCTGCAGGCGGGCACCGCGTTGGTTCACCCGTACCTGGTGCTCGACCGTGCCACTCGCGACGTCACGAAGTCGATGCGCAGCTTCATTTCCGGCAAGAGCGCACCGACGACTGATGAAGAGCGCAACGCCATCGTCCTGAGCAAGGCTCAGCAAGACCAATACCTGTCGTTTTGGCACGACTACATGGGCTCGACGGACGAGCTGAAGGAAGCGCAATTTCAGACGCTGCGCCGAATCGTCGACCAGATCGTCTCGGCGGGCGGCGAAGTCGTGCTCGTCGACCTACCCCTCCCCGCGTGGCACTCGCAGCGTTCGCCGCTGTGGCGCAGCTACGCGAGTCATATGGAGCCCACGCTGGCTGACCTGCAGAAGCGACCGGGCGTGGTGGTCGTGCGCATGGGCGACGACAACCGAGACGATGACTTCGGAGACGAAGTGCATCCCAAGCCTCGGGTCGCGCCACGTTGGGCCGCACGCTTGGCCAAGACTCTGAACGCGGAGGGCGACGCGCGCCAAGCGAACTTCGCCCGCGACTCGGTCTCGGGTCTTCACGTCGAATAGGAAAAAAGCATGGATACCAGCGCTTATTACGACAAACTGACGAAGGTGTTCCACCACGTGTTCGACGACGACAGCATCGTCGTCACGCCCGAGCTCACCGCAAAAGACGTCGACGAGTGGGACAGTCTCGGCCACATGCGGTTGATCATGGCGGTGGAAGAAACGTTCCGCACGAAGTTCTCGGCGGCCGAGGTCGGTCGACTCAAGAATGTCGGTGAGTTCGTCGCGCTGATCGAATCGAAGGCAGCGGGCTGAAGTGTCCGCGCTCGTCGCATTCAAGGCCAGCGAGCTCACGCTCGGGCAGAGCGCGGTGGTCGAGTTCGTGGTCAGTGAAGCCGACATGCTCGCTTTCGCGACCCTGTCCGGCGATCATAATCCCCTCCACACGGACGACGACTTCGCACGCAGCAAGGGATTCCTCGGACGAGTGGTCTACGGCGGGTTACTGGCGGCCAAGGTTTCTCAATTGATCGGCATGCGTTTGCCGGGCCGCGACAGCGTGTGGACCGCGCTCTCGCTCGACTTTCGGAAGCCGCTTTACATCGGCGAGTCCGCGCGCGTCGAGGGCACGGTCGAAGCCATATCCGAGTCCGGGGGGATCGTGCGGCTCAAGCTCTCGCTACGCGCGGCTGAAAAGCTCCTCGCGAAAGGCAAGGCGGAGGTGGTCATTGGCCAGTGAAGGCGCAGGCAGCTTCTTGGTGTCGGGCGGGTCCGGCGGCATCGGCTCGGCCGTGTGTGACGCGCTTTCGGCTCGCGGTTACTCCGTAATCGTGGGTTACCATCGCAATCAGGCGGCCGCGGAAGAAGTGGCCGCGCGCTGCAACGGCCGCGCCCTCTTGCTAGATTTGACCAGCCCGGACTGCGTTCTGGCCGCGGCGGCGGAGCTGGAGCGCGAGCCGCACTTGGCAGGCGCGGTGCTGGCTGGCTCGCCCGCTTTGTCGCTGGTCCCCTTCGGCAAAATCAGCGCCGCCGAGATGGACCTGCAGTGGCGCGTGAACGTGCTCGGGCCGCAACAGCTGCTGGCAGAGCTCGTGCGCCGCTGCTTCCGCAAACACAAGCGCGGCTCGGTCGTCGGCATCTTGACGCGAGCGATGGGTGACGAACATACGCCCGCCGCATCCGGCATGGGCGCCTACGTCATCGCGAAACACGGAATGGCCGGGGTGCTCGCACTGCTCGCCGCAGACTACAGTTGGTTGCGCGTGCGCACGGTCAAGCCCGGTTACACCGAAACGCGCATGCTGACCGCGTTCGACGAGCGGTTTCTGGCAACTCAGCGCGAACGAGCTCCGTTTCAAACGCCCGAAGAAATCGCAGCATTGGTGATCGAGGAGGCCTTGGGCCAATGAGCAATCAACTTTATTCGAAATTGGCTTGGCTGCCCGCGGCTCCGGCCGACTTTTCTCGCCAGTGCAAGGGCTTGCTCGATGACGAACCGAGCACGTTGGGCAAGCGCTTGCGTTCACTCGCAAACCACAGCCTAGACGAGCACGAGCTGAATCGCTTGGCCAAGGCCGCGCAACGCGCCGAAGCGGCTGGTCATTCACTGGCCCCGCTGGTCCATTTCCGCCTCGGGATCATCAGCAACGCCACCACGCATTTCATCGTACCGGCATTGGTGGCGACGGCTCTGCGCCATGGCATCGATCTGGAATGCGTCGAGGCGGACTACGACCAAGCGGTGCAGAGCGCGTTGTCGGCCGACTCGGTGATCAATCGGGCCAATTGCGATGCCGTGCTCGTTGCGCTCGACTACCGCGGGTTGCCTCTGCAAGCCGCGCCTGGGCAAGCACAAACCAGCGACGAGGCGGTCGGCGCAGCGCTCTCGTACCTGGACCGCATTCGTGAAGGTCTGCGCCAGCACGGCAAAGCGGTCTGCCTGATGCAGACCCTCGCGCGCCCCGTCGAGGCCACCTTCGGTAGCTTCGACCTAGTGCTCCCGGGGACACTGCGCTCGCTGGTCGAACGCATCAATCACGGCCTCGCGCTCCGCCTCGCGGGGTCGCAAGATTTGCTGCTCGACGTCGCGCAAATCGCCGAGACGGTCGGGCTCGCGGACTTCCATGATCCCCGCTTGTGGAACATGGCCAAGCTGCCGTTCGCGAGCGCGTTCTTACCCTTGTACGCCGACCACGTTTGTCGATTGATCGCGGCACTGCGAGGCAAGAGCCGAAAGTGCCTGATCTTGGACTTGGACAACACGCTTTGGGGCGGAGTGATCGGCGACGACGGCCTCGATGGCATCGTTCTCGGACAAGGAGACGCCACGGGTGAAGCCCATCTCGCCGTTCAAAGCACGGCGCTCGCGCTACGCGCTCGGGGCATCGTGCTCGCGGTGTCTTCCAAGAATACGGATGCCGTCGCACGCGAACCGTTCCGCAAACACGCGGACATGCTGCTGCGTGAAGATCACATTGCGGTCTTCCAAGCCAATTGGAATGACAAGGCCAGCAATATCCGCGCGATCGCCAACGAGCTGTCACTGGGGCTCGATGCGATGGTATTTTTGGACGACAACCCCGTCGAGCGCGACCTGGTACGTACGATGATTCCCGAGGTGGCCGTGCCCGAGCTGCCCAGCGATCCGGCGTTGTACGCGCGCACGTTGCTGGCGGCGGGCTATTTCGAAGCCATCACCTTTTCCGATGAAGATCGCAAGCGCGCCGAATTTTATCAAGACAACGCGCGCCGCGTGTCGCTGCAAGCACAGGCCGGCAATCTCGAAGAGTACCTGCAGTCGTTGCAGATGCAGATGACGCTGCGGCCGTTCGACGACGCGGGGCGCGCGCGCATTGCGCAGCTCATCAACAAATCCAATCAGTTCAACCTGACCACGCGCCGCTACACGGAAGCGGAAGTTGCCGAGGCACAGCACGACGCGGAGGCGTTCACGCTGCAAGTGCGGCTCGCCGATAGCTTCGGCGACAACGGCATCATCAGCGTGATCATTTGCCGGAAGCAGGGCGCTGATTGGCTGATCGACACCTGGCTCATGAGCTGCCGCGTGCTCGGGCGGCAGGTCGAGGTCGCGGTCTTGCAAGAGCTCGTCGCACAGGCGCGTGCTCGCGGCATTCGCAGCTTGGTCGGCAAGTACTTGCCGACGGAAAAGAACGCGCTGGTGCGCGACCACTATCAGAAGCTCGGCTTCACGTCGCTCGAGCAGGCTGAAGACGGCAGCAGCACTTGGACGCTCTCGGTAGAGGATTATCAGTCCGTGGCGTTGCCAATCGCCATTCAGCGCTTCGATCTCGAGTCGCAGCCTCCGGCTCAACCAACCATGCCCGCAGCACGGGAAGCAGCCGCGTTCGCCCAGACCCCAGCCGAATAGCTTACTGCTGCAAGTATTTGATCTGCACGAACGGCGTTAGCACACCGCTGATCGCCTGTAGGGTCGGAATGATCTGCATCAGCACCTGATTCCAGCTCGTGATCCAGGTCGGCGGCACGAACACTACGTCACCCGGTGCCAGCTCGAAGGGAGCGGCCTCGCCACGCAAGATACGCTCGGCATCGACGATGAACAGCTCTCCGCGGTCTGCCTCGCCGCGGATCACGTATGTCTCGGAGAGCTTACCTTGAACTTGCTCGGCGGTGCCGAAGCCCACTTGCGCGAGCGCTTGAAGCAACGAAAGCTTGCCGTCCACGAACGGCACCACGCCGCCTTGCGGGTTGCTGCCGACCGCCCCGCCGAAAACGTACGCGCGCTCGTTGATGTTGTCCGGGACGAGCACGACATCACCCGAACGCATGCGGATGTTCTGCGTCAGGTCGCCATCACGAACCAGGCGGTACAGGTTGATCGGCAAGCGTTTGCCCGAACGCGCCACGTACGCGGTGCGCAGGCTCGCTTCCTTCAAGGTGATGCTGCCGCCGAGCGACAAAACCTCGAGCAAACGCAGCGGGCGGTCGCTGTATTTCAGCCCCGGTTGTTGGAACTGACCGAGCAAATAGTAGCGAATGCTGCCGGTGAAAATGACTTGAACCGTGACCTTGGGCTCCTTGATGAAGGTCACCAACTCCTTCTCGAGGTAGTCACGAAGCTCGGCGCTGGTCTTGCCAGCGACTTGGACCGTGCCGATCAACGGGAACTGAATCGTGCCGTCGTTGTCGATCACGAGCCCGGCGAGCCGGTTGGAACCGCCGCTGGCGCTGCCGCTCTGAGGGGCCACACCACCGACGAAGGGAGCGATCGAAAGCTCCGGGTGGCCGTAGACCGCGACCAGGATCGTGTCACCGGCTCCCACGCGATACGCCTTGCCGTCGACGTCTTCAACCAGCTCGGCGACGCGTGCGGGGTCGAGCACCTCCGCGCGGTGCGACCTGACCGAGCTCGGCAACTGCTTGACGGTAACTGCCGGTTTAGAACCACACGACAGACTGACCGCGACCAGCAACACTACCAGCCAGCGAAACGCGCGGAGCGGCGTCGAAGGGAGTCGAGGAGTCGATTCTTGTGCTCGAGAAAGAGGGAGTTTCGACAATTGGCTCCGAGCTAAGCTATTAGTGCGATACTCAAGCCTCAATCGCACGCGCACTCGTTTTCGTCAACCTCGAACCACTGTCAAATATGTCACAACATGGACTCGGGAATTCGCCGCTCGTCAGTGTCGTCATCCCCAACTACAACTATGCGGATTTCGTTGGGCAGGCGATCGAGAGCGCGCTCGGGCTCGACTGGCCGACCGTCGAAGTGATCGTCGTCGATGACGGCTCTCGAGACGCGTCGCGCGAGGTAATCAGTCGCTACGGGGACCGCGTGACCGCGATCTTCACCGAGAACGGTGGGCAGAGAGCAGCCTGCAACGCTGGCTTCGCTCGCTGCTCGGGTGAGATCGTCATCTTCCTCGACTCGGACGACCTGCTCGACCCGACGTTGATCAAAGAGCTGATGGCGGTTTGGCGCGCTGGCGTCAGCAAAGTGCAGGTGCAGATGAAAGTCGTCGATGGCGACGGTAAGCCGACCGGCGCAGTGCTGCCGCAATACCACGTGCCGCCGACCCCCGCGGACGTGCGGCTCTGGACGCGCACCGCCGCCGCCTACCCGACCCCGCCCGGCTCCGGGAATGCTTATTCTCGCGCCAGCCTATCGAAAATTTTTCCGCTCGAGGGCGCGGATAAAGCCGCTGATTCCTATTGCCTGGCCGCCGCCCCGTTCCTCGGGGACGTGATCACGATAGCCAAACCGCTCGTGATGTACCGGGTACACGGGCGCAACCAAGGCGCGATGAGCGAGTTCGATCCGAAGCGTCTCCTCGCGGAGCTCGAGCGTGCGCTGACGCGCTTCCGCTACGGGCAGAGCGTGGCACGGAGCATGGGCGTAACGGTTCCAGACACGGCGCTCGACCGCAGCTTGGATTTTTTGCCGTACCGGCTTGCCTCGCTGAAGCTTTCACCCGAAACGCACCCAATCGCCGCCGACAGTACCGCCAAGGTGCTGCGCGCATTCGTGGAAGCGTGCTTCGTGCCGCAGGGCGTACCCGCTCGTTCACGCGCGACGCTCTTGACCTGGGCGACCTCCGTCGCGATCGCGCCGACCGCAGTCGGCAAGCGACTCGTTCATTGGCGTTTCGCTTCCGGGTCGAGACCGAAGTTACTCAAGCAGGCGCTACGTGCTTTGCGCGTGGTGAAACGTCATCAACCTTGAGCGAACCATCAGCCGAATCCGCGAAGCGACCCGTCGCCTCGTACGAATGGCGAATTGACTACGCGGCAATCCGCCACAGTGAGCGATTCTGACACTCGGCTGGCGCGCCGGTCGGGTCGAAGGGGCTCTGCGCTGGGTTGAAGCATCGAGCAGGTTTTGAGTGCTTCCGTGAAAAGGGGGCCGCCTGAGTCTTACGCTCCCACTGCATCCCACATCTGGCCGATTCGTTGCATCATTCCGAATTTGCCTGTCGCAATCGACTGTTACGGGACCGAAACAAACTGCGATTCCGACCCAGGAGTCGTAAACGCGCTGAAATTAGAAATATCGTCTGAGCTGAAGATCGCCAATCGAGCCTGACTGCAATCAGGCCTGCTTCGCTTTGCCTCGGCTCGCGATACCCCTGCTCGTTCAATCCGGATTTCTCTTATGCAACAAGCTCCCCCCGCCGCCGGCGTCCCTCCGCATCGCGCTCGTCCCGCCGCGACCGCGCTCTCCGACGCGCTCGACGTAGAACACCTGTGGGCGACCGTACGGCGCAACTATCGCTTCGTGCTCGGTGTTGCGGTGGCCGTGTTCGTGCTGGTCATGATCAGCACGGTCGTCTCCCGGATGAAGTTTCGATCTTTGGGCCGACTGTATCTCGGAGAGCTGGAGGAGAGCGGCGTTGCCGCGAACGCTCGCTCGAACGAGATTGCAATCTCGGCGAGCGGGCAAGGCGTGGTCGGCAGCGAGGTCGAGATCATTCAAAGCCGCTCGCTGGTTTCACGAGCCATCCTCGATTCCGGCCTGAACGTCTCGGTGACCGACGCCGGTCGCGCTTCCCCGCGCTACGGGGAATGGCTCTTTGCCCGGCGTAACCAGGCTTTGCTCGACGCCGCGACCCGTGAGGTACGCGGCGTTCACAGCACGCTCACCGACAAATTCGCCAAGGAGCACAGCTACCAGGTCCGCTTCCTGAACGACACGGAGTATGAGGTCGTCAGCGACCAGCAGCGAACACAAGGTCGCTTGGGCGAGCCGCTGCAAGTGCCCGGAGCCACGCTGACGCTCGTCGCCGGCGGCGAGCGGCCACCGAGGCGTGACACCGTGTACGAGGTGACCGTGCGGTCGCTGCAAGAGGTGACGACGGCGGTCCTGAGCAGCCTCGTGGTCTCGTCCTCCAAGCCATTGCCTCCCGCCCCGCCGGTGAATGTCGTAACGGTGGAATTCATCAATGAGTCCCCGCGCGCGACGGCGGCGTTCCTCGAAAGCTTGATGGTCGCGTACCTCAACGCGCGTCAGTCGTGGAAGGCGGAAGATGCCACCGCCGCGGAGAAGTTCGTCGTCGACCAACTGCAAAAGACGCGCGAGTCGTTGGACGAGATCCAAAAGAAGCTTGCCTCCTATCGCAGCAGCAATCGCGTCGTCGTCATGGACAACGAAGCGAAGGCGATGATCGAGCAGATCGGCAAGTACGAAGAGCAGCGCGTCTCCGCACGCTTGGAGGTCGCGGCTCTGTCGGAGCTGAGCAAGAGCCTGCGCGGCCCGAATCCGCCCGTTACGGCGTTTCTACTCGGCCAAGCCAACGATACGGTCATCGAGCGAATGGCCGGCTCGTTGTCGGAAGCGCGCCAAAAATATACGGACCTGGAGAGCCGCTTCAACGATGCGTCACCCGAGCTTCGCGCACAACGCGAGCAGGTCGAGTCGCAGTTGCAGGCGATCCGCACCTACGTCAAGGGGCGCAATGACCGCGCTCGGGAGAACCTCGGCACCCTCGACGGCATCATCAAGCAGTTCGAGGTGAAGCTGAACACGGTGCCCGGCGCGGAGGTCGGCTTGGCGCAGCTGACGCGTGAGTCCGACGTGTACGACCGCATGTATTCGTTCTTGCTCGAGCGGCAGCAACAAACGGCGATCATCAAGGCATCCACGCTGTCCAAGAATCGCGTCTTGGACGCGCCGGAGATCGCCGTTCGTGAAGACTCCCCGAAGCTCATCTTGCGCTTGGCGAGCCTACCGCTCGGGCTGCTCGTCGGCGTGCTCTTGGTGCTCGTGGGCAGCTTCTTGTCCCGCTCGTTGCAGAGCGAAACCGACGCACGTTCCGTAGCCGCCGGCGCGCCGATCTTGGCTCATTTGCCGCTGCGCAAGAAGAAGCTCCCGCGTACGCTCGACGTGCTCGGAGCCGAGCGCAACTCGGCTTTCGCGGAAGCGTTCCGGACCCTACGCACCCGGCTCTACCAACTCGGTTCGAGCGCCGCGGGCCGAGTCGTGCTCGTGAGCTCGCCGAGTGCGGGTGACGGGAAAACCACCTGCGTGCTCACGCTTGCCGCGCTCTTGGCCGCCGACCGCAAGCGAGTCCTCGTGCTCGACGCGGATCTGCGCAAAGCCAACCACCCGGGCTCCGAAGACCCGGGAACCCCTGGGCTGCGCCAGATCGCGCTCGGCGAATCCAGCTGGACCGATGCGCTGCGTCGAGTTCCCACGGCGAAGGGCGAGTTCTACGTGATCGGCTCGGGCGGCCGCGGGCCGTCGGAGCTGTTCTCCTATCCGACCGTAGCTGAGTTCTTGGCCGAAGCCCGCACCCAGTTCGACTTCGTCTTGCTCGACACGGCCAGCTTCCCGGAGACCTCGGACGCCTTGGTCTTGGCCACGCACGCCGACGCCGCCCTGAGCGTGATGCGCTTGCACAACACGTCGCGCCGGGCTGCCAGCGAGCACTCCAGCGCGCTTTCGGCCGCCGTGCGCGCGCACGCCGTCGTGCTGAACGAGATCGGAGTCGACAGCTGGCTCGAGAAACCCCAACGCAAGCAACGCGTCGTCGAACCCACGCCGCGCCAGAGTTGGCGCCCGATTTGGTGGCTCTCGGCGTTGATCTTGTTCGCGTGCGCGGCGGCGTTCTTGCTCACGAGCAAGGCCGTCGCGCTGGGAGCGCTCACCGGCACCGGCACCGGCTCGCACTTGCTCTCGCACTGACTCCGCGCTGCGAAGCTTTACTCGAATCCAAGGTGGAAGCGTGTCGTCACTCAGCCTAGTCCCTGCTCTCGCAACTTCAACCACGACCGAACATTCGAGCCAACGCGCGACTTCGGTGTTGGTGGTGATTCCGACCCTCAACGAGGCGCACGGGATTGCCGGCGTCTTGAAGGAGCTGCTGTCCGACGCCGGAGATGTTCCCGCGCTGAACATGAAAGTGGTCGTCGTCGACGGCGGCAGCAGCGATGCCACTCGATCGATCGTCGAGCAATTGGCGCTCGTTTACCCCAACCTCGAACTCGTGCACAACCGAGCTCGGATTCAAAGTGCCGCGGTCAACCTCGCCGTGCGCCGCTTCGGGCGAGATGCCGATGTGCTGATACGCTGCGACGCTCACGCCAGCTATCCGCCGCTCTTCGTGCGCCGACTGGTGGACAGCTTGTTCCGCACGGGCGCTGATTCGGTGGTCGTGCCGATGGACTCGCTGGCAGACGCGGGACTGCAACGCGCAGTGGCTTGGTTGTCCAATTCGCCGATTGGGACGGGGGGCTCCGCCCATCGCGCCGGGCGCAAGAGCGGTTTCGTGGACCACGGCCACCACGCGGCCTTCCGTCTGGACTTCTTCCGCAAAGTCGGCGGCTACGACGAAACCTTCACGCACAACGAGGACGCCGAGCTCGACTGCCGGCAGCGCGCCCTCGGCGCCAAGATCTTCCTCGATAGCGAGATCCGCATCGAGTATCGACCACGCGCAACGCTACTTTCACTGTGGCGGCAGTACTTCAAGTATGGCGCGGGGCGCTCCCGAACCGCTCGCCGCCACCCGAGTTCGTTGCGCATCCGGCAGATGGCGGTGCCGGCGCACGTGTTGCTTTCGGTCTTGGCGCTCGCGGTCAGCCCCTGGTCGTTGGTTCTTCTCGCGTGGCCCGCCATGTACCTCGGCGTACTGTCGGCGTTTTCGTTGCAGCTCGTGCTGCGCCATCGATCCCTCACCGCATTTTTGGCGTTGCCCGCCGCTGTGATCATGCACACAGCCTGGGCCTGCGGCTTCTTCGCTGGCCTGTTCGTGCATCGAGAACGAACGTGGCAGCGCGAAATGACCGTACCGCTGTCACTGGCAGGGGGAGACGGCTTGTGAGCGAAGCCTCTCGCATGCGCGCGCTGCTCGTCGACCCGTCGCTGTTCACCGCGCCCTACGACGCCGCGCTCACTTTGGGTTTGGTCGACGCGGGTGTCGAGCCGAGCTGGGCGGTGCGCCCACTTCGCCCCGGAGATCGCCAAGAGATCGCGGCCGAGTACGTCGATCCGTTCTTCTATCGGCGCGTCGACAAGCTCGCTTCGGGGTCGCTGCGGGCGGCATTCAAAGGCGTGGCTCACGCGCTCGGCCTAGCTCGGTTGATTTCGCGCGTGGCCCGGCAACGCCCCGCCGTCGTGCACTTTCAATGGTTGGTGGTTCCGCCACTAGACAGCTTGGCGATCCTGCTCCTGAAAAACTTCGCGCCCGTCGTCATTACCGTGCATGACACGGTGCCATTCAACGGGGAATACATGTCCCTGTGGCAGAACCTTGCCTTCGATCTGCCGCTGAAGCTCGCCGACGGCGTGATCGTGCACACGCAGGCCGGCCGTGACCGCCTCCTCCAGCGAGGAGTCGCGCCCGAGAAGCTCTCGGTGATTCAACACGGGCCGCTCCCCCTCGGCGCAGAACCCAGCCCGGCAAGCATGTCCGAGGCGTCGCACGACCCGCGCATGACCTTCGTTTTGTTCGGCGAGATCAAGAGCTACAAGGGTCTAGACCTGTTGGTCGAAGCGCTGGGCCAACTGCCGCAAGAGGCACGAGAGCAAGCGCGAGTGGTGGTCGCGGGCCGCGAGCGAATGGACCTCACTCCGATTCGCTCGCGCATCGCCGAACTCGGGCTAGAGCAGACGATCGAAATTCGTGCGCAGCGCCAGAGCGAGCAGGAGATGGCAGATCTGTTCGCGCGCACGGACTGCTTCCTCTTTCCGTATCGCCAGATCGACGCGAGCGGCGTGTACTTTTTGGTCAAGTCGCTCGGCAAGTGGCTAATCGCCAGCAACGTGGGCATCTTCGCCGAAGATTTGCTGGTCGGCGAGCAGGGCGAACTCGTGCCCGTCGCGGATGTGACGGCCCTCGCGGCAGCCATCGCAAGCGCCATCGCCAAGCGCCCGAAGCCCAAGCCCGTGGCGACTAGCCTCGAGTGGGCGAGCATCGGTCGCAAGACACGTGAATTCTACCAGGCCAGCCTCGCGCGCCGAAGCCCAGGCCGAGATGTAGCAGCGGCTCCGTCGCTTGCACCGCTGGAACCACCGCCGTGACCCAGCACTCGCATCTCGCGGATGAAACGGCTCGCCGGGCAACGCGCTTCGGCATGGTCGCGCTCTTGCTGGCCGCGACGGTATTTCAGCGTTTCGGCCTCGGTTCGGCGGACTTTGCTTTGAGCTTCTCGCTGATTGCGGTGTACTTGCTGCTCGTGATCGCGGCGCTTGCAGGGTCGCTCTCGGTCTCGAAAACTCGCAGCCTGCTCTACCTCGCGGGTGTGGGAGTGGCCCTAACGAGCTTCTTGTTCAATGAACAACGCTCGTCGTTCCCGTCCCTGCTGCTGCTGTTGATGCTCTATCTGCCGTTCGTGTTCTTGCTCAAAGAGCACAGCCTGGGCGCGAGCGACGCCGAGTGGATGTGGCGCCAGTTCTCGAAACTGGCGTTATTTTTTGCGTGCTGCGGCATCTTTCAATTCTTCGCTCAGTTCGTGATTCACAGTCCGTTGTTGTTCGACATCACCAGCCTGGTGCCGGAAGCCTTGCGCAATAGTGGCACCTTCAACACGGTGATCCCGGTAGGTAGCTTCAACAAAGCGAACGGCTTCTTTTTCCGGGAGCCGTCCGGGTTCTCTTTCTTCATGGCGTTGGCGCTGCTGTCCGAAGCGGTGACCCAAAAGCGCCTCTTCCGGCTCGCGTGCTACGGCTTGGCGCTACTCTTGACCTACTCCGGAACCGGTATCTTGGTGCTGCTGATTGGCACCTGCTACCCGCTTGGTCGCAAGACCTTGGTTCGCCTGGGTACGGTGGCCTGCGTCGGAGCGCTGGTATTCGGTTTGTTGGGCGATAGCCTGAACCTCACGGTCACCGTGGACCGATTGGGTGAGTTCGACAGTACACGCAGCAGCGGCTACATCCGCTACATCGCGCCCGGCCGCTTGCTCGCCGAACTGTTCGACTCCGATAGCTGGTCGGCGTGGGTCGGACATGGCCCGGGGACCATCTTCCGCACCGTGCGCGAGTACGAGTTTCACGACCCGACGTGGGCCAAGTTGTTGTTCGAGTATGGGTTGCTCGGGTTCCTGCTGTTCGTCGGGCTGTTCGCGTTCACGCTGCGCCGAACCGGCATTCCCATGCAACTTCGGGCGAGCCTATTTTGGGCTTGGCTGGTGACGGGCGGACATCTGCTATCGCCCGAGCAAAATTACCTGACTCTGGCGCTGATTGGCCTGCTGCCGCTGGGCGCACGGCTGTCCGAAACGTCCGACGCTGAACACTTATTTTCCGAGAGCGACGAGCTAGCGGCCGACGAAGGTCTTCATGCCTGAGCACAATCCCAAGATTAGCGTCGTCATCACTTGCTACAACTACGCGCAGTACGTAGCGGGGGCAATCGAGTGCGTACTGGCGCAAACTCACTCGAACACGGAGATCGTCGTGGTGAACGACGGCTCCACCGACGACTCGCTGTCGGTCATCTCTCGCTACGCCGATCGCATCACGTTGATCGACCAACCGAACCAAGGCTCGATCGCCGCCTACAACCACGGCTTTGCCGGCAGCTCGGGCGAGATCGTGATCTTCCTCGATGCCGATGACCGACTCGAGCCCCAAGCCCTGGCGCGGGTCGCAGAGCATTGGTCTCCCGCCTGCGCCAAGGTGCAATACGATCTCCGAATCATCGACTCGGAGGGCAAAGACCTAGGACGAAAGTTCTGCAACTTCGACGCGACTTACGACGCCGCGCGCGTGCAGGAGGTTTTTCGACTCACCGGCACGTATCGCTGGCCGGTGACCGTCGGCAACGCCTATTCTCGCTGGTTCGTCTCGCACATCTTCCCTCTGTCGGTCGACCACGGTCCCGATGGCACGCTCAACACCGTTGCGCCGGTTTATGGCCAGGTCGTGACCGTGCCCGAGGTCCTCGGCGCGTACCGCATCCACTCGAGCAACATGTGGTCGAGCGGCGGGACGGATATCGACCGCTTGCCCTATCGCATCGCTCATCGGCAGGCCGAAGTCGCGCACATGCGTAAGCATGCGCTGGCGCGCGGCGTCTCGGTGCCGACGGGCAACGTGCTCGACCACGAGATCGCGTTCGTGAACTATCGCCTGATGGCCCGCAAGATGGGCTTGAGTTACGTGGGCGGCGCAGACGAGTCGGCGACTCAGCTGCTGTCTGCGGCTTGGCGCGTGCTTCGGGCCGAGAAGTATCCATTGAAGCTGAGCTTGGCGCACGGCGCGTGGTTCGGGCTACTCAGTGTGGCGCCGCAAGTCGTGGCCCGTGAGTTGATTCGGCTGCGATTCAAGCGTCACACGGTGGGCATGCCCGTGCGCAACGCGCTACGGCGGCTGCGCGCCCTGCCCAACCTGCAAGGCAGTCCTTGAGCATGGACACGGGCAAGACCGCGCGCTCCGCGCTGTGGAGCTTGGTGGAGAACGTCGGCCTATCGGTGATCTCGATGGGCACGTTGATCATCTACACGCACCTGCTGTCGATGGCCGAGTTCGGCCTATTTTCAATCGTTTTAGCGCTAATCGAGCTACTCCAAGTGGTCGTCACGATGCTCTTTCACGACGCGCTCGTGCAGCGACCAGAGGCCTCGGACAAGCACTTCGATACCGCGTTCAGCTTCAGCGTCGCGCTCGGCTTCGGGCTGCTCTTGCTGTGCTGCCTGTGCTCACCGTTGTTCGCGCGCGTGGTCGGGAACCCGGGCGCAGCGCTCGTGCTGTGCAGTATGGCGCTGTGCTTGCCCGCCGCCGCCTTCAGCGCGACGATCGTGGCGCGCCAGCGGCGCGAGCTATCTTTCCGTCCGCTGGCGATTCGTTCGCTGGTTGGTCGCTTCAGCGGCGCACTGGGCGGGGTCGCACTCGTGGCTCTGGGCGCGGGCGTCTGGGGGCTTGTCGCGCAACAGGTCCTGATTCAACTCGTGGGTTCGCTGATTTTGTGGAAAACGTGCGACGAACGGCCGCGACTGCGCTTTGCCCGTCGAGAGTTCAAAGAGCTGACTTCGTTTGGCGTGTATGCCGTGAGCGCCCTGTTCTTGAACTTCGGCGTCAAGCGCCTGTTCACGGTGCTCACGGGCCTATATCTGGGCGTGACCTTCGCTGGCTACTTGAACCTGAGCTTCCGCGCGGTGGACGTATTTTGGGCCATCGCTTCGACCGCGGTGACCCAGGTGGCGCTGCCCATGCTGTCCGGGCTGCAAGGAGACTTGCCGCGTTTGAAGCGAACCTTTCAGGCCTCGACCGGCTTCGTGTGCGCGGCTCTCTACCTGCTGTTCGTGGGGGTCGCCGTGACCGCGCCCGAGGTCGTGAGCGTGCTGTTCGGCGCCAAGTGGCTGCCGAGCGCGCCGTACATCACGGTGCTCGCGCTCTTGGTCTTGGTGCAGGCGCCGCGCTTGATGGTCGGTCCGTTGCTGACCGCGCTCGGGCGTCCGCGTGATCTGCTGATCGGCAAGGGCGCCGAACTGGCGTTCGTGGTGGCGGCGATCTTCGCTTCCAGAGTGCCCACTTTGAGCTGGGCGGTCGGCATTTGGGTCGCGCGTGAGCTCTTCGCGCTGCCGGTGATGAGCCGCCTGACCAAGAACGCAACTGGGCTCGGCACCGTGGACCAGTTCCGAGGTGTAGTGGTGCCCCTGCTGGCTTCGGCGATCATGGCCGCCGCGCTCCTGGGCCTGCGTTCGGCGCTACCTCAGTCTATACCGCCGCTCGCTCGCCTGGTCGTCATGGCCGGCACGGGCGGTGCGGTGTTCGTTGCGGTCCTCGCGCTGTTGGATCGCGCGCTCCTGAACGGCGTCCTCAAGTTCGTCCTTTCCGCGGTCGGTCGGCAACGTGAGCGCTTGGGCGTCACCCCGGTGGACGCCGGCTCCCCCCTCTCGAGCGGCGCAAAATGAGCACGCAAGCCAAGCGCCTCAGGGTCCCCACCCTCGATCTCGCGCGATTGATCGCAGCGGCCTGCGTCGTGATCTTTCACTACGGCTTCCATGGCGGAGTGATCCATCAGTATCTCGATGCCTACCACCCGAGCCTCGGTGCGTGGACGCGCTATGGTTACCTAGGCGTCAATGTCTTCTTCGTGATCAGCGGCTTCGTCATTGCTTGGTCGGCCGAAGGCGCAAAGCCTTTCGACTTTGCCTGGCGACGCTGGTTGCGCGTGTACCCGACCTTCATTTTTTGCGTCTGTGTGACGAGCCTCGTGGTGCTCGTAGCGCGTGACCCACACTTCCAGATCACGCTGCGTCAGTTCCTCGCCCATGCGATCGTCGATCCGCGCCGCTTCCGGCTCGAATTCGTCGATGGAGTGTATTGGACGATAGTCAGCGAATGTCAGTTTTACGCGTTCGTCGCCGTCGGCTTGAGTATCCCACGGTTGCGTAAGCACAAGACCGCCTGCATCTGGGCCTGGTTCGGCCTCACGCTGCTCAATGAGTACGTCTTGGACCTGCGTATGCTGCGCTTCGCGCTGGTCACTCAGTGGTCGAGCTTCTTCATCTTGGGCATGATGCTCTTTCGCCTCAAGACGAAGGCTCTCCAGCGCGGGGACGCGGCGTTGGCGCTGGCCGCCTTCGCGGTTGGTGTGCAGCTCGAGCTGAAGGATGCTCACTATCGCTTTCGAATCGCACCGGACTATTCGCCGTGGGTCGTCGGACTCGTGCTCACGGGTTCGATCGCGCTACTCGTGTACAGCATGCGCTTTCGATTTCGGCCCGCGGTGGAGAACGAGCTGCGGCGCTTGGGCATGATTTCTTACCCGCTCTACCTGCTGCACGGCACGATTGGCTACATCTCGATCAATCGCTTGGAACCGCGCATCGGCTTGCCGGCGGCGTTCGCGGTCACCGTCACCCTGGTTCTGGCGCTCGCGAGTATCGTGGCGTTCGTCGTCGAACCCCGGCTGAAAACGGCGTGCACGGCCCTGCTGCTCCGCGCACCATGGCGGGCGATGCGTCCATCGCCGCAGGCGATTCCCACCGCCGTGCTGAGCGCACCGGCGGAGACGGGCTTGACACCGCTCGCCCGCCAGAGCCGACCTCCGGAGCCGCTGTCATGAGGTCCTCGGCGTTTATCGGCTGTGTGCTGTGCACGGCCTGCCAAGTGGCCGGCAATTCTTCAGCTGGCAACAAGACGAGCTCGCCGCTGAAGGACACTTCTCGCCTCCGTGAGCGCACCAAGGCGAGCGCGCCTACCGTCATTCAGCCGAGCTACACCGTCGATGAGCGCGAGCTCGTACCGTCGCTGATGAACGACGCCAGCGCCTGGCGCGTGGCTGGCGGGGCCAGCGGCGGTCTGAAAGCATCGGGCAGCGCTTTCCTGAGCGCGGTGAGCCAGACGCGAACCATTGCCCCTAACCTGCTCCGGCCCCACCGCTCGTATCGATTGAGCTTCAGCGCGCGCGCCCTCGGCACGGGTGAAGTGTACGTGGGCGTGAAGTTCCGCGAGCCCAAGGAGTCGAAAACATTTCGAACCTTCCGCGAAACCGTGAAGGGCGACGCCGTACGGACGTATCAAATCGAGTTCACGACGCCCGCATACGTGGCGGCCGCCGAGTTATTCATCGAGACCAAACAAGCCGAATTGGAGCTCAACGCGCTGTCGCTACGCATGCGCGAGCCGTTGCCGCAGACTCAGCCCGTCACATCGTGGGCCGGTTCCTTCGTGCCCGAGGGCTATGGGTTGGTTTTCAACGACGAGTTCAACGGCAGTGAGCTCGACCGGCGCAAGTGGTTCACCCGCTACATCTATTCCGGAGAAACGCTCGATCACCTGAACAAGGAGAATCAACGTTACGCCGACAACGGCAATCACCGCCTCGCGGGTGGCACGTTGAACCTGACCGCGACGCGGCTGAAGCTCAGCCAGCCGTCGGGCGCAAACTACGAGTCGGGCATGATCCGCTCCGATTTCACGCTGACTTACGGTTTTCTCGAAGCGCGCGTGAAGATGCCGAAGGGGCTGGGGGTTTGGCCGGCGTTTTGGCTCAACTCCGACGTATCGGAGAGCGGGCGCTTCGGCTGGCCGCCGGAGATCGACATTTTCGAATACGTGAACAACGGCAAAGAAGACAAGCCGAACCAACTGCACATCAGCACCACGGACACGCCGGGGGAGCCCACGCAGTTCACGTTCTTGCACGAGAAGTTCTCGACCCGCATCAAGGAGTACTTCGCGCCGTTCAACTTCGATGAGGGCTTTCACACCATTGGCGCGGAGTGGACTCCCCGCGATGTCACCGTGTACGTAGACGGCTTGAAAATCATGACCAGCACCATGCGCTGGGTGTACGCGGACGGAACTCAGGCAGGCCCTGCGCACGTGCTGTTGAACCTAGCCATCGGCGACGGTTGGGCGGGCCGGTACGGCATCGACGACTCGGCGTTTCCACAAGCTTTTGCCGTCGACTGGGTGCGCGTGTACCAAAAGGGCCCCCCGCAAAGCCGCGAGTAGATCGCCGAATCTCGGCCCCTGAAACCGGCCGGACACGACCGGCAGGCCAGCATCGGGTCCCTTGAGGCTCGAGCTCCAAGACATCAGCAAGGCCTATCCCGGGGTTCGGGCAAACGATGGCGTTTGCTTGAAGGTGGAGGAAGGAGAGATCCACGCGGTCCTCGGAGAGAACGGCGCGGGCAAATCCACGTTGATGAAGATCATCTACGGCGCGGTTCAGCCCGACTCGGGTCGCATGCTCTGGCACGGTCAACCGCTGCGCGTAGCCAGCCCGGAGCAAGCGCGCCGGCTCGGCATCTCCATGGTCTTCCAGCACTTCTCTCTGTTCGAGTCGCTGACGGTGACCGAGAATGTGTGGCTCGGCCTCGACGAACGATCACGTACGCGGGTCGCCGAGCGCATCCGCGAACTTGGGAAAGCTTACGGGCTCGAGGTCGATCCCGAGCGTCCGGTGCACACGCTGTCGGTCGGTGAACGGCAGCGGGTCGAGATCGTGCGCGCGCTGCTGAGCGAGCCCAAGCTGCTCATTTTGGACGAACCGACCAGCGTACTCACGCCGCAAGCCATCGCGGATTTGTTCGTGACATTGCGTCGGCTAGCCAAAGACGGCTGCTCGATCTTGTACATCAGCCACAAGCTCGACGAAATTCGCGCCTTGTGCGATTCATGCACCGTCCTGCGCGCCGGCAAAGTCACGGGTGAGGTGAGCAAACCCGCAGGAGAAAGCAACGCCAGCCTTTCGCGACTGATGATCGGCGCGGAGCCGCCGCGCCTGGAACACCGGCCCTTCGCGCCGGGGCGCGTGCTGCTGGAGATCAGCGAGCTGAGCCGGGACAAGCCGAGTGAGTACGGCACGGCTTTGAAGGAGCTCAACTTCAGCGTTCGCAGCGGCGAGATCTTGGGCATCGCGGGCGTTTCGGGGAACGGCCAGGCCGAACTGCTCGCGGCGCTCTCGGGTGAAGACTTGCGCGCAGGCCGGGGCTCGGTGCACCTGCTCGACACACCGGTAACGCAGCTGGGCCCAGTCGAGCGACGCAAGCTCGGTTTGCACTTCGTGCCCGAAGAACGACTCGGGCGAGCGACCGTACCCAGTCACTCGCTCGCCAACAACGCGCTCCTCACCCGCAAGGCCACCTTGCCACCCAGCTTGCTCCTGCAGAAGAGGCCGCTGCGCGAGTTGGCCCGGCATTTGATTCAGCGCTTCTCGGTGAAGACGCCCGGTCCGGCGACGGCCGCGCGCAGCTTGTCGGGCGGCAACCTGCAAAAGTACGTGGTCGGTCGTGAAATCGACGCCTCGCCGCGGGTGCTGATCGTGGCTCAACCGACTTGGGGGGTGGACGTGGGCGCCGCTGCGCAAATCCGCGCTGAAATACTCAAATTGCGGGATGCCGGCTCGGCCGTGCTGGTGGTCAGTGAAGAGCTCGACGAACTGGTCGAGCTGAGCGACACGTTGCGCGTGATGGCCGCCGGGCGCTTGTCTCCGCCGATTGCTACGCGCGACGCCAACCGTTCGTTGATCGGCGAATGGATGAGCGGACTTTGGCCGAAGGCGTCAGCGCGCGCCGCGCAGGAAGGGCACGCGTGATCAAGCTCGAGCCCCGCGCCGAACCCGCTCGTTGGCTCGCGCTCGCCTCGCCCGTGTTGGCGTTGGCCATCACCGTGGCGCTCGGGGTGCTGCTGTTTCTGCTGCTTGGAAAAGACGCGCTCAGCTGCCTGCAAATGTTCTTCGTCGAACCGATCAAGAACGCGCGCGCGCTGGCCGAGCTATCGATCAAGGCTACGCCCTTGCTGTTGATCGGCTTGGGGCTCTCGTTGTGTTTTCGCTCGAACGTGTGGAACATCGGCGCCGAGGGCCAGTTCATCTTGGGCAGTATTTTTGCGACCGGGGTCGCCCTGCGCGCAACACCCGAGAGCGGCACCGGGCTCGTTGTGGCGTTGCTGCTCGCAGGCGCACTGGGCGGCGCGCTGTGGGCGAGCATCACGGCCGTTCTGCGTGATCGCGGCAACGCGAGCGAGATCCTCGTCAGTCTGATGCTCGTGTACGTCGCCGAGCAACTCCTGGCGTATCTGGTCAATGGCCCTTGGAAGGACCCGAATGGCTACAATTTCCCGCAAACCATCACCTTCCTCTCGAGCGCGCGCATCCCGCGCTTGATCGAGGGCTCGCGCGCCAATATCGGCGTGCTCTTGGCGTTGCTCTCTGCCGCCGCGTGCGCGCTGTTCATGCACAAGAGCTACGCCGGCTACCGGCTCGACGTCGCGGGGCTGTCCCCCGCCGCGGCGCGCTACGCGGGGTTTTCCTCGCGCAGCGCGCTGTGGCTACCACTCTTGGTCTCGGGTGCACTGGCCGGCCTGGCGGGCGCGCTGGAAGTGGCCGGTCCCGACGGCCAGCTCACGACTCACGTGCCCTTGGGCTACGGCTTCGCCGCTATCATCGTTGCCTTCGTGGGTCGGCTCGACCCATTGGGCGTCACGCTCTCTTCGGTCTTGATGAGCATGTTCTTCATCGGCGGTGAGCTCTCCCAATCGCGCCTCGGCTTGCCCAAATCGATCACCGGGGTCTTCCAAGGGCTGCTGCTGTTTTCACTGCTCACGTGCGACACGTTCGTCAAAAACAAGCTGCGCTTCGTCAGCTCTGGTTCGCGTCAGGCGGTGGCCAAGTGAGCGAGCTGCTCCTGCTATTGGCGTCGTCTATCGACTCGGGCACGCCGCTGCTGTTGGCCGCGCTCGGACTGATCATCAACGAGCGCTCGGGCGTGATCAACTTGGGTGCCGAAGGCCTGATGTTGATCGCCGCAGTCACGGGTTTTGCCACCGCCCTGGCCACCAAGAACGATGCCCTCGCGCTCTTGGCCGGAGCCGGGGCCGCCGCGCTGTTTGCCGCATTTTTCGGCTTCTTGGTGATTTGGTTGAACGCCAATCAGTACGCGACCGGCCTGGCTCTGTCGCTGTTCGGCAGCGGTTTCTCGGCCTTCGTGGGCATCCGCTACACGCAAGAGAGCTTGGCGGTCGCCACCCAACGCGGCATCCCCGGACTATCACAGCTACCCATCTTGGGCCCCGTGCTCTTCACCCACCACTACTTGGTGTACGTGGCAGTGTTGCTCGCAGTCGCATTGTCTTGGTTCCTGTTTCGCTCCAAGGCCGGCCTGACATTGCGTGCGGTGGGAGAGTCACCGGAGTCGGCACAGGCGCTCGGCTACCCGGTGCGCTCGATTCGCTTGGCCGCGGTCGTAGCGGGAAGCGCGCTCGTGGGACTCGCGGGCGCGTTCGTGTCCGTCGTGTCTACTCCGCTTTGGGTCGAGGGCATGATCGCCGGCAAGGGGTGGATAGCACTGGCACTCACGACCTTTGCAACCTGGCGCCCCGCGCGAGCCCTGCTGGGCGCTTACCTGTTCGGAGGCGTCACCATGCTGCAGCTGCACATGCAAGGCCGCGGCGTGAACCTGCCGGTCGAACTGCTGACCGCATTACCGTACCTCGCGACCATCCTCGTGCTCGTGCTGATCTCGCGCAATCCACGGTGGATTGCCGCAAACATGCCCACCTCTCTGGGAAAGCCCTTCTACCCGGGATCCTGAACATGCCTCGTCTCCTCGATCGCCCTCTCAATCCACGTTCGTCGGCTTCGCTGTTGGCGCTCGCCGTCTTCTCGTTCGCGGCCTGCGACAAGAAGCCGAGTGGCAACTCCGCCCCCGTATCCTCCGCGGCCGCTCCTGCCGCGCAGCCCGCGGAGGTCAAGGCCGCCCCTGGCCCGCTGAAGATCGCGTTCGCGTACGTCGGTCCAGTCGGAGACGCCGGCTGGACGTTCGCGCACGACAAGGCGCGCAAGGAAGCCGAAGCCGAGTTCGCCGGCAAAGTGAAGACGAGCTTCGTCGAGAACGTGCCGGAGGCCGCGGACGCAGAGCGTGTCATTCGCGACATGGTCGACCAAGGCAACACGCTGATCTTCGGCACCACCTTCGGCTACATGGAACCAATGCTCAAAGTCGCGAGCGACCACCCGAACGTGCATTTCGAGCATGCCACCGGTTACAAGACGGCGCCGAACCTACGCACCTACGACTCGCGCACCTACGAAGGCGCCTATCTGGCGGGCGTGGTCGCCGGCGCGATGACCAAATCGAAGACGCTCGGCGTAGTCGGCTCGATTCCGATCCCGGAAGTAATTCGCAACATCGACTCGTTCACGCTCGGCGCGCAAAGCGTGACCCCCGATGTAAAAACCAAAGTCGTCTGGGTCGGAAAATGGTTCGATCCGCCGAAGGAAGGCGAAGCCGCGCAAGCCCTGCTCGACCAAGGCGCGGACGTGTTGATGCAAAATACGGATTCGTCCGCCGTGCTGCAAACCGCTGAAAAGGCTGGCAAGTTCGCGTTCGGCTGGGACTCCAACATGGTCAAGTTCGGCCCCAACGCCCACCTCGCCTCAGCCGTGATCAACTGGACGCCGTACTACAAGAACGCCATCCAACAGGCCCTCGACGGTTCGTGGAAGACAGGCCAAACCTGGTGGGGCGTGAAGGATGGCGCCATCGATCTAGTAGCCATCTCGGACAAAGTCCCCGCAGCGACCAAGGCCAAGATCGAGGAGATCAAGAAAGGCTTGAAGGATGGCTCGTTCACCATCTGGAAGGGCAGCATCAAAGACCAGGCCGGCAAAGAGGTCGTGAAAGACGGCGAAAAGGCCGACGACAAGCTGCTGCTCGGGATCAACTTTTACGTGAAGGGCGTGGAGGGCAAGCTCCCGTCGAGCAAGTAGGCGCGGGCGGCAAAGGCGGCGCAACTCGCGCCGCCCCACGACCCGTCAGGTAACGCTACGCCGGCGGCGAATCGTCCACACCGTGAGCGCGACCAGAGCCACGCCAGTCGCAATCGCGACCCACACGCTGGGCGGCGTCGAGCGCATCAGCTCGAACAGCTTTTCACCGAAGAAGCTGACCAGAAACAGCGGGATGGCGTAGCCCACCAGCGAGCCCCAAATGTGCGTCCAGAAGCCGACTTTGGATAGGCCCAAGAACGTGTGCAGCATTTGCGGCATCCAAAACACGAACCGCAGCAGGGCAACCGTGGTGAACGCGCGCGCGGCCAGCGCTTCGTCGTACTTGTGGAAGCGCGCGGGCAGCCGCCGCTCGAGCCAATCACGCGCGACGAAACGCGCGAAGGAAAAGCCGACCACGCTCGCGGCCATCGTGCCGGCCATGGACACCGCGAAGGCGACCGGCCATGGCCAAATCAATGGCGCGGCCATGACGAACACGGTTCCGGGCACGCCGAACGGCTGCAGCAGCGTGTAAGAGACCAAGAACACGACATAACCCCAGCCGCCCAGGTCTCGAAGCAAATGGGCAATCCCGGAGGGGTCGGAGAACAGCTTCAGGATGCCTAGGCGCTGCGCGACCACCAGCAGCACCACGACCGCGGCCAGCGCTCCGAGCTTTACAGCTCGTGAGTCTCGAGGACCGGCGATCGAACCTTCCATCAGCTTTCAGTCCTGGAGCCAAGGGCCCCTCTTGGCAACTGAATCATGCGGCGCCGCCGATTTTTTGCGTCGTGGGTGCAGCGCCGCTCGAAATCGAGCGAATTCAGCCGCCGCCCAAGGTCTGCAATTCGCCGGATGGGTAATTTCGCGCGCCTGGCGGAGCGGCATGCGCGATCTTCAACAGAGCCCGCGCGACGACCTCGGCTTCGATCGGACGCGAAGCGAACGGCTTCAGCAAACCGCCAAAGAAGCGCGAGGTCACGATCATGGCGCGCTCCGCCGGTCGCGACTCCGCGCGATCACCCAGCAACAAAGACGGTTGGGCGATCGCGAGCGATGCAAAGCCGAACGTGCGCAGATCGGCTTCGGTCTCGCCCTTCACCTGATTGTAAAAGATACGCGACTTGCGGTCCGCGCCCAAGCTACTGACGAGCACGAACCCGCGCGCCCCCGCCGCCGATGCGGCCCGGGCAAACGCCAGCACCGCGTCGTGATCGACCGCGCGGAATGCCTCTTGGCTGCCCGCTTTGCCGATCGTCGTGCCGAGTGCACAGAACGCGACCTCTGGCGCCGCGACCCCCCGAGTATCCAGCGCCGCAAAGTCGACCGCTCGTTGCTCGAGCTTGGGGTTCGTGATCGGGAGCTGCTTACGCCCCAAGGAAACCACGTGCTCGACCTGCGGGTCGTCGAGCAGCAGTGACAGCAAGTGCGAGCCCACGAGACCCGAAGCTCCGGCGACCCAAGCGGTTTTCATCAGCTCAAGATAACCGTTACCGCGCGCGACCCAATAGGTTTGATTGGTTCGATGGTCACCAACTACTTCTCGACGCCCCCAGCCTTCGGCGGCGCGCTGCGGCTCCGCAGAGAGAGGCAGCCCCTTTCGTGGCATGGCCAGTGCAGTGCCCTTGGTCGATGCACCACGGGGTCAGATCGGGAACGGAAAATCCGCTCCCTACGCCGGTGAAGGGCACGCGCCCGACCGAAGAGCGAGCACTTGCGGCGAAAGAAGCGATGCGGCCACGACACACTGTGGTTCGGAAGGCACACCAGATCGTCCTCTGGCACGGCCTCGCCGGGGCGGCGTCGGCGCTGATGGTCATGCTGGCGAGTCCGAGGTCGCGCGCGGCGGACTTAGACGAAGCTCGAGCTTATCCCGCCTCACCGGCGGAGCCAGACGCTTCATCCGTGGATGCACCAGAGAACGAAGCCGGCTTCACCACGCGCCGCTTCGTCCTGCAAACGCGCACGGGCTTCGCGACCAGCGTCGGCTTCGTGGGCGTCCTCGCCGAACTCAATCTCCACGATCGTTTGGCGATCAACGCCGGTATTGGCAGCAATTTCTACGGGTGGTCGCCGGCCTTCGGCGTTCGCGTGCGGCCAATCGTCGTCACATCGAACATCGGCACTAGGCGCAGCGTCGCGTTCGCGCTCACGCTCGAAGGGTCGCTCTCACGCGCAGCGTTCGGGGAGCAGCCGAGAATCGGAGTGTACTGCATCGAAGAGTGTCGGCCGCCGCCGCCGCGTCTCCAGACGCGCTACGTGAGTTGGGGACAGCTCGAGCTTGGCTTCGAGATGCGCGCCGCCGAGCACTACCAATTCCTCGGTTCGCTCGGCGCGGCCAAAATGCTCGGCGAGCCACGCTTCACCTGCACTTGGCAGACGACGATGGAGAGCTTCGACTGCACCACTGACACGCGCATCACCCCGCGCGTCTTCGTGCTCACTTTTGCCGTCGGCTACGCCTTCTGAGACACCGGTTTCACGCGCGACGCGCACTCTTTCGCGCGTATTCGAGCCTCGCTCACGTCGTCGGCATTGGCCAGCGCAACGCCCATGCGGCGGCGCGTGAACGCCTCGGGCTTGCCGAACAAGCGCAAATCGCTCTCGGGCACGCGCAACGCTTCGTCCACACCTTCGAACGCGATCGCCGCTTCATCCAGAGCGCCGTACACGACCGCGCTGGCACCGGGTCGGCGCAAGCTCACGTCTACCGGCAAGCCGAGGATGGCGCGGGCATGCAGGTCGAACTCGGAGAGCCGCTGCGAACACAAGGTCACGAGCCCCGTATCGTGCGGGCGCGGGCTGACTTCGGAGAACCACACTTCATCACCGCGCACGAACAGCTCCACACCGAAGATGCCGCGGCCCCCGAGATCGTCCGTCACCGCGCGGGCGATCGCGCGCGAGCGCTCGAGCGCGACGGGTGACATCGCGTGCGGCTGCCAGCTCTCGACGTAGTCGCCTTTGACCTGCACGTGCCCGATCGGCTCGCAGAAGTACGTTTCGACTTGGCCACTCGGTCCGACCGCGCGTACGGTCAGCAATGTGATTTCGTAGTCGAAAGCAATCGCGCCCTCGACGATTACTTTGCCTTGATTCACGCGCCCGCCCTGGCTCGCGTACTGCCACGCGGCCGCAACATCATTCGGGCCTTTGAGCATCGATTGCCCTTTGCCCGACGACGACATCACCGGTTTGACGAAACACGGGTAGCCGATGCCGCTGTCGATTGCCGCTTCTAGCTCTTCGAGGCTCTCGGCAAAGCGATAGGGCGAGGTTGGCAGCCCCAGCGTCTCGGCCGCCAAGCGCCGAATGCCTTCTCGGTTCATGGTCAGCTGTGTGGCCCGTGCCACGGGGATCACCTGCGTCAAACCGGCGGCCTCGATCTCGCGCAGCGTATCGGTGGCAATGGCCTCGATTTCCGGCACCACGAAGTGCGGGCGCTCACGCTCGACCAACTCGCGCAACGACGCCCCGTCCGTCATCGTGATCACGTGCGACCGATGCGCAACTTGGTGCCCGGGCGCGTTCGGGTAGCGATCGACGGCGATCACCTCCACGCCCAAGCGCTGCAGCGAAATGATCACTTCTTTGCCCAATTCGCCGCTACCGAGCAGCATCACGCGGGTGGCCGAGGGAGACAGCGGAGTTCCGATGCGCATCGCTCAGGCAGTACTTCCGTTGCCGGCACCGAGCAAGAGGCTGCGGGCCAAGTCCGCGCAAGCTGGGCCGTTGAATCGTGTTTCGAAAAAGAGTCTATTGGCGTCTGCGTCGACGATGAGCGGCCCGAGCGAATACCAGTGCTACACCGACGGCTCCTGCAAAGCCGCCGACGGCGCGCCGGGCGGCTGGGGTTTTCTCATCAAACGCGCAGGTGCGGCGCCCGTCGAAGGCTATGGCAAAGCCCACGGCACCCTTGCCAAGGTCATGGAGTACCAAGCCGTAGCCGAGGCTCTCGCCGTGTTGCCCGTGGGGGCACGGGCTGTCGTTTTCTCGGACAATCAATCGCTCATCGAAAACCTGAGCAAGCAACTCGCAAACTGGACACGCTCCAACTTCGCGAAGATAGACCCGCAGATCGTCGACAGTGCGCGCAAGATCGCCGCCTGCATCGGTGAGAAGCAACTCGTGATGCGCTGGCAATGGTTACGCGCTCACAACGGCAACGCCGGCAACGAACGCGCCGACGCCCTCGCCGCCCAGGGCGCCCGCGAAGCCAAAGCCGAGCTGAGCGCGCGCCGACGGCCCGGGCCGCGCTGACGCTAGCGAGTTGGTGGGTCGAATCCCTGCGCAACTGCGCCGGGCCGTGGCCGACCGTGGCTGCATGCCAACTTGCGGCTGAAACCAAAGCTTTTGCCGTCACACGTCGCGGCCAAGGCTGCCCTCGCGTCGATCGACGAACTCTCGTCACGACGTGGCGTGTGATGACCGAAGCCTGTCAGCTGTCGCTGTCGCGCGTGGGAGAAAAAGCGGCGCGTGCGTTCATCGACAGTGGCGCTCGCGGGGAGCTCGGAACCGGACGAATACTATCTACCGATCTGCGCGACTTCGGCGCCTATCGCTGGAAGAGCAGAAAGCCATTCCAAAACCTGGCGCGGGTCTGAAGCCGCCGGCCCGCCGATGAAAAATGTCACGGTGCGCGGGCGCGCAACTGTGGAGTAATTGCGCGGGCGTCGAGAGTCGAAACTTCAGCGACGAAAGTCGAGTAGTTTCGATACATGACTAGCTCTCGCAGTGACGCGTTGATCTTCTTCGGTGCCACGGGCGACTTGGCGCACAAACAGATTTGGCCCGCGCTGTTCGCGCTGACCAAGAGCGGGCGTTTGGATTTTCCCGTGATCGCGGTGGGCCGCAAAGACATCGGTAGTGACGCGATCCGGAAGAAGGCCAAGGAGAGCATCGAGGAGAGTGGCCACTTCGACGCCGAGACCTTCGAGCGACTGTCGAAACGCTTGAGCTACGTAGCCGTCGACTACGAGCGACCGGAAACGTTCGACGCGATCAAGCAGGCGGTGGGGACCGCGAGTCGCCCGCTGAGTTACGTCGCGCTCCCGCCGGACATTTTCGAGCGGGTCGCCGCGAACCTCGCGCAGGCGGGACTGGCCGAGGGTGGGCGGTTGGTGGTCGAAAAGCCGTTCGGTCACGACGGGCCGTCGGCAAAGGCCCTGAGTGAGGCTTTGTACCGCTATTTTCCGGAACCCGCGCTGTTCCGCATCGACCACTACCTGGGCAAGGAGCAGGTGGAGAACATCGTGTACTTCCGGGCGGCGAACCCGCTGTTCGAGGCGGTTTGGAGCCGCGAGCAAGTCGCCTGCGTCGAGATCACGATGGCGGAGAGCTTTGGCGTCAAAGGGCGGGCGGAGTTTTACGACGAGGTGGGAGCTATCCGTGACGTCGTGCAGAATCATCTATTGGAGGTCGTTGCTTGTCTAGCCATGGAACTACCGAGCGAACGCGGTTCGGTAGCGCTGCGCGGCGCGCGCACGCGCTTGCTCGGCCGAGTATCCGCGCTCGAGCCGAGTGATTTGATTCGCGCTCAGGTTCGCGGCTACACGAACGAAGAGGGCGTGGCGAAGGATTCGAGAACAGAGACGTTTGCGGCGCTGCGCTTGTTCGTCGACTCACCGCGTTGGCAGGGCGTGCCCTTTTACATTCGCACCGGCAAATCACTCGCGGTCAGCGCGACGGACGCGCTCGTGCGGTTCAAGGCCGCGGGGGGGCCCGTGCTCGACGATCAGCGCCCGCCCGCGCAGAACACGCTGCGGTTTCGGCTCAGCCCGGACGACCAAGTGGCACTGAAGACGAACGTGCGCGCGCCGGGCGATGCGGAGCGGGGGCAAGCCAGTGAATTGGTCCTGTGCCGCTCGTCCGCGGGTGCGCTCTCCCCCTACGAGCGGCTACTCGGCGACGCGCTCGAGGGGGATGCGACGCTATACGCCGAACGCCAAGCGGTCGAGGAGTCGTGGCGCGTGTTCGATGCCGCACTCGCGAGCCAATCCGAGCTGTTCGAGTACGATGAAGGCTCGTGGGGGCCGGAGGAAGCGGCGCGGGTGGCACCTGACGGGGGCTGGACCAACCCGACCGTCGGCGACAAGTGCGCGTGATGACTCAACCGACCATCCTGCTCGCGGGCGCCGCTGGCGATTTGGGAACGCGCATCGCCCGCGCGCTGATCGCGCGGGGAGCGAATCTCCGCGCGCTGGTGCGCAAGCAAGCGTCCGCTTCGGAGAACGAGCGCGTCGCGGCCTTGGGGGCGAAGCTAGTGTCCGCTGACGCGCATGACGTCGACTCGGTCGCGGTTGCGTGCGAGGGCGCAGTTTGCGTCGTGTCGGCTTTGAACGGGCTACGCGACGTGATCGTCGATCGCCAGAGTGTGTTGCTAGACGCCGCGGTGCGCGCGGGAGTACCGCGCTTCATTCCCTCGGACTACGCGGCTGACTTCGCCAAGACCACGCCCGGCGAGAACCGCAATTTCGACCTGCGTCGCGAGTTCATGGCGCAGGCCGATCGCGCACCTCTGCGCGTCACTTCGATCTTGAATGGCGCGTTCATGGATATGCTGGGCGCGGAGATGCCCATCATTCGACCACGCCTGCGACGCGTGTTGTATTGGGGTGACGACCCGAATCAAGCGCTCGACTTCACGACCAAAGAAGACGTGGCGGCGTACGTGGCGGCGGTCGCGCTCGACGGAAGCACGCCGCGCTGGCTGCGCGTCGCGGGCGACGTCACGACCGCCGCCGGCATCGCCGACGCGATGAGCGAAGTGACCGGCGAGCGCTTCCGCACGTTTCGCGTGGGCAGTATTGGCGCGCTCGGGGGGTTGATTCGAGTCGCGCAGCTGTTGGCGCCGCAACCGACGGCCGTATTCCCGCCTTGGCAGGGCATGCAATACCTGCGCGACATGTACAGCGGCAAGGGCAAGCTCCAGCCGCTCGACAACGACCGCTACCCAGAACTACGCTGGACGCGAGTTCGGGAATCGTTGGCAAAGCGTTATCGTTCGCCGAGCTAGCCGAAGTCTCGGCCGCGAGCCCGCGGCGCGCTTGCGCTCCGCCTCGAAAAAGGCGAATCGTCTGCCGCGGCATGCCCTCCACTACGTCCTCCCCTTCGCGCTCTCTGAACCGCAACGACTATCGCACGCTGGCTTTGGCGGCGCTGGGCGGCGCGCTCGAGTTCTACGACTTCGTGGTGTTCGTCTTCTTCACCAAAGCACTGAGCGCCGTCTTCTTCCCTCCGCAGATGTCGGAGTGGCTGCGCCAGCTGCAGACATTCGGCATCTTTGCGGCCGGCTATTTGGCGCGACCAGTGGGCGGAATCATCATCGCGCATTTCGGTGATTTGCTGGGCCGGAAGAAGATGTTCACCCTGAGCATCATGCTCATGGCCGTGCCCACGCTCGGTATGGGTCTCTTGCCGACCTATGCCAGCGCGGGCGCCATTGCGCCGATTTTGCTTTTGACGCTGCGCATCTTGCAAGGTGCGGCGATCGGCGGAGAAGTGCCCGGCGCTTGGGTGTTCGTCTCCGAGCACGTGCCCGAGCGGCACACGGGGTTCGCGGTGGGCACGCTCACGGCCGGCCTCACTGCCGGCATTTTGCTTGGCTCGCTCGTGGCCACCGGCATCAACACCGCGTTCGCGCCCGCGGAGGTGATCGCGTTCGGTTGGCGCATCCCGTTCTTGCTGGGCGGCGGTTTCGGCTTGTTCGCGGTGTACTTGCGACGTTTTCTACAAGAGACCCCCGTGTTTCAAGAGATGCACCGCACGCGCGCGCTGAGTGAGGAGCTGCCATTGAAGACGATCGTGCGCGGGCATTTCCCAGCCGTGCTGCTTTCGATGGCGCTCACTTGGGTGCTTTCGGCGGCGATCGTGGTGGTGATTCTGTTCACGCCCACGTACTTGCAGACGGTATTCAAAGTCGCGCCCAAAGTGTCGCTGCAAGCCAACAGCATCGCTATCGTGTGCTTGACCGCTGGCTGTGTGCTGTTCGGTTGGCTCGCCGATCGCATTGGCAGCCGTTTGGCCCTGTCTTTGGGCAGCGTTGCGTTGCTCGGCACGAGCACCATCTTCTATCATTCGCTACCTCTCGAGGGCCCGGCGCTGTTCTTCGCCTACGCTGTCACGGGGTTTTGCGTCGGCAGCATCGGCGTCGTGCCGTACATCCTGGTCCGCGCGTTCCCGCCCAAGATCCGCTTCTCGGGCTTGTCGTTCTCGTACAACGTCGCGTACGCCATCTTCGGCGGGCTCACTCCGGTCGTGCTCACGCTCTGGCTCAAGAGCGACAAACTGGCACCCGCACATTACGTCGCCGCGCTGGCCTCGCTCGGCTGCGTGCTCGCCTTCGTAAAACTCCGCGACGCGGCCTCGCGCGAATCAGAAACCCACCACTGAGCGATCGGCGTCCGCGCCCGCGGGTAGGTCATTTTTGACCGCACCCTGGGTGCGGTTCTGGGTCAGAAGTGACTGCACCCGGGGTGCGGTCTTCGCCCGTGGAGCGGCGGGGGGCGTTCGTCGTGCACACACTTCTTTACGAACGGACTCGGACGCCGAAGGCTGGGCCGCCCATGCCGGTCGCGTGACCATCGATTAAATTGACATTCGCGCTTGGAACGGTGCGTCGGAATACGGCGATTCGTCTGCTTGGCCCAGCGCCAAGATGCGGATTGCGACGCGGGAATGAAGCTGTGCTATCCGGGGCGCAGCTATGCCTGACCAGTTGTCCTCTGACCTGGCTTCGCTGAAGATCGACCGCAACGTGCGGCCGAAAGGCAGGAGCCCCATCGGTGCCATCATTACCACATTGCTGCTGCTCGGCGCGGCGGGCGCGGCTTACAAGTTCGGCTTGCCGTACTTGGAGTCGGCCGTATTCAAGACCGAGGTGGAGACCACGGAAGTGATCACGGTTTCTCCCGCGCAAGCTTCGGTGGAACTCACTTCGACGGGCTACGTGGTGGCGCAGCGGCTGTCGTCCGTGGCGACCAAGGTCGCGGGCAAGGTGAAGGTGCAGCACGTGAAGCAAGGCGCCAAGGTGAAGGCGGGCGACTTGTTGCTCGAGATCGATACCGCCGATCAGAAGGCGGGCATTGCGTCTGCGGACAGCCAAGCCGCGGCTGCGCGCGCGCGTGTCGCGACCGCGAAAGCCAACTTGCTCGACATCGAGCAGCAGACGCGTCGCGCGATGTCGCTGTCCGAGGCCGGAATCGGGCCGAAAGGCACGGCGGAAGATTTGGTCGCACGGAGCGGCTCGGTGAAGGCGCAAGTGCAAGCCGCGGAAGCCGAGGCCAGGGCGCAAGAAGCGCTCGCCGCCGCGTTGCGCGTGAACTTGGTCAGCTACACGGTGGTGGCGCCGATTTCGGGGACGGTCGTGAATAAGCCCCCGCAGGTGGGTGAGTTCGTCGGCCCGCAGCCGGCCGGCATCGCGATCGACATGGGCGGCGTGCAAATCGCGGATTTTTCGACGTTGATGGTCGAGACGGACGTGCCCGAGCAGCGCTTGTCGCAAGTGAAGATGGGCGGCCCCGCCGAGATAGTGATGGATGCGTTCCCGAGCAAGCGCTACCGCGGCAAGGCCACGGAAGTGACGCCCAAGGTGAATCGAACCAAGGCGACCGTCACCGTCAAGGTCGCGTTCGTAGACGAGAACGAGGGCGTGCTGCCCGACATGGCCGCGCGCGTCAGCTTCCTCAGCGGCGAGCTCGACAAGGAAGCCATGAAGACCCCGCCCAAGACCGTAGTGCCGGCGAGTGCCGTCGCGGATGTGCAGGGCGGCAAAGTGGTGTATCGAGTAGAGGGCGGCGTGGTGCGCATGACCAATGTGACGCTCGGGCCCGCGGTGGGCAGTGGCTTCGAGGTGCTGAGCGGCGTGAGCAGCGGCACCAAACTCGTCAGCAATCCGCCGCAAGGCCTCGCGGACGGGCAGAGGATCAAGGAAAGGAACGCGCGATGAGCGAGAGCAATAACGGCGGCGGCAAGAGCGACATCATTGCTCTCAGCAAAGTAGGCAAATCGTTCTGGCGCGGGAAAGAGCGCCTGGACGTGCTGCAGGAACTCGACCTGACCATGAAAGAGGGCTCGTTCGAGGCGCTCATGGGCCCTTCTGGCTCGGGCAAATCGACGTTACTGAATCTAATCGCGGGCCTCGACGTACCGACCTCCGGTTCGTTGAAAGTGGCGGGCGTCGAGCTGAGTCAGATGTCCGAGAGCGACCGCGCGGGTTTTCGCGCCGCGAACATCGGTTTCGTGTTCCAGACGTACAATTTGCTGCCGGTGCTGACGGCCGTGGAGAACGTCGAGCTGCCGCTGCTTTTGGCCAAATTGCCAGCGGCCGAACGGCGTAAGCGCGCGCAGACCGCGTTGCGCGTGGTCGGCCTCGAAGAGCGCATGGATCACTACCCGCGCCAGCTCTCCGGCGGTCAAGAGCAGCGCGTGACCATCGCCCGCGCGATCGTCAGTGATCCGAAGATCATCGTGGCCGACGAACCGACGGGCGACTTGGACCGCGTGGCCGCCAACGACATCTTGAACTTGCTGGGCAAGCTGAACACCGAGTTCAACAAGACGATCGTGATGGTGACGCACGATCCGGCCGCGGCCGAGCGCGCGTCCATTTGCCATCGCTTGGACAAGGGAGCGCTCGTTCTATGACGCTGCTCGGCGTTGCCGTGCGCAACATCAAGCGCAGCAAGTTGCGCACCGCGCTCACGTTGGCCGTGGTGGCGATCGCGACGCTCTTTTTCATCCTTCTCCGAACCGTGATCTGGTCTTGGACCTCGGCCTCCGAGTTTTCGGCCAAGGATCGCATCGCCACGCGCCATAAAGTCAGCTTCGTGATGAGCTTGCCCAAGCGCTACGCGGAAGAGATCGCTCAGATCCCAGGCGTGAAAGCGGTGGCTTACGCGAGCTGGTTCGGGGCTAAAAACCCCAAAGACGAGAGCGATTTCTTCGCTACGATCGCCACCGACCCCAAAGCATTGCTGGACGTGTATCACGAGATTCAAACCACGCCGGAGCAGAAGCAGGCATGGATCGAGAATCGTCGCGGCGCGCTGGTCGGTGATTCGTTGGCCAAGAAAGAGGGCTGGAAGGTGGGCGATAAGGTAACCCTCACCGGCAGCATCTATCCCGGTGATTGGGAGTTCTTCATCTCGGGCATCTACACCACGACCACTACCAACGTCGATCGCACGACGCTCTACTTTCACTGGGACTACATGAACGAGTCCCTACCCCAGCGGCAAAAAGATCAGGTCGGTTGGATCTTGGCCAACATCAATGATGCGGGCGCCTCGGGGCGGATCTCGAAGGAGATCGACGCCAAGTTCGGGGAGCGGGATCTGCAAACCGTGACGATGAGCGAGGCCGCGCTGAATCAGTCCTTCTTGGGCATGTTCTCCGCGATCTTGAAGGCGGTGGACATCGTGTCGGTGGTGATGATCCTGATCATGGGTCTGATCGTGGGCAACACGATTGCCATGGGCGTG
>Ga0247740_1000145_pt1 | contig 36962 bp, 57 predicted proteins | sample UWRJL148409B2_FD_180942 | JGI IMG/M metagenome (GOLD analysis project Ga0247740, IMG submission 180942) | Plant litter microbial communities from Arlington Agricultural Research Station in Wisconsin, United States - UWRJ-L148-409B-2 | ecosystem: Environmental > Terrestrial > Plant litter >...
TGTTATTGACTAATTCGTATTGGTAGTCGTGCGGGGTTATTGTCATTGTTTAGGTTTTAATCGGTCTAAAATGTAGTCACATAAATCGTATCCTTTTTCGCTGCTTTTCATAGCGCGCATAGAATAATTCGTATCTGGCATTAGTTGCTGTAACTGCTCTATTTTTTCTTGCCAGCGTTCTTCTGCCCCTAAGTCCGGGTAAAGCGTTACGTTTCTTCCTTTAAGTACTTTGCAACGTTTATAAGTTAAGTTAGTCAAGCTACCGGTTGCAAGCCAAATGTAATTAGGGTAAGCTATTGAAGCGATTATGGCAGTCTTTTCAGATTCTACTATACATACTGATCTGTCTGGGTATTTATTGAGCAAATGTTCCCCGAATAGGCATATTTCGAAGTTGTAACCGGGTATACTCAGAACCTTGTGAACCCATGTAATTAAAGGCTTAGGTTCCTTAACTCTCTTACCTGTTTCCTGATCGTATTGCATTATCTTACCAGATCTTATCAACCCCCGGTTATCTTCGTACCAAAACACTACTGCGCCAGGCCAATGCTTCGATGAACTAACGTGGTAATCGATATAGCTATCTGGGTAAACCGACCATAGCCACTTCATAAAATTGTTATCATAACGTTTTAGGTTGTTCATTGCATTCAGGAACGCTCCGCGATGGAAGTAGCTAATTATAGGCTCGGTGTAAGGTTCAGGTTTATACTCTGGCTGTATCGTTATATTTTGGAAATCTGCGCACCATTGAACAGCTTCCGGCTGCGGTATACCTTTATGAAATTGAACGAAATCTATAACGTCCCCCGATTTCCCGCAACCGAAGCACTTAAATATGTTCTTTGACGCGGATACAGTGAACGACTTCGATCGCTCGTTATGAAATGGACATGTGGCTGTATAATTAGCCCCGTCACGCTTTAATTCTATGAAATGGGATATTACCTTTACTATATCACAATTCTGCTTTACAGACTTTATTTCGGCTGTTGTCATAAAGTTTCCAACCATTCATTGAACATCTTATTAAGTTTACGAGGGTATTTATCTTGTAGCTCTTTCCATTTGGCTACCTGGCATCTGAGTGATGGCTTAAATGTTGGTTCTTTCTTTTTGCGTCCCATGTTATTTGTTTTTACCCCGAAACCCCGCCTTGTTAGGGCGGGGCGGGTTGTGTTTTTATCTTTGTAATAATGGGTTTATTATATAACCGTCGTTTTGTATTTCCTCTACAGTGTTAAGGTCGTGATCCAAGCCGCCAACCAACCAATTCTGATTAATTCCTCTAAGGTGAACATTGTCTGCGAAAACAACCGAATATGTGCCGTCGTCATTAATTCTAGCTTTAACCTTTTGGCCTACAAATTCATTTTGCCAAGCGTGAACGTTTTTTGATTTTTTGATAATTAAGATTGCGAATGCCATAATTGTAAGTTTTAAATTTTGCTGTGCCTTATTGACAGAACAAATATACAACTAATATTTGCACCCACAAATAAATACAAGACAATATTATTTTAATGACATCTCTATGACAATTACAATTCCATCTTAATCTCTCCGCGCTTAACCATACCCCGTATCGAACTTTCAGTTAACTTCGCGTCCGGCTTCATATCACCTAAATACTGAACAGTATAGATCCCTTTGTCAACCGCTTTGAAATATAATCTCCCAGCATCGCCAGACCAAACCTGTGCCTTTAAAGGCAGTACCACGTGATCAACTTCAACAACCGGAACAATCCTACCCCGCAATTCAGGGGAATATTCTTTACCTGGCAAATATTCTGCTCCAATGCTTGCCTGAATAACGAACGCAAATTTATTGATTAAATGCCGAACATGTAAGTTTTCCGCTGCCATATCCATATGGTCGGGCGGAACGATGATAGCGGCCTTTAGGGCATCAACTTTATACGGTATTGATTTGGCTGTCATAGCGATATATTCGATCTCTTTTGCGTTGAACAGGCACACCGTTTCTGGTATGCCGTCTATCAATTTACCTTTTCGTTTCGCTACCATGATAATTTGAATTTATCTGTTCCGAAATCGTTAATTAACTCTACGTTTATACCCTCGTTTCGTAAACGGTTAATCGCATAATCACCAACACGGATTCTTAACAGTTCGTTTTTGTGGTTCTGCGCCAATGTCATTAACTGGCTTCTGATCTGCCTGTACTCGATTGATTCGGTACGCTCAGCTAGGATTGTTGATAATAGTTTTTTAGGCATTATACTTTTGATTTTAAGGTTATTGTTTTTGTCGATTCGTCGCTTAACTTGAAAAATCCATCATCTAAAGCTCTGCTGACTTTCGTATAGGAAAATTTTAGTTGCTTAGCTATTGTCCCTATCTGCATCCCAAATGCAAAATAGCACTCGAATATGTAGGCTTTCTCTGATAGATTTAATTTATGTTTGTTTTCAGTTTCCATCTACCCCCAAAGGCCGGATCAATGTCCAGCCTTTTGAAGTGTAAGAAGATATTTAAATTTAATTTTTACGCCTAACTATTCTGATCCGGTTAGGCTTGCGGATACCCCATTTTAATGAGAAGTTCGTAAATATAATCCTTGCACATATGGGCTCTTTTTTCGATTAATGCCTGAGCTTTTTTGTCTGGTTTGAAAGTAAATGATTTTATCCTGTCTGATTCGGGTATCTCAATAAAGCTATCCTTAGTTGATGTATTAAAAAACAAATCTTTAGCCTTATCAAATTGAGCTTTACTAAAAATCATGTTATTGGCTATTTTATATCTAGCGTCATGTAAAGGCTCCCATTTAACAAACTTTTCAAATGTTTCAATAGACGCGTCAATAAGCGTATAGCATAAGCAAAGTTCATCAGACGGCCAAAGTATATCGTAAGATTGCAACTGCCACCAATAGCGGTCATTTGGTATATCAAATTCAAACATCGGGAATGTGTCAAGCGACCATGAGCATTTATTATCATAGGTAACCCGATTATGGTGCAAATCGCATTCACCCTCAACAAAGTCGTTTTTTCGTCGCTCGGTATTCTTATAGACCATGCCTAAATTAAGTTGCAAGGCCATTAAGGTAAACCCGTCCTCTTCGCTTTCATTGCCTTTGGCTACATACTTGTTTTTAAGATCTTCACGACGTTTATATAGGTAGTCTTTAAGCCACTTCTTGCAATGAGTTTTTGCCCCCTCTGGCAGCTCAGGATTGTCTCGTTTATAAACAAGTGTAAACATATCCAACTTTTGCTTATCGGTCAAATCTTTAGCTTTTGGTACGCCATTAGCGAAATCAGAAATTCGCTTGTTATAAATATCTAAAGTTTCTTTTTGCTTATCGGTTAAGCCGATTTCACCAGCGCAAATTTCAATAGTTGCGCTCGCCCTGATCTTAAATGAATCGGCTATTTGCCTTGCAGTTCGTTCCATTTCTCTTCGTAAAAATGTTTAATGTTCTCGGTTACGTGATCTTTTAATCCAGACATCGCGTCTAACGTATCTGCATTATCAATTAGCCTGACCATGCGGTCTTCCTCTTTAGTCCTGACCATTTCGGCTAACTTAGTATCCATCTGAAATGCAAGTACGTCCTTACGGTTTAGGTTAGCTCCGAAAATGTCCCCCAACTTGTCGGCTGCATCTTTGATAGCGATTGTTTCGGCTAAAGGGAACGCCATAGACAAAGCACCGTTGTTGATGTTTGCGAGGTCTGCAGGTGATGTGCCTTTTGCAGTTTGCAACTGGATAGCCCCGATACCGTCGTGAAAATCCATTTCACCGGTAAGTAAGTCACGATACCAAAGCCGTATGACAACATACACCCCGTTAAATGCTGTACCCTCTCTCAATATCTCAATACGGAACTTTTTAAATAGCTTTTTAAGCAGGTACTCTATTTTCTCAATAGGCAGGTACTTATAGCCATTAATGTAAGGGTGAACTTTTACCCAGCTTGCTGGCGGTTGCTGATTTAGATAGTGCGATAACTGATCTTCTTTTAATGCTAATCCAGGATTAGAGTATAGTTCCTGTATCGTTGGCATTTCTGGCTTTAGTGCTATTTCCATAGTTTATTTTAATTCTTTACTTAATTCAATCATGTAAGGCTTAATGATATTGCTAATTGCATAAGACAATGCCGCGCCAATTTCCTTACCTGTTTCGGTTTTAAATTCTGTTGTTGACATTTCACTGAATTGATCGAATATTTTACGTATCAGTTGTTTGTCGTGGTCGGTGTTTGACATAGCGCAATTTACTCAATAGGTACGACTAGTTTTGTAACGATGTAGTTACTGTAGTGATTTATAGGCTTCAATTATTTTCTGGAAGTAAGATCCGCTAAAGCACTTTTCTGGAGTATTGAATGTTATTGCCGCTTTGCTAACTGTAATGTCACCTCCGGTATGCGTTATAACGATATGTTTAGGCTTATTCTGCTCTTTACACCACTTCTCTGCGGCTTCTTTGGTTGAGAATGCTTTACTTTGTGAATGTCCATCAACTACAGCGTGGTTTTTAGCCAATGGACTACACTCGTCTTGAACCCATTTCGGGAAATTGGTTGCATCATAATGATACACTCTATAGTATGTATCCCCCTCATAAAGCGGTACACCATCTTCACTAGTCATAACGAACACCGGAACAGTGATGCCTACTTCGGAAGCGAAGTCTGAGAATGGGATTAAAAGACGATCTTTAGATAATTCCACATCATCCCATAAGAACTCGTTTTCGTACCAAATAGCGAATGGATATTTTCTATTTGGTATATAAAGAGAAATAGGATCTTCTCCACCGTTCCACGTCCAGCCTTTAGAGTGCATATGCTCCATCAGCAACTTAAACTCGCGTTCGTTGTTGACTTGGATTGCGCATTTACCGGATAGGATGCTATTTTTCTTATATGAGTTCGTGCAGTCAGTACATACGTTAGGTTGCCCATCCGTTCTTAGAGATAAGTCTTTTTCTCTTTCGCAGTCGGCACATTCAAAAGTTGCAAGCACTATTGTTGCCCAGTTCATACGCGAATCTTTTGGGTCGTAAACGCATTTCGAATTACCGTCCAATATTCGGCCTTCATCATTAAATTGGTATACCCCATTTAGAGTTATTTCGCCGCCACCCCACTTCACAACAGTCCCATCTTTGTAGTTATCATACGCATATTTCAGCAATTCATGTTTTTTCATTTTATCTTGTTTTAGTTGTTTCCCACTGACTATTTCTAACCTTAATAACTCCGCATTTATCTAGGCAACATAAAGTTACCATGACGATTAGCATTGCAGCCACGTATTGAACGAACGGAATAGGCCGCGTGTTTGTGTCTTGTTTTATGAATTTCTCTTTACCCATTGTATTTTCCTATAAGACTCTTGTAATTCTTTTAACTTATTCCACTCTTCTGGGTATTCCTGAGAAAACCACTTGTTTCTTGCTGATTCTATCACACAGTACTCTTCTTCGTCAAACTCTTTTATAGCCCACACAGGAGAATTATCTTCTGTAAATTTTCCATTTAATGACGAATGAGAATAGTTCGGCCATCCGCCATTAATTAATTTATGAACTGCTAAACCTGCTTGATTTGACAGAAGAAATTCCGAGTTTTCTGTTGTTACTTTGACGGCTGGTATAAGAGCAAATTTATGTTTCCATTCTGCGCCAACTTTATTTTGGTGACATTCATAATTATACCAATAAAGTGGCTTCTCTATGTTTTCTGTTACATTTACATATCCGAATGTAACCTTTACTTTTTGGCCTTGCCATTGATAATTATTCACCTACCACCTCCATTCCTACTAGTTTAACGGCTCCGATTAGAGTAGCGCGGCATTTGTACCGCAAATCAAACAAAGCCTTTACCTCCGCTGGCTTTTCGCTCGGCATAAGTTTAAAATATTCATTTGATTCGATGCCTTTAAAATTTGCATCCGCTTCCTCAAAGTTGGCTATTGCTCTGTTGAGGTGTTCGATTGATTGTTTTAGGTTTTCTAGCATGGTGTTTCGTTTAAGGCTTTGATTAATGCGTCTGCTTGCATCACTTTATATATAGCCTCTAATTTTAAGAAAAACATTACTCTTTCCATTGGGCTAATAGGGATTTCTTCCCCAACTATTTGCTGCATAGTATCCGTAGATAATCCGTCAGCATTGCTATTCGATATAGCCGCAAAATATTCGCGTTTGGTTAGTCCGCCAAAATCTGTTTCAATAATTGCGTTTGGATCGGTATGGCTAGGCATTAAAGCCTGTGCCGGATCATTTCCATCTGTTTTCATATTTCTACCCTTTAAGTATTACTTCGTTATAAAATCTGTTAGTTACTTTTTCCCAGTTTTCGTCTAGGTAGTCGGATGCTGATTGTGTTTCGCATGGTGCGCTTATAGCCTGACCATATTCGTCGCAATCAATAAGCTGATGTTCTACGTTCATGCCCCGTTCAACAACAAACGCCTCAATGCGTTCTGTCGGGATACTTTGGCTTTCTCCGTTCGTAAAGAAGAAAGTTGTTAAGCCTTTATATTCTTCTGTTGAGGCTAGGCCGATTGGTTTGATGCTCATGTTGTTTTGTTTTTGTTAGGACAAAGTAAAGCAAAGGAAACCAGACTAGCAAATTTATTTGTAAATAATTTTATTAAATATTTTATACAACTTATATGTATTATGCTTACATTTGCTTCATGACAAAAACAATTACAGAGAATAAGCGCAAACGTTTAGAACGGAATGAGCGCATTAAAGAAAGGTATAAAAAGGAAATGGCAGACGGTGGCATGAGTAGCGGTGTTATTGCCGGGATCTGCAAGTCGTATAATATGACTGCGCCTACGGTTTATTCAATTATTAATAATTAGATCGGTATGGAATTACAAAACACATTAGAAAATAAAGCGAAGTTCTTTGCGCAGTATTGGGGTCAAGCGGTGATACAAGACGTGGATAATTCTGGCGTAAGTCAAATTTACCCGGTTGTTCAATCCAATATGTACAGGTTTGAAGAAAGTATTTTACTACTCAAACCCCTTTCATCAATAACAGATGAAGATTTAGAACTATTAGTTCCTATCGTGCAATCAACATCTTATCATGGCTCATATCTTAAACCGAATATGGTTAAGCAAATTTTCAATGATTATTTAAATAAAGGGAGTTCCTTACATGGGACGCAATGGTGGCAGATGAAAGATTTCTTGCGCTCAAAAGGCTATGCCTTGCCTTACAACGGATTGTCTGTTGAAAAGCAAATTGAATACGGGTGGGTTAAACTAGCTACATCATGAAACCCACACACATCGCAATAGCATTAATTTGCATCGGACTTTTGGTTTGGGTTGTAAAATATATGGAGACGACATGAGAAGAAAAGTAGGTGACCGAGTAGAGGTCAAAAGCAGGTATTTCAATCCATACAACGATCATACGGGAACAATAGTAGAGATTGACGACCATTACCACGAATTTACAGTTGATTTCGACGAGGAATGGGGGGTTGATGGATTGAAGGTTTTTAATAAAGAAGAACTTAAAAGGGTTAAATCATGAAATCAATAACAGAAATACTTGACCAGATAGCGCCTAAATACGGGTACAAGGAGTATGTTCTTTTAGCTTATAGCCCAGGATATATTGGCACAGATAATTTGACAGCAGCGATACAAGAAGCAGCCGAAATTTATGCTAATCAGAGTAAGCAACCGCTGTCTGGTAAGGAAATAAGTAATCAGGCTAGTGCTATTTATTTTAAAAGGTACAGCGGATTTACTAGCGAACAAATACAGCTTGATAGAATTAGAAGCCTGCAAATATCGGCTTTTAAGGAAGGCGCCAAGTTCGCAGAAAGACAGCTTTTAAACCCCCTCCAAAACCCGACCTAACAGATCATATATGAACAACCTGAAAGCAAAAAGAGATAAAGCAGCAAACGATTTATGCTGCGAGGTTAGATATCAATTAGCTAACAATATTATTGATCAAGAAAAGTTACACTATTTTTTAGTAAAATGGATGGAGTTGACGGGTAAAACGAAATATGAAAGACCGAAGTTCAAATCCCCTGAACCTTTCTAAATCTCAGCCAATATATTACCTAGCACATCAACAACACGTTCCCCCAACTTCCTTGCTAAAAACGGCTTAATCAAAGGCCATACAGCAAGGAAAAGCAAACGTTTAACCCACCCCAATTTAGCTTCTTTAGCTAGATCCTGGGGTGTTACGTTTTCTAGTAAATCCACTTCGGCAACTAGTGATTCTATTTCTGAGCGTCTCATACCGACTGATTAATTTTATCTTCAACTCTACCTACCGCCTCGTTTGTGGTTGTAGTGATTACCTTTGCCGGTTCAAATAAGAAGTTCTTACCAATATAAGCAAGAAATGCACCGATTGCAACGGTTCCGATTTGTGGCCAGTTAAATTTCAGCACGCCTGTTTCTATTGTTTGCTGAACGACTACCAATACAGGTGTAGCTACTGCAAGAATAGCGCCCCTTAAAAAATCCCTTAATTGCAGTGTGAATTTAGGGCTTGAAATTACTTTTGTTTCCATGTTGTTTATTATTCTGTAACCTTGATAATCTATTTTCATATATTATTTAGCTAATTCTACGTGCGGTGCGTCTGGTAAACTTTTCCAATCAATACCGCAGACAATCGGAATATTAAGACATTTCGCTATAGCCTTTACGTGAACTACTATCAGCTTAAATGCTGCGTCATTACCCCAATCCAATTTTCCATTTATATATGGGCAGAAGTCTATTGCCTCGCCAAATCCAGAACTTTTAACCTGGTGATTACTCTTGTTCGTAGTTCCATTCTTTTGCGTCACAATGTTACCTAAAGGCTTTTTAGCACTTTTACCGTCCGGGTTAACTTTAGTACGGCCTAAAGCATATAGCCCTACCTGTTCAGCCTGAGTGCGTACCCCATAAACAATAGAGAAATCCACCGGGCTATCTGTGATTGCAGCATTCATTACCCTGACTAAATCAGGGTGTACGCCTTTAAGTTTTGCTAGTGAAGCAGATCCGAATTTTGCCATAACCAAATATACTAAATTAATTTATAACCTCTACGTAGTAAAAAGTAGATCAATCCGGTTAAGGATACCCAAAGGATCGGAGTAACGATAATCAGCTCCGTCGTTCGCTTCAATATCTCCCGATTAAACAATAATCCGCTTAACTGTGATATGATAAATACCAGGCAAAACATAGTAGGCACGCTCCAAATTGCAAGGGTATTATGCCACAACCATCGGCCTAACCATTTGATATACCAGAAATCAAATATAACCGTCCGTATAAGGATTTTAAGCGGCCTATAAGCCATCTTTAGCCTGCAAGTGTAATACATCAGTACACACGTTAAAGCTACCATTAGAAGCATTGTAATTGTTGAGGCTATTATTAATGCAATTTGTTCAAAACTCATGACTTATCCCCCTCGTTCTTATCATCAGTGTAATATTTTTTAACCATTGAATTAAAAGAAATCTTACTAATCTTCTCTAACGATTGTATCAAATACACAGCCATAAAACTACAAATTATCAAATAAACCTGCAGACCTACCGAACTGAAAGGGCGTATAGCGTGCAGCCCATTGATCCAAAACTGATATGCTGTCCACGACATAAACACCGTAGCGAATGCATGCAACGTTACAATACCCCGGCCTAACGCGCTCCCTCCTGCCGCTATCATAACCATACGCAAGCCGAAACCGCATGTAATTGATACAGCACAAGCAAGTATCTGCGCTATGTCATGCGTGCCAAAACCTATGAAAAACCCCGTTAAAATCACTCCTTCCCTTATTACAGTCCCTGCCCACATAATTACTGTTTTTATTGCGTGTGTTACCATATCAGATATTACCGTTTTGATCTGCGCGAAATAGCGCGTATAGTGTGTATGCGAATGTTATAGCGTTCAGGTAGTAAATCTGCAGGGATGGACGGGCGATTAACCCAAATTCATTAACAATAACCAGACCGGATATAATTGATAGAAAAACATATGCGATATTTCGGAATGCAATCTCGGATTTTGATTTTGTGGAACTATTACCCATAATGAGTAAAGGAGCTACAAATACAAGCAGCTCAGCATTGCGCCAAATCTTATCCTGATCCGCATCGATATGGCATTTCTGTATACAGTATAAATACAGATTATGACTGCACACATAGCATGCAGTCATAAGCGCGGTAATAATAGCCCTGCTATCCACCGATGTTCTCTACCCATTTCCAATCTGCGCCTATACATTTCCATTTGCCGGGAGTAGGGCCTCCAGCAGTTACCGGTTTAATTCCGCACGCAGCTAAATCGGTTTCTGGGTTTTCTTCTTCGTCTTCAACGGGGTCTGTGTAGTTTTCCATAATGCTTAAAGGTATAAATAATTCCTGATTGCAACAATAGTGTTACAATTACTCACGTATGGAAATTTGTATTTATGTTTGGGGTATGGAAAACAAAATAAAAACTGAACTATTTGGTATGATCTTTAGTTTCATGCTGTCATTTTGTGTTGGCGTTCTTTTGACTCATTACATGAAACCAAACAGCACAATAAATCAAATATTATTAGGCGGTTTGCTGTGTGGATCTATAGCTGGTGTAGTTCGTTGTTTTATATCTTTAATTGCAGGAGTTTTTAAATAATGATAACCGTCCACTTCAAAACCCAACACCTAGGCCAATCAGAAATTGATTGCGATTCAATCGAAACTGCTGAACTGATTCCTGCAAGGGGACGTAAACAATCTGAGGTAAATATTTTATACCTTTATAAGGATGGGAATTTTATCGCTGTAAACATTAACCAGGTAAAACGTATCACAGATGGTCGAAGTAACATTTAAAGCGCAGACTGAGCAGGGGCATTGCGTTGTACTATACCCTGAACGCGTATTAGATCGCAATTTAGAATGGTTGCTTGATTTTGGTACGCACACACATTTGTTTGATAAGGAATTGATTAAATCCGTAACTGTATGCCGTACTATTGCACGATAAGTTTAAGCGTTTCTGATTTGGTAGCTCAATATGCCACTTTGAAAATATCAGATAGACCGGAAGACTGTTATTTATATAACCTCGGTCTATACCCTCCATTTTCACCGGGATGGATCGTTATTGAACCAGATCAGACTTACTTGCAAATAATACATTTGCTTGCCCGGTTAACTGAACTTCAAATCGAATACACGATAGATGTAGATCCTGAAAGATTATGAAAGCTTTACTCGCTACTATTGTGCTGATTTATTTAATTTACCTCGTTTACGGAGACGATCAAAACCACCTTTAATATGAACTCAATAAGATCAACCCGCCAGTCAATGGCAGCCCCGAAATGGATAGGTAACGTAGTAACATTTACGTTTATCCTGATCCTTGTATCTATGGTTTTTGCTTTAATCCGTTTGATATGAAAGACAAACAAGTGAATGCCCTTCTATGGATCGTATTTGCCGTAGTAGTTTTCTGGGTCGCATGGATAAACTTCGCCGCATGGTGCCTGTCATAATTTACGCCGTTTGCCTATTTGCATTTTTCAAGACAGGCAAACGGGTATTGAGGTCGGCTAAGTGGCACGATGAGGATGATAGTGATTTGCTTTAGTACCTGGATGTAATAACACAAGCCGCTGAGTTAATCGTACTGCTGCCTAAAGTTACTGTGTTAGACAACCTTACCTGAATATAAAATCCATTCGTCCTGACTGCACTATTAGCATATACAGCCAGAGGTGAAGATATACTATTCATACCTACAGTAGCAAGCCCTACGCTAGCAATCTCTCCATAACCACCGTTCTCAGGGAAAGGAAAGTATGTATCCACTCCGGCACCACCGCCGTTAGGAATAATAAACCTGTATTGCATCGTTGTACCTACTGCTATTGCCGTTGTAGTTGTATTGAAGAAAAGCTGAACAAGTATATTTTTATCGTATTCTCCGTAGACCCGGAAAACGTTTGAGGTGGTGTTGTAGCTTACCATCTGTGTACCTGTAGCAGGATTCATGCCGTAGGTATTGAAGTTTAATGTTGACGTACCGTTAAAGGCTAAGGTCTGCCATGACGTAGACAAAGTCAATGAAGCCGTTCGATTGACCCTCATACGAGGTTCTGCCACTGAGTAGTTCTGTGCTTTTGCGAAAAGTGCTACACATAGTAACAATAGGGTGATTTTACCTTGCATAATATTGATTTGGGATTGTGAAACCGTTGTTACCTGCTCTGATTTCTACAGACTGGTATTGTGTTGTTAATGTGTAAGTAGGAGACCCGTTTATATTTAATGCCGCTGTAGATGTTATGGTAGCGGTATTTGCCGATGCATCCGTTTTATATACAACAACTTTCCTACCAAACATATCAGTTATTGTAGGTAAATACAAAGTTTTATTCCCGGTAGAGCAATCTATGTAAACTACAGACACGCTACCGCCAGCATAAAAAGAGCCGCCTGTAATGTACAAAGTGGGATTCGACCCCCAACTATTTACAGTTAAATATTCTTTACCTAATGCATCTGCATAAGTTTTATTTACTACGTCTGTACTAGCTACAGGAGCATTGGAAACTGTACCGCTTGTAGCATTATATCCAGCGGCCGTAACGTTACCTATTACATTAACATTTCCAAAACCCGCAGTTTGATTACTTGATGCTCCTGCTGTTAAAACCTGATCTAGTGTAGGAGTTGCACTTGTTACGGTAAACGTTCGGTTTGAACTCAAATCCTGAGTAACACCATTGATTGTTATTGTTCGTGCTGTGGGAGTATACGCGGTACTCGTATAAGCATTAGGCCCTAAACCTAAAAATGTTTGAACTTGCGCGGCACTTGAGGGCATCCACTTAGTGCCATTGTATCCCAAGATATAAGTATACGTTCCTGTTAGGACAGACTGACCATCGAATACAGCCCCGTTCCACGTAGTAGCATTAGCTGAATTCCCCGTAATACTTATAGGCCAAGTTCCAGAAGCGCCGCTACCTGTTAAAGTTGGAGCAACTGTATTTACTCTAGTATTCGTATAATACAGATTTGTTCCCTCTGCTAAATTAGATGTAGATTTGCCTGAAAATCCAGTATCGAACCTAGCTTGTGTCCAATACAAATTACCTGATTCAGGAACCACACTTGTATTTAACGTCTGAAAGGTTTTATCACCTCTCCAATATTGAAGAGTTGTACCGGCAGTGATCAAAGGCTCCTTTGTAGCGTCTGAAACAGTGATGTTGGCACTACCATTAAAAGCAACACCGTTAATCGTTCTAGCGGTCTGTAATATAGTCGCTGTGCCTGAATTACCAGTAATATCGGTGATATTAAAAGTTCTATTAGAACTTAAATCCTGAGTTACCCCGTTAAAGGTTAAAGTCCTGGAATTAGGAACGTACCCACCCCCTGTAATCGGAGCATACAAGGCGTTACTTTGCGCTCTGAATGCAGCAAATAAAGAGGCATAGTAATTACTTGACTTCCATTTAAATACTGCACCGTTTACCGTCGCTCTTAAAGACGTATCTGCTGTAGCAACTCCTACCTGAGAATACGCATACTGACTGAACAGTGCTAAAAATGCTATTAATATATTTTTCATAATGTTATACTGTAAATACTGAAGTATCTATTACTGCTGCGCCTAATGCGTGAGCAGTTGGATTCATGTGTAGGCCATCGGCTGTATAGTTAGCTTTCCATTTACCTGAGTTTCTAGCCGATTCTAAAACATCTGCTAATTCCCAATAGCCTGCTAGTGGATGCAAAGCATTACCAATTCTCATGACGTCAGAACCTGTGGCACCAATTGCAGCGGCAACATAAGTACTTATTGTTATTGGAGCACCGTCTCTTAACCAATCATTAACCGCTACTCTTATAGCCTCTCCTGTGACTACGGTTTGATTAGCTACTGTTACCCAAGCATCAGTACTGGTTGTACGTGGAGGTATAGTTAATTGATAAATCTTTATACCTCTTGATTTTTGAGACCCCCACATAGAAAGATAGTCTGATTTTATCTGGACTTCTGTCCTAATAGGAATATCATTTGTACCTAAATTAGATATGGCAAATTGTGCAGTCGATAAAATTGCCCCATAAAATTTAGATTGAACACCTCCAGTAGGAGACCAATCAGATATTTTTTGACCTGAATCATTTGCTCTTACTACTGGAAATAAATTTTTAAAAGATCGTCCATATAAACCTCCACCATTACCATATGTCCACCCATATGCTTGTGGCGTGCCTAAATCATCGCCCGTGCCTCTCGAATTTGAATCTCCAAATTGAAATATTGAACCAGCATTTCCCTGTGAAATTCCCATTACTAATGCTGCTGTAAAAATAGGCGATGTACTATTAGGAATAGTTCCTGACATTACAGAATTCCCAGATATAATCCCTGCTGACCCTACTAAATTTTCAGTAGCATATACTTTCAAGAATTTTTGTCCACTAGTCACCAATGCGTTTGTTCTAACCCAAAAAATTGCACCTTTTGGTAATTCTAAATTGATATAATCACTTAATATTTGTCTGTCTTTTTTTAATAAAAAATTATCACTTCCATTGTTGAAAGTAACTCTAGTAAAAGTCCCTGCTGGATACTCTATACTTGCCTCTATAGTAACATCATTGTAAGCTATAGTTGTTGATACTTCTTGCACCCCCGGAAAATTAACAAATAATAACTGTAAATCAGATATAGCAGATATAGCTTGATGATTTTGTCTACTCGTTTCTGAGGTTACAGTTCCATCAGATAGTCCCGCAAAAAAGGGCAGCCTACTGCCAAACGATGCTACAGACTTATTAGCATAAGTACCTCGCCTAGTTCTTGATGCTGCTGCAAGAGTAGGAATAGTTGCTACGTTAGTTTTCTCAGCAGTTGTGTAAACTCTGTTAGTACTTCCGTCGGTAATTGTATCAGCAGATTGAGTACCTGTGTGATTAGCTCTGTTTTTTAAGTTAGCATCTGTATCGTTTGCTGTTGCGCCTATTGCTATGCCACTTAACTTAGTCTTTTCTGCTGTAGTATAGTTATTATCCGATAATACCTTTGTACCGCTTTTATCTACCTTATTATCTAAACCAGAAATAGCCGCATCAGCATCAGTTTGGGCATCGGTAACCCTGCCGTCTAACTCTGTAGCATTTCCGTTTATTTTAGCTCTAACGCTTGCATTAGATTCACCATTGTTAAATGTCTGTATTGCCATGTCTTTATTTTTAAAATTAATCTATCCAAACTGATGAATCGCTCCAAGTACCAGAATCTACCCACGTATCTGTTCCCGGTGTTGGCGGTACATATTCGCCAGGGTTTTCCGCTTTCCAAATATATCTAATTTCTGCGCTATCATTCTGACTAAAACCTAAAGTAGCATATAAATTTGTTTCGTCAGCCTCTTTCCATGAAATACCAAGATTCCCGGCATTCCGGTTATTAGCTTCTACTGAAAACCATTTAGGTGTACTATTTAAGCCATGCGGTATAATAATCCGGGTTTGGCCTGTATCGGTTGTGGTGAATATGCCCTCTGTATAAATGTAGTCAGTAGGCGGGAATGAATTGCTATCTGAAATATACGGTATTTCACCTGTAGATGAAGCAGGTATATAAACGTAAGCAACCGCTGCGCTATTTACTGGTACGTCTGGCGGTATTACCCCTCCTGATGCCACCCCATCCAACAGCAAAATATTACCTGCTGTATTAGCGTATACTAAATCTATACGATTAAAGTTTAAATCTGCAGGCGTTAAATCAAGTTGCGTTTGAGTTGCTTTAGAATACAGGTCGCCATCAATAGCCCATTTACCGGCGCTTACTGAAACGACCTGGCCGAATACTGATGCCTGTAATGAAATGTTTCCAGTACCGAAGTCAAAGCCTAAAGGTATAGATAACTCCTGAACCCAAACCGAATTACGGTAACGCCAAATAGCGAAATTAGAACTTATTTGCACATACAAGGCTAAATCGGTTGCCGTTCCCGTTGGCGGCACTGCACCACCTGATATAGGGAAATCGTTTATAATTCCTAATATCGGCTTTAGCAAATCGGCTAATTGTAACCCGATAGAAGCTACGTCTGTAGGATCGATTGAATTTACATCGTCTTTAACGGCAACATTCGTGTTTACCTGTTGCTTGTATGCGTCTAAAAGATCGTTATAGTTCATCTATGTAAATTCTTGCGTAAACTCTTCGGTAAATATACCATATTTCGGATTTAAATCAACTGTAGGATCTTGTATAATTTCGCTTTGCTCACTTCCTGGATATTCAGGTGTTGTCAGATCAACAGATTTACCCGCTCTATCAAACAATTCAGCTAGCTTGCCATTTGAAAATGTGTTATATTTCAAGTCAATATCACCGCCTAATATTCCGAACACTTTTTTGTTGAACGTCAATGATTGCCCCGGAACTTCAAAACTGAATGTATTTAGGTAGCTAAATCCCAACATGCCAGAACGCAACTTTAAATCACCTAACCAGAACCTGAAAGCTTTTTGGTAAGCCCTTAGAATTGATTTAGCCAAAGCCAGGCTAAACGGTACAGGCGCTGCAGTCGTTCCGTACTCATACCAACCCGAAGTATAAACCCCATTGTACCTTATAGCATACAGTGAATTTAAAGGTGTATCTGCTGCAGTCCTTTGCGCGTAATCTCCGAATGGTATTTCGATACGATCAGGTTTTTCGGTATAAAACCCTAAGTTGGTGGAACTACTGAGCGTTCCGGTTACATCTGAATCGGCTACTGCACTTGTTTTTGATACAGATATATCATCCATTATGATTGGGATGTAGCCTGGCAGTTCAGTAATAATCAACTCCGGCCTATTTAATGCATTACCGCCGCTCGATACAGCCTTATCATAATTTACCTTAGTGAACCCGTATATCTGCAAACTCATTAACCCCGATACCGGACATTCAGGCGCAGAAAAGTTAAACGAAAAGGTATTAGCGTCGCCTTTACTGTTCTCGATCAGATTGGATATCGTACTAAGAGATGTTACCCATTCGTATGAAGTGCCGTAATCTACGTTCCGTAAATAGTAGTTACCGACCTTAATGCGTATTTTACACACATACATGGTGCCGACTGTTTGCGTTACCGTATAACCACCTGAATAACCACCATCATCAACAGTGGTAGTAACACCTGTATCCGTTTTTCCTACTCGGTACTTAACACTTATTTTATCGCCTATCTGTAACGGAATAGGTGCCGATTGGTAATACTTTCCCGCATCTGCCCGCTCATTGAATTGGATTGCGTAATTATCTAAAGGCACAAGTTCGCCTTTTGCATTCGTGATAGTACGAGGCACGCGAGAAAAGTTTAGGCCACCAAACCTAGTCCAGAAATTAAAGTTCTGACCGTCGAATAGTTCAAAGTCACCATTATATAAAAGGCTCGGAACGTTGCCAAATTTAGTTAACACCTCAACACGTTTGTAGGCGTCTTGTATCGGCATTTCTGCCCCTGATAAAGCTATTATTTCCTTAACGCGCGGTTCCGGTTCAGGCGGTGTAGGTTCGAAAGGTTCAACCTCAAAATTACCAGAAGCTATTAAACCAGCTAATGATTTAGATCGAACAAATGCCGTATATACCTGCGGGCTTAAAGAGCCGAACAGATTACTATCCTGCCATGTTATTGCATCCGGGCTATACTCGTATGGAGCAGATCCACCGGAAGCGTTAATTGTTGCCGTTCCGTTATTTAGCCCTGTTCCTGTTTCGTCGGTTACTGTAATCGAATTAATGCGTATATCGTTAAATACAGGATCTACAGCCGCAGCAACTTTAGTAAATGTAGCGAACGGATATAAGTCAGCCCATTTGAGCGTATAAGTAAATCCCGAAGCCCATTTGCGGATCAATGTATCGCCCGGTGCAAAGTTAGGGTAATGCGCATCAAAACTAACAGGAGGTGTGCCGCCATTTGTAAGCAGTGCCGATAACGTACCTGCCAACTCATCATAAGCGATATTTACACCCTGATTTAATCCTGATTTATTGCCTACAAAGTTATAGTATATCATAGCACCGAACCTATTACGCGGTTTACGTCCAATATCTCCGCATTCAAAAATAAGCCTTTATAGTTGTAATTCCTTGCCCTTATTACCGATCCTGATAATTCATTTGCACGTATGATGTTCCAAACCCCATCTGCTTGAACGATGTATGCCCCCCAACTGATGAGCACAGCCTCTAATGCTTCGTAGCAAGTCATTACTCCGCCTTTATCATTCGTTAGCGATAGAGGATTAACACGCGCCATAGAAAGCGGATCATTATCTAATCCAGTTGGCATTCCTGAACTATACAGATTGCATATCGTTCTTATCGGTAAATTTAAATTAGTAAGCGATAAACAGTAGGCAATGATGTCAACAAAAGATTGATATACCTCAATGTCTGACCCTACAGGCAAGGGGTATGAACTTGATTTAAGTCCGCCTAAAGCATCCGTTGCCGAAATAGATACAGGATAAGGAACAGCCATAAAAGGTTCAGTACAAGTACTAGGAATGATATACCCCCTAAAAACAACCGACCCGGCCTTACGAGCGGTAACTCGGAAAGCACGTTCATCGTTAGTGTAAAATTCCTGTAGTAAGAAATCCTCATCACAAATGAAAGACATTTTAAGTTCTGCAGGGCGGAACGGATCGAATTTGTCGTCTACCTCTTTATATGATACGATAGCCGGAGATTTGCCTCCAGTATTCAGGTAGCCAGGTATCCCGGTATAATTTTTACTTTCTATATCCAATTCGCATTGTACGCCCTCGATATCACACCAACCATAAGCACGATAAACACCGTAAACAGGATTACCAAAAGGACTAAACGGTACAGAAGGTTCGGGTAGTGGTGTTTGGTATCCGCATTTAGCCGCGTTAATATCCGTTTCTACCCTAGCAAATGGGCGCTCGTCTGTTGCGTAAACCCTGTAATTGGTGTAGGTTGATAGGTTACAAAACTCGGTTATCTTATCGCCAGGATTATATCTTCTGTTATTTGATTTGTAATCAGATACCCGGTCTAAGTTCATCACCGGTTCACCTGTTGCTTCCGGGTTGGATAGGTTTCCGTTTTCGTCTATGTCAACGATAGCAGTACGCCATTTAGCCAGAAAACCAGACGGTTTAACTTGAAATCGGTCTATCTGTGCCATTACCCTAAACGATTTAATTGTTTTTCAGTCTGCCTTATTCTTGCAACCAATTGCCCCATTTCAATACCTAATTCGGTAGAAAACATAATTTGATTACCCGAACTACCCTTCATCAAACGTTCAGTACGTCCGTTCGGAATGACATTGCTGCCCTGTGGAAGTTGTACAAGTTCTCGGCCTACTTCTCCAACCATAGCAAGACCCCCGCCGAAATTAGTAACGCCAGATGCAAATCCTGGTATTTGTTTCACGCCTTGATATTGAGAACCACCACCCAAATTTGACACCTTACCCTGAATAGCTGTTCCTAATGCAATTAAAGCTACCCCGGCACCGATTGCAACAGCAGGGTTTAAAGTCTTTAACGCGGCCTTAATGGCACCAATCCCAACACCTGTTTCAATTGCCACTTTACCTAACTGAACCATAAGTCCGCCCAGTGTACCTAGCAGTCCTTGAGCAACTGAAGCAAATATGTTTGTACCGTCAGCAAGCGCAGAACCAATAGATGTTCCTAAACTTTCGAACGTACCAACAATACCATTATTAATAATATCGTTTGCGTTCTCATTGAATGTTCTTAAAGCCTTTTCTATATCGGTCAACCCGGTTGTGATTGTGGCTAAAGGTGGCAATTGTATGCCTGCTAATGTCGGTGCTGTACTACCCCTTATACCTGTTGCGTTCGGTACGTTTTTCAGATCACCATCAAACAAACCAGACTGCAACCCTTTCAGCCGTTCAATTTCGGCTCCTGCAGGTTTAAATCCTAGCTTTATTAAATCTTCAATAGCTTTTTGATAGGCCGAAACTTTATCTTTTCTTACATCGCCAAAAGTAGCACCAAAAGTGTTATCTGCCTGAGCAAGATCAATGTTCAAATCTTTCAGTACGTCAGATAGACCGCGTGTTGCTTTTTTCTGATCTTCTATTTCCCCTACCTTATCAAAATTACCTTTAACTTCTGCCTGTCCCTGAACTTGTTTAGTTATTTCTTTGGACAGCCTGGCATCTTGATCTTTCAGCGCATTTAACTGGGTTTGCAGCTTTACCTGATCTTCAAGTAACCCTTGCGTTTCACGACTACCACCTAAAGCAGCAGCGTAACCTGTATCCTCAGATTTGGACTTGTTGATAGCATTTTGGGTATTCAGTATTTTATTGACGATCTCTGCCTCTTTAATCGAGTTTTCACCGATCTTGTCTGATAGCGCGCGTGCCTTTGCTGTAGCTATAATTGATAGCGTAAGTTTCTCGTAAGCCTGAGTTGTTACCGCTGTTGCGTTTGCTTCAAACTTCAGGTTACCAAAGTACGCCGGGTATTCTTTTTGTATCTCTCTATACGCGTCTCTACGTTTAGATAGCGGTACGTTTGCGTTTTGGTATAGCTCATAGAGTACACGCAAATTGCTGATCTCTTTCGCTCCGTTTTGTTGACCTTTAAGTAAGGCGCCCTCAACTGCTCCTAAGGAGTTTATATAGTCGTCTGTAGATTCTTTTGTTTCCTTAGTGGCTTTATTGGCTTTTTGTTGCCACATCGTGTAGAACGTGATTGCGGCAGTAACTAAGGATAAAGCAACCCCGATACCAGCAGGACCGATTAAAGATTGACCCAAGGCTCGCAATGCAGCGGCATTTGATCCTGACTCAGTACGCAATCTTTGGAACGATTCTAATAAAGGGTTTAAGTTGTTTTGAATACCAATGAAGCCGAACGGTGCATCTTGCGCAACACGACCTAAGTTAGTTAACGCAAAAGCGGCTTGATTAGACCCTACAGATAAACGTGATAGTTGTTGTGGAGCAGCAGAAACAGTAGCCTGTAACCGAGTTAATGAAACTTGCCCGGCTTGTAATGACCTTTGAAAACCAGATAAATTAAGCCTGTTAACATTAGCGATGTTGCGCGATATATTGTTAGACATTGCGGTGACAACACCGTCTGTTCTTGATGAAGCTGTAGCGGCTTGTGTTAGCGCAGTGACAAATCCATTGACCTGCGCACTAAGTTCTACGGATAATTGAGCATCAGCCATTTATTTTTTCCTCCATCCTTCCGATTTAATAAAATCGTGGAAATTTTTAATACTATTCAATTTGGCTTTAGTCAGTTTGTAAACCCTAGGTTTTGGCTCCCCTTCAATCGGCCACCATGCTTGCGCTGATTTAGGCATTTTCTTTGGATCTCCGAAGCTGGAATAAATCATCCAGTTAATTTGCCTTTCAGACCTTTCAGCCGCTAATTTACGTTGCTTATGCCCTATGCAAATCATTACATACTGACCGGGCGTAAGGTCTGCAAACTCTCTAGGTTTTAACTGCAGCTCGCCAAATGCGTATAGCCTTACCGCTTCCCAGTCTATAGGTTTTGGTTTTGCTCTGCTTTTTTTTTACCAGCGTTAAGTTTGTCTAATAGCGTTTTGCTTGCCTGAGAATCAGTATAAGCGGAAACTACTTTTTTACCTAATTCGTCATTATCCGCAAGCCATTCCGCTATTTCATATGCAAGCTCGTATTCTGGTCTATCCGAATCGGTACGGTCTGCCTGATTACATAGCCCGGCAAATACCAAATAAGCAAGTCCGGTAATACCAGGAACTTTACCCACATCAAAACGTTCTATTGTTTTAGTGGCGACAATCTCCGCAGCAGTCATACCAAAATAAAGGGAATGTTTAACCCCCTCTATTTCAAATGATATTTTTCCGTTACCCTGCATACTAAGCTACTGGTGCTAAATCGTCTTGATCAAATGAGGCACCGATACCAGTAATAGAAGTACTGAACGTTTGCGCTGCGTTATCCGGGAATGAATCACCCTCTGTATCTATACGGCCTACGCCATAACGTATAGTTACGCTTGTAGCTGTATTTGTACGGTCAGCAATCATCCACCATGCCGCAGCACCTGACCGCCATTGTTTATATAAAGCGTTGTGGTCGATACGTAAATCGCCAACTTCAAGTTTTTGGGCTAAACCTTCAGCAGTCATAGTCCATGATTTTTCACCCGCTACACTTTCGGCAAATCCAGATTCTGAACATTTCGATGTGGCCGAAATACCAGAAGTTGAGCCGTTAAAGTCAACGCTAGTTAAACACGCTACAGCAACGAAGTTCTCGATCGAGATTTCCGTTCCAGGTGTGTCGATGTCATCAGTGACGTTTAAAAAAAGGAGCGACTCCCTTGCATTGATAAATGGATTTGCCATGTTGATCGTTTTTATTTCAAATGTAACTATAATGATACAAAAGTGCAATAGTTATTTTTGTAGGTTTGGGTAAACAAAAAAAAATAAAATATGAAACAAACAGTATTATTAACACAGCTTTACAAGACTTCTGCTCCTGAATATATCATGGCTACTTGTCACGTAGCAGATAAAGAAGATGGAGACAGATTTGAGTGTAAAATTATTGGTGATAAACAGTACAAAGAGCAGCTTTGGCAATATGTAAGTGGGCAATGGAAAGGTTTAGAATGTGAGATTGAATTTAAAGATGTTGATTCAAGGGGGGTACCTATAGACGCGCTGATTACAAAAGTAATGTCTGCTACATCTCCATATTTCAGGCAAGTTGCATTTTAATTCAAAACATCAGCCCTGTCCCTCACCGTTCAGGGCTTTTTTAACCCATCTATCCCTTTCCCATTCCACCCTAGCCCTTACCCACACACAAGCACGTTTAGGCATAGGGAAACGCTCTATTGCGTCACTGAGAAGTTTAGCGTAATTTGTACTATCCATGTTCTTGTACTTTGTGCGTCATAATTTAGGTTGCGTATACCTACAATGTCGTATTTCCATAGGCCGAATGGATCAGGTAGCGCAACGCTAGCTAAACTAGCTAATGCCAAATCGCTTATTTCTTCGGCTATTTTACTACCTCCTTTGCCTGATGGGTAAACTGTTGTCACTTGTAATTGAATTGAACATTCGTCATTACGCCCGCATTTACTGCCGATACCCTCGTTTTGCGTCTGGTTAAGCAGGATAATGTAGGCCTCTAAGCTAAGGTTACCAACGGTCAGTATTGCCTTTTTACGCGTATCTGTTTCCTGCAAATACTCTTCAAATGAGGCTATCTTTTGCGTTCCTGAATGGATTATACCACCTCCCGCATTTAAAGCCGTTGCGACCGCTGTACGTATTGCCAGGTTTGTGTTTTTCATTGTAGCTAAGTTGTTACATTCAAATATAGGGAATAGTTCGTAATATTGTGGTGCCGGATGTTCGGCAATTAAATCTTAGCGGAAATGAAAAAAAAATCAAATTTCACAATATTCCCAATACACGAAGCTATAAATAGAAAAGCGGAACAGCGGAAAATACAGGCACAATTTTTTGGCAAATTAACAGGCTTAAATCCTTTCTATATCTTTTCTGACAACAGGACAAAACCCGATTTAGAAAATACACACGATTGGATGAATAATTAAATATTCCCGTTCCCGCTAAGTCGGGAATCTGCCAGCTCGACACCTTACCGGGTTCGGGCTTATGGTGGTGCCGGGCATTAGCGCTCTGACAAATGAGATATGGAAGTGCAAGAAATATTGAGACTGAAAAAAGAATTACAGAACTCTGTAATCAAACAAATTAGTGACTTCGAAAAGATAACAGGTGTTTCGGTAGCGTCTTTATCAATAGAAAGAGTCAGCATAGAAGCATCTTCTGCACCCTTCCTTACGAATGTTAAAGCTAAAATAGAATTCCCGGATAATTGGGGCGCATAGATATAGAATGCCGGGCGGTGTCTGAAAGATTACACCCCCGGTGTGTACCTAAAACTTAATACTTTTAAATATGAAATGGATTTCAGTAGAAAATCAACTACCAGAACCAAACACAAAAGTTATGCTATCATATGGATTATTTGGGGTAAGAGCCGCTGTTTGCGATGACTGGGTAACTACTGGATGGTTAACAAAGTCAGGTATATGGAGTATAAAGTTTATAGAAAATGGCAATATGCACAAAATGTCAAAGCCAGATCATTGGATGCCTTTATAACCTCAAATCCTTCAAGGCTTGTTTCAAATCCTTAACGCATTGGATCTGATATTTCAAAAATGCCGGTAGTAGGTAGGGTTGCGCTATGATCGCCCCACGTCCGTTGATATAATACAGCTGGGCTAGTGATTTCCATTCAGTTGGTACGGTAGATAAGTATGTAGATGCGCTTTGACCAGTTCCAAACTCAACCCATGCCGCAATATCCCCCGCTGAACGCTCGACAAATACCCTACCCTTATAACCACTTGTATCGATACTGTAGCCTATCGCTTGACTTATAGGTGTCCATCCCCTACCACGCGCTATCTTGTCTTGTGTTTCAGTACCGAATGTAGTTCTAATCGATGCACCTGGCCCTGGAGCATCCCGTATCGCTTCTAACTCAATATCGCCTAAATTCGTTTCTATTATTTCTTTTACCTCAGTTTGGAACTTGGTGGACATACTGTTTAAAGCAGATGTTAATTGACCGAAATTTGATAGGACGCGGGGCATAAGCAAATGTAACGAAATCGTTGCAAAAAGTGAATAGGTGGAGTTGTATATTTGGGTATGAGTATAGAAACAATTAAAACAGGATCAGGAGAACATGAATACATTTCTATTGAAGACGTGGATACTGATAGCGGAACTTTGCAAATAAATGTAGGTGACGATTATTTTGAAACGTCCGTAACTTTAGACGAAGATGAACAAGAACGCCTTTATGCGCTGCTAAGAAGCAGACTAGATGTCAATAAAACTATGTCAATAAGTGACAAAATTGAATTTAGTAAATTACTTACTGGACACTATGAAATGTTATATGCCAAACCCGTTAGCTTATGGGCGGTAATTAAAGGGTTTTTATTTGGAGTCAAATCTTAACGTTTTGGCGGGTTACTCCCTTGCGCAATAATAACCAAACTTTCCCAGTACGTGTAATCTGGTATTGCTGAAATAACCTGATAGTAAGCGCCACGATACTCAATCTTCATATTCTCTATAACGAGCTTATCACGCCTATCCCGAACTTCAAACTTCATTGCCGGGATTAGTCGTTCTTGGTTCGCTTCTAATGTACGTCCTGATCGAATGGGCGTTACTTTAGCAAATGTAGACCAATACGGCACTGAATTAGGATAAGATCCCCCGGCACCGTCGTCTACGTCCTCAAACATAACGATAGTTATTTTCTGGTTTAGTTCGCCTGAGTTCATTATTGTATGTATAAGTTACGGCTGTATTTCAATGTCATTTCTTTTACGTCGGGTGTAAGCTCATTTTTAGCAGCCCCTAAATTCTTAACCCAATAGTCTACCTGCATTTTAATAGCCGTTAATAAAATACATGGCAATGTTTCGTAACCAGCATTATAAGTTAGATTATAAGCCTTTTCAGCCCCCGTATATCCGACCGGGTAAATGATATAGCAACCTGAGTAATCGTTGATCCTGATTGACTTAAAGGCTAAACCGGATATATTGTAAACAGTAGGATCTACAAGTACGTCTGAGGATGTCTTTAAACTTACAATTTCACCAACGGGGCCATATGGTATTTCTTGTGAAGCACCGCCATATTGCCATTCTAAAACCTTTGGCGCTAAAGATAAGTTCAGTTCCTTTTCCAGTAATTCCCTGGCAGATGTGATATAAGCGGATAACTTAGCGTCATCAATAGCGTAGTCCTGATCTATGTGGCAGAAATCTTTGATTTCGTCAAGCGTCACTGGCTCTTCGGTTACGTCTGTGATTACAACAACTTCCATTTACTTAGCTTTTGTTTTGCGTTTGCCCTTTTGCATTTTGTTAACATACGTCTGTTTTTCTTCTTTGACAGATGTAGTGTCCGAATGGATAGCGCCCGTCATTTCTAGGTATGTAGCGCGTTCCTGGGTTACTTCAGCTTCCTGACCTTCTACGTGTTCTACGTGATCTCTTTTGAATTTTACTTTAACCATGATATTTTTTATTTTAAAGGTACTAAAAATCCCCTTAACAATTTAATGCCAAGGGGATCAAAAACAAAACCTATATTTTTACTATGCTAAAGCTGATGTTCCTTTGATGAAGTAATCAGGGCCGTATACCGGTAAAGCCACTGTTTCTTCGATACGTACAGTTACCTGATTCGTACGAACATTGGTGCCGTCCTGAGAAAAGAATTCAATTTGCATTGCTTCCTGAACATACAGTTCGGTTCCATTTTGGAAATCACCCACAACATAATCATTAGTAGTTAACGCTGTTGTTTTTGCAACCGGCACACCTAAAATGTACAGAACCCCGTTTACGAACGTTACGCCTTGTGGTAGATCGTATTCACCAGAACCGGCAGCTTTATTCAAAAAGAACGAGTAGTAATCAACCGGACGCATTGCGATACCTGTAGCTAAACGTTTGTAAGTGTCTTCAAGCAAAGCCATATCCTTGATGATTTTCTCAACCAGAACGTTTGCAATAGGAGCAGTTGAAGCAACAAAATTTCCAGCAGTCAAAATACCTTTAATGTTAGGTGACGTACCGTTACCGTAAAGGATTTGGCTATCTTCAACGTCCCAAAGTTTTTCCGGCAACCTCAAATTAAGGTAAGCCATTAAACCAGGGATATTCAACATTGCTTTTTTCGACATCAGCATCCATCCAGCGATTGTTTCAAACTTAACGCTTGATTCAACCAAATCAAGATCAAACTGAGGTTTTAAACCTGTCGCCTGAGTTGTTGGAGTTGCTGCAGATGTTGCCTCTGATGTTGGCGCAGGATTTCCTTCTCCGGCTCCATTTTCGCGCATGAAGTAGAAATCAGTTCCTGGCCCAGCTGGCAATACATTGATCAAACTTCTAACGTGTGTGTTAGTGTTCTGATTCGTGATGATTCCCGGACGTTGGATACCTGCCCATTGCGAAGGGCCTGTTACGTTGTTGATACCAAAAGAACCAACAGCTTTCATGTCCAGCTCAATAGCTACTTTCTTAGTTTCGCCTTTATTGAATTTAGCTAGGTCATCGGTGGCATTTTCAAGTGCCTTACCTAGAATAGATTCAAAAGTTTCGTTTCCTGCGCTCTCTTTTGCTTTAGTCTCGAACTTAACGATTGCAGCATCCAGTTTTTTAGCTAAGTCTTTTTCAAGGTCTTCAAGCATATTTTTTACTTTATCCACCTCTTCAGAACTCGCTTTCTCTTTCAGTTCTTCAAGTGCTTTTTGACCAGCTTCTAAAGCTGATTTAGCAGTTCTTAACGCGCCTTGCGATTCTTCTTTTAAGCCTTTTGCAGCTTCGTCAATCGCTTCTTTTACTTCTTTGATTTCCATGTTATTTTAAGGAATTTTTTAAGTGAGTTAATATTTCATTTATCGGCTCATCTTCATGGGTGCTGAACTGCGGCGCAATCGTGAGTGATTTTAATATAGTTTCAACCTTAACCAGACGTTCATCTGAGTAAGGAAGGTTATACATTTTTGTTAAATGGTCAATCAGTTTGTTCACTGAATTAACTTCTTTCAGTCCGGTTACAATAGCAAGTGGATTTGCCCCCCAGCTAGTAAGGAACGAATATTCTTTAAGTCCGTACTCTTTAATGATACGGTTGTCTTTAGCATCCCTGCGAAGTACCCGGTAACCGATGGATAAATCAGCATCCTGTCCGTTTTCAGTGATTAGCTTAACATCGTTAAACATATCACGGCCTAAATCAGTGTTCATCTGGAACTGAGTACCTGTAAGAAGCCCATAAGCGTCTTGTGTATCAATCTTTTTAGGAACGCCTACCATTAACGTAGTGTCGTGGTTTTTATAAACCCTGATCTTTTTAAAGCTCTCAGATACGGACTTAATAAAAGAACCTGGTGCAGAAATATCCTTATCGCTATCCTCGTTGTTATACGCATTGGCATATGCCTCTACATAACCGGTTTTATCGTCTAGGTCTTTTACTTCGGACTGAAAATCTTTGGTTAAATCCATTGTATCAAATTCGTTACAAGCAAATGTAATTAAAATAATTGAAATGCAAATAAAAAAGAAAATCCGGCCAAAATTAATTGAACCGGATTTGCGATCTGACGGGGATGGGGTTAATTTTTACAGTTTAGTATTTAATAAGTAAACTTAATACTTAGCCCGTTATCAGCACAAACTCTAACGAATTCTTTTGCTGACCAATAAGCCCATGCATCTTCTTTTTTATACTTGAAATTCCAATTTAAAAACATATGCATTACTTTAACGAATTCAGGCTTCATACCGTCATGGTGCCATGCAAGACCCCAATTTAATTCCTTTTTACTTAAACCGGCAGCTTTTCGCATCATTTCTCTGCATAATGAACAGTCTAAACCTCCAAACTGTAGCATACCATCAACGCTACCTGCATTTTTTCTGACGTTATAAACAGCTTGATTAAAAGCTTCTCTGTGCTTTTTATATTTTAATCCACCTCTCACAGATTTACTGTGAGGTGCTGAACTATAAGCATCCCATCCCATAATTATTTTAATATTTTAATACCCAAATTTACCTAACTAATCTTTATCTGAATGTAACGATGTAGTTACGATGCCCCCACCAATTTACCATTAACAATTCGGCCTAATTTAACGTAGCGGTTATATCGATTTGCCGTCATGATCGACTGCGTACATCTGCACCTTATTCTTTGCTTTTGTGATAGGTTAACGTCGCCTGGCCTAATTGCCTGTTCACCTCCAACGATGTAGTTTTCTTCTAATGGTAAGATTGTGTTGTTAGTATGCAAGTGGTCTGGTCTTTCCTTTTCGTCATTCCGGCCTAACCAAACATGATACCCCCGCCCACCTTGTTCATCTACCCAGCTTTGAGCAGCAACAGACTTACCTAAGTTAGCCAAGGTTGTCACCTCGGTACGAGATATGTTGGCCGCTCTGTTTTTAACCCGGTCTTTTAATACTTTAATGAATAACCTAAGTCGCCCGGTTCTATCCATATCTAACTCTGCAACATCGCCTAAAGCTGCTTGTATCATTTTAACGGTTGTTTCGTTTAGTTCTCTTTGTATACCGTATGTGTATGTCAAAGCATATTCTTTTAATATCCCAGACCATATGTCTACCAGGAAATCTATGGCGCTTGCTTTTGATGGTGTTAACGATTTTTGCCTGTAGTACTCGATTTTAGCCATTTGCATACCCTGTTTTGCGTATGCGTTTTGATAAGGAACAATCCAAACGTTACGATTGACTAAACCGTTTACGGGAATATTATTTAGTCCATTGTTCTCAGCATACTTTATAACAGGAGCAATAGAACTCAATAAAGCCTTACGGAAAACCGTAAACAGTTCCTTTTCCGCTTTAGCATGAAAACGGTTCCATATTAGGCGTTCTTCTCGGAATTCTTTAAGCATTGTTCTGGTTGCAAACTGGTGTTACAGAATTGTAAAATACACAAGACTTTAGCATCTGGATACGTAGATCTATCTTCTTAAAGTCATTGATAGATTCCCCTGTTTGGTATTCAATTAGGGAATCAAAAACCCCTCCATAAGCTCTATTAAGTAATTCTAAATCTTTAGGGAAAGTATTTACTTTTTTGTTTAAGTGCTTTGGAACAAAACCAAATTTAACGCCCATAGTCATGCAGGTGAGAACCCTATAAAACTTATCTTCTACTAGCCTAGTCGCACAAGGGTAACTACCCTCCTTATCGCAAACTAAAAATAAATCTGGGTCACTTTCTAAAGAAAATTTAGGATTTAAAGTTATTACTCGAACTGTGCTCTGCATTTTATATTCCATACCTGCAATTTACAAATCTTCCCCAACATCCGGTGTAACAATCTCGATACCTAACATAAATCCCTCTGTCAGCCCGGCTTCGTATGCTGCGATTAAATCGGTAGCGTCAAGTTCTAAGATCATAATTCCTCACCGTCCCCCATATCGATTTCATCAGCAAACAAAGTATCCAAAGGGCTTAAACCAGATGGAACAAGATATTTATTCATGTTAGGATCTGTCGATGAATCAAATTTGAATAGATTGCGTTTTTCGTTACCGCTAATCCACCAAGCATCCCCGTAAACGGCTTTCATTTGTACCAGATCAGGCGCAAGTTCCGAATATTCAGTAAGGTCATGCGATACGTCTAAGCGTTCACCCCGATACCAATCCTTGCTGAACACTTTAAATTTCTGGTCAAACTTCCTTAATTCTGAAACAACCACATTAGTTACAAGCTGTTTTTCCGCTACTTTAACGTTATTTTCCGATCCACCCGACTTATCCCCTATCAAAATAGAGTTAACCCCCCACGCGGCTGCTATTCGCACTGCATCTTGATCGTCTGCGTTGATTGCATTAAGGTCAACAAGGCTATCCCCTAATTTATCAACTTTAACAGCTCCGTTAGTAACATGGAATTTACCGTTATTGTGAACGCCTACCCATTCCTGTTGAACGGTTTGTTTAATAGATTTAACTTGCTCGGTTGATAACTTAGAGTAGCTTACACCATCCTGAACAATAGTATCTGAGCTTATTAAGGTACCTGTACCGCCATTTTGGAATGCTGAACCTTGAGCTATATCGTTCTGGTTGTTCTTGCTTATGCTAGCCCCTGCTGAAATCATAGGGGAGTAGCCGCCGTTTATAGGATCGTAAGGAGACCATTTATGCAAGTGCATTACATCTTCTATGGGTAGGTCAATTGTTTTGCCGCTATATGTACTGAACGAATAGCCTGTAATAGGTAGCCGCCAATCATCTCCTTCGCGTTTTATAGCTACCCGGTCTGCTGGCAGTGAATGAAGGAATACAGGATTACCATTAGCTTTCTCAACAAACAAATACCCATCCCCGGTAAGCTCATAGTTAAACCAAAACGATTCACGCATTTCGATGCCTGTCTGGTATTCGTTAGGGCTTGTTAGTAGATCAATAAGCTTATGCTCTAAAAGTTCTTCTAGGGCTTTAACCTGGCGTATATTGTACTGCCCTGTATCGTTGCCTTTTGCGAAATTGTAGCTTTTGACCCTTGCAAGGTCTTTAGCTGATTTTACTTTACTAACTAAAATAGGTGCCTCTACTAGCTTACGAACCAATACGTTTACGACCGCATAAACTATTTTATTTTCATAGCCTTTATTAAGCTGAGCAGATTTACTTTTCAATGACCATCCAAATGAGCTGCCCATAAGCATGCTAAACCCTGGTGCGTACTGCGCTTTAATGCCTAATATCGCTGCGCCTATTTTTTGGAGTTTATTCATAGTTGTAAATGTAACAACATTTTGACAATTATACTAATTCGGATTCTAGGTTGATTCCTTCTTTAATCATTGGCCATGCTTTATATCTGATAGCATCCAAATAGTGATTATATAAGTCAATAGGTACACCAGACTTTTTATCGTGCCAAACATAGTTGTTTATCTCCTTAACTATTGGTGCACTTTCTGCCCCTGGGTCAATTATTATTTCGTAATCCTGTATGTCTTTTATTGATGCGCTTATAGAACCGGGGCCTTTTATGGCTCTTTTTATGTTTAGCCCCTTTGCTTGTATTTCTGATATTAAACGAGGCTCCGCGCTATCAGCAACTATTTCTGATTTAACGCCGCAGTAATGTAAATTAGCTTCATATATCGCCCCGGTTGACATTCCTGTTTTACCATAGCAACCTTTTACATATATCCGCTTGTGTTTGCGATTAACAGCCACCTTTACTAGCGTCGTCGGGTCATCCGAAAACCCAAAATCCTGACCAAAGCCATAAGGCAACGATTCATCGAACTCTCCAATAGACCAATTTTCAAATACGACACCTTCGGCATTATCCAGCCACCCGCCTAAAACAACGTGCTTATAGTAAACGGCATTTTTAATGACTTTTCGGTCTAACTTTTCACGATCTGATTTCGGTGTACGCTCATATATTTCGTAATGTTCGCGTTTAATCTCAAAATCCGTCCAGATGTTATCCGCAATAAGTTCGCGCTCCATATCAAGGTACGAGCTGTGTATATACAGTACATTGCCTTTAATGCCGTTAAACCCTTCCGCTACGCCCTCAGATTCAAAGAATTCCTCGTATATCCAATGCGTTTTAGTTGTCGGATTGAGTAGCAATATCGAAAGGTTGCGTACATCCTTAGCCCGGATTGACTTTTTGATCTTATCCCAGTTATCAAAACTAGGCATTTCCTCTGCTTCCTCTAATACGAACACTGAGAAATCCTTTAGTGACTTTAGAGAAGCTGTTTGGTTGCCTGAGCTGGTTTTAATACCCTTAAATACGACCTTGCTGTTATTTCCGGTTCCTATTATCCGGTCTTTCGTTACCTCGAAACTCGAATGCGCATTAAGCATTTCAATCTTTTCGGTAAACTCTGGTATAATAGAATCCTGTGCTGATGTCAGCGTGTACCTGGTGTAAAGTACCCTATGTACGAAATCTTTTGCTGCCACACATGACCATGCGCCTACCGCAAATGACTTTTGGCTATTACGCCCACCCGTTATAATAACAGTATCTACTGTATACAGCGGGTTGCCGGGCTGGGCTGATAGCCACTCAAATAAGGGTTCGTACTTTTCGGATAGGACCATTAAAGGCTATATTTTGTCTTTGAGGGAAATAATGCTTTGTTTATCCACTATCATTCTATAGTCCTCGCCTTCTGGCTTGAAATATCGGGTATTAGCTTTGTCCGCCGCCTCGTCAAGTTTGGCATTGGCATATAGTTTCATGGCTTTTATCACGTCAGATGATTTATATTGACCATAATTCCATTCGGGGATGGCTGCTAATACCTTTTCTGCTGTCTGTTTCATACTGCAATTTACAAAATCAAACCCACCCAAAACGTAACAATTCCGTTACTTCTGGCTACCCTTACTAAACGATATCGGGGTAGGGGACATGGTGCCGTCTGTAGATTTGTGGTCTATCTCTTGCTTATCAGTCCATCCAAAGTTTTTAAGCGCAAAAATAGCTCCTGTTGAATTTCTTGTCATCAAGGCTTTTTCATAACCATTCTCAACTCTTAGCCTGGCTTCTTTTATGGTGTAAGAAAATTCTCCTGTTTTTTCGTAGTCATAAACGCTTTGTCTAGATACAAAACCAAGGAATAAAGCTAATCCGGTAATTGTTGGCGGCTCTGGTTCCCTTACCCATTCCTTTTCACGGCCTACTTTTTCACCATTGACAATAATATCAACCCACTCAAAAACTCCTTGTATCCAAATAAAATATGTATCAATACATTCCTGTAATTGTTCTTTAGTTTCGAAATGAGCTGGCCTGCCTACTGTTTCCATATTACTTAGTTTTTAATTCGCTTTCCTCTATTGGAACTGGTATCCCTACACACGCCCAAAATTCAACGTATGAGCGAGCTATTTTATATTCGTGACCCAAATATAAGCAAAGATTTTGGAACTTAACCTGATCAGGTGATTGATGTCCTTCCTCTGTTTTGAGTTCGATCCAGGTAATCCTGCCGTCCTCATTCATATATGCCCAATCACTGATCCCTGGCTTAACACCCATCGTACGCATTTTGTTGCCATACTGTTTAGATTGAGCATTTGTCCAGATGCAAAATAGCCTTTGTTTTTCTGCATGGTCATAAAGGTGTGTATTATTCCATGCCTCTGATATTTTCTGGTGTAGTATTTCTTCTTTTCTGTTCATTTTAGTGTGTTTTTGGGCAAAAATTACAAAGTTGGTATACAAAATTACAACTTAATTACAAATAAATTACAAAGTTGAGAGGTCTAAATCAGCCTTTAAATATGTTTAAAGTGTGTTTTTTATATAAAATTACAAAGATTACAAAGTTTATATATAATTACGCGCAAAAAAGTATATTTATACTTGTAGTACTACTTCAAGTTTGTAATTTCTGTAATTTATGCTTTAACATATTGTTTTATAGATATTTGCAATTTTAAACTTTGTAATTAAGTTGTAATAACTTTGTAATTTCGATTACAACTTTGTAATTATTTCTTTATGAAATTATAGTGTCTTACTGACTGATAAATATAATCTGAGCATGAATAACCATTACTTTCGGCATAAGCAGATACCCATTTAGTAAATGTTTGCTTAGAAAACCATTTAAAGCCTTTGTATTCATCGAACTCATATACGAACCTATCAAATAGCGCGGCTTTACCTACGGTCTGGAAATCGAACCCTTCCATGAAATTAAGGAAATCTACAGATGTTTCTGCAGCCAGGCGTTTACCTTTAAGGTTAATGAACTCCTGTTTTACTAACCCATGTCGTAAATAGAACTGGCAGCATTCGAACATAAAAGCGTCAAATTCACTAAAATCTGAATCGGACCAATCGTGAAACATCATTTTACCGAATTCATCAAATGGCGTTTTAGATTTATTATAGTATTGAGCTATCTCTAGTTCATGCCTGCGACGCTCGTGGCTATTGCCGCTACCCCTTATGGCATAGTTTGTTGTGATAACTATTTTAGGGCTGTCATGGAAGGGATAATGTATCTCAGCTAAGCCTTTCTTCTCTACATTGATGCCGTCGGTAAGAACCGAGAAAAGACGCTCAAAGTCGAATGACTTATTAACATCCTGGAATGATATGAGTTTAGTATCTGCGTTTACGCGTTGGTATACAAATGATTTATCGAAAGTAAATGTTTTACCTTCTATCACGACTGTTGATAGGTATTGTTCAACGGCTTTGAGTAATAATCCTTTGCCCGTACCTCCTTCCGGGTGATCTGATATGACCTCGTCATTGAGTATTACAGCCGGAGAGTAGGCGGGATTTTTATAATTATGCATTAGGTATCCTAAAGTAGAGCAAATGGCTTTGTACCTTTCTGCGTCATGATTGGATATATTCCAGCAAAAAGTTTTAAAGTCTGAACCGGGGATGGTATCTGGGTTAAATTCTCGTTGTATAATCTGGCTTTCCCAAATATAGCCGATCATTTTTGTGTATGGGAAAGTAGTAATTTTTTCTTTTGTTATCTTAACGATGCAATTTTGGAAATATAGTTGCATGACATCTTTAAGATCTTTTTTAAATTCTACTTCTTTCGCAGGCAATGTTTCTAAAAATTCATCATTTACACATTTACCTATGTTTTTCAAAAAGAACTCATATATATGCGCTCCTTCCTCTTTTTTAATGAAGTCCAATATATCATCCTTCATGTCTTTTTTACCTACCTCAGAGACGATATTGTCTATTATCCTGATGTAGATATGTTTCTGTTTAGACGTTCGGAATAAGTAGTATCCGCGTGTTGTTAAAAATCCGGCAATGTCGATGTAATTAAATTCCCATCCTCCATTTGATTTCGGCCTCCATAATGTAAAGTGGGCAAATTTCCTTTGCGCCGCTAAGTGTACTAGGTTAAGCATATTTCTGAATTAAGTGTTTTAATAAATAAGGTCTAAGCTCCCATCCGGCCTGATCGTATATTTTAGGTAGTGCTGACCTGAGCATATCTATTTTATCAGCGGGTTCTAAAGGTAGCTTTTTAATGTTTGAAACTACTGTCTGAATAGCAGATTCTAACGATAATTGTGAGTTTTTTTTAACTGGTTTATCAGGCATAATATTGAGTTCCAATATCATATCTGAAAATACTGTTTCTCTAGGCATTTCATGACCGCATATATGGCATTTAGTAGCGGCCATGTAAATGGTGGCCGTACATTCAGGGCATTCCTTCATGGGTGCCGCTCCTTCTCCTGGGATATCTGGATATAAAAAATATTGTTCCCAATTGTGATGCTGATCCCAAAATCCATGTCCTTCGCCTTGTATGTTATCCCCTAAATCTATCGCTAACCAAAAGTCTTTATCTGGATATATTCTGGCACCACGACCTAAGCACTGCAGCCAAAGCGTTAGCGATTTAGTAGAACGATTGAATATAACAGCCTCTATGCTTGGTTCGTCAAAACCAGCGGTAAGGATACCTACGTTATTTAGTATTGCATCAGGTGTATTTTTAAACCACGCGAGTATTTCCCTGCGCTCTTCCTGACCTACTGATTTAGAGTCTAAACATTTTGAATTGTATCCTGCCGTTTTAAAGCAGTTATGCACCAATATGGAATGTTCTATTGTCGTGTTAAAAACAATCGTTTTACGGCCTTTACATAGCTTTTCATAGTTATGTATTACAGCTTCAACCAATTTAGGTTTAGAAAATTCTGTAGACATAGCTGCCATGTTGTATTCCCCGGCTGTTTTCTTCATATTTTTTTTATCAACCCCGGTATCAGGCGAGTAATGTATGCATGGTGTTAAGTTACCTCTATTTATTAGCTCTTTTATTGGGACGCTTGTAACAATAGTGTCGTAATCTACTTTCAATGGATGCTTTTTTGTCGCGCTGATTGGTGTTGCTGTGAAACCAATTATTATCGTTTCCAACTCCTTATAATGCTCAAATACCTTCTTAAAATTTCCAATATGGCATTCATCAATTATAATCAGATCGTAATCCCTGATGCCATGTTTTTTAATATGGTTGCAGAAAGTTTCCACCATGTGAACTTTTATATGCGTAATGCCAAAATTACGAAGTGTGTTTTCTGTTTGGGTCACGAGTTCTTCTCGGTGAACTATAATAGCTATTTTAGCATCTATATTCCTGGTTAAATAACGCTGAATTAGGTAAGACATCACGATTGTTTTACCACCTCCTGTAGCAAGCTGAACTAATATTGAGAGGTATTTTT
>Ga0247740_1000146_pt1 | contig 36947 bp, 34 predicted proteins | sample UWRJL148409B2_FD_180942 | JGI IMG/M metagenome (GOLD analysis project Ga0247740, IMG submission 180942) | Plant litter microbial communities from Arlington Agricultural Research Station in Wisconsin, United States - UWRJ-L148-409B-2 | ecosystem: Environmental > Terrestrial > Plant litter >...
GCGGGGACCACTCTTGCTGCGCTCCAAAGCCTATTGGGTGAAGGACGGCAAGCTCGTGCGCCGTGCTCAAGACAACTCGACGCCGCTCGAAGTGTTGGCCAACGATGCGCGCAACGGTACCAGAGTAGTCGGCGTCGATTTGCCCAACCTGCCAGCGCACGCACTGTACATCAGCAATCCCGTCAAGGACGATGCGCCGCCGCGCGCCAAGCTATGGATCGAAGGCGGAGAGAACACGGTGCTGTCACCCGAAGGCGGGGGCGCGAGCAGCATCGCAGTGGCGAGCGTGGGTGACGAGCTGTTCACCGTAGCTATCGACGCGCGCAGCGCGATGACCCCGATGCACGGCCGGCGTGTCCAGCTCAAGAACGGCAAGGCCGACCTCGGTGCCGACGTCGTGATGTGGGTGGGCTCGACTTCGCAAATGTTGTCGGAGGTGTTCGCCAGTGCGACCGCGTATGGCGTGCGCGCATTTCTGCCAATCGAGCGCGACACCAGCCACTTCGGCTTGGTCATGCTCGACTTGGGCAGTGAGCCGCACATGGATCCGAAGACGGTCTGGCGCGGCTATCCGAACGGCCTCGACGTAGCGCCCGTGGCCACGGCTGCATTTTGTGGCAGCGCGTTCGTGGTCTACGCGCGCCCCGAAACCCCGCAGCCGGAGTCCCGTCAGGTGCTGGAAGTGGCCGAAATCACCCAGGCCGGCCTAGGGCCGGCGGAGGCCGTGGACAGCGCCTTGGGCTTTGCCAACGTCTCGCTCGCCAGCGCGACAAACTCCGCCGTTTTGGCCTATGTTGCCGACTTCCGAACGTTTGCCACCACGCTCCGCTGCTCTCACAAGAAATAACTCTGCCGCTGCCATGCCCAAGAAGAAATCGACCAAGAAAACCGCCCGCAAATCGAAGTTCACGGCCAAGACCGCCGACAAGCACGACTTGTATCAGCGCTCGGTGCAAGACGCGGAGACCGAGATCTACTTCATCAACCGCGCGTTCAAGAAGGTACGCGGGCGCGCTCCGCTCACACTGCGTGAAGACTTCTGCGGCACGGCGCTCTTGTGCGGGGCCTGGGTGAAGAGCCTCGAAGCTCGCACCGCGCAGGGCATCGATATCGACCCGAAGGTGCTCGCCTGGGGCGTCAAACACAACATTTCTCCGCTCGGTGACGACGCCGGAAAGGTGACCTTGCTCTGCCAAGACGTGCGCGCTGCATCCCCCGGAAAGCACGACGTCGTCGTAGCGTTCAACTTCAGCTACTGGATCTTCAAGACGCGCGACGCGCTGCGCGCGTACTTCGCCACCGTGAAAAAGGGCCTGAAGAAAGACGGTGCCTTCATGCTCGATGCCTACGGCGGCTGGGAGTCGATGGAACCGATGCAGGAGCCACGCGCGATCAAGGGCGGCTTCACTTACGTGTGGGATCAGGACAAATTCAATCCCATCACCCACGAGATCTTGAACCACATACACTTCGAGTTCGCGGACGGCTCGAAGCTCGACAAAGCGTTCACCTACGACTGGCGTTATTGGTCACTCCCCGAGCTGACCGAACTCTTGTTGGAGGCTGGTTTCGCGGATGCGCAGGTGTTCTGGGACAAGAGCAACGACAACGACACCGAGAACTACCAGCCGACCAAGCGCGCTACGAACCACCCGGGCTGGCTCGCCTACATCGTGGCCACGCCCTGAGCGTGAGCCTTTTCCAGAGCTCGAACGTCTAACCCTTGGCGCCCTCTCGCGGTGCCGCACTCAATGAAAATGGCCACTAAAATCGCTCGGTTGGCATGGTACCTGGGAATATGGGCGAGTTTCAGCGCATGTGCGACGCCGCGCGCGCAAGAGCGGGGCACACCCGCGGCGAGCGCGATCGGTAGTACGGAGCCGACCGCCTCGCCGGCGGAAGAGAGCGCGGCTCAGAGCTCTCCGCCCTCGCCCGCGCCGCAAGGGCTCGACCAGCCCAAATCCAAAACCGACCGAGCTGAAGACGAGTTCAGCACACTGGAGGCCGCCGAGCGTGCTTTGAACCAGGCCAAGGCCGATCTCGATCGCTTGGCGCTCGCCGAGCCTGCGCCGGTCGTCGGTCGCAGCGCGGCCGCCGATCGCGCAGCGGAGAAGAAGGAGAGTCGGCCCGCGCGAGCGCCGAGTGCGGCGGGCTCTGCCAGCGCGAGCAATTCGAACGCGCTGTGCGAGAGCGCCTGTCGCGCATTTTCATCGCTGTCACGGGCGGCGAGCGCCGTGTGCCGACTCGACGGCGATAGCGGCGCTCACTGCACCCGAGCCAAGCGGGTGGTTGCTGATTCTCAGCAGCGCGTCGCCGGCTGCTCCTGCCCGGCGTCGAGCGACTGAGATGAAATCACCGGTCGGGCGCTTGGCACCGAGTCCGACCGGGCTCCTCCACCTAGGTCACGCGCGCACGTTTTTGCTGGCCTATTGGCATATCCGGGCCCACGCCGGCCAGCTCCTGATGCGCATGGAAGACTTGGACGGACCGCGCGCCGAGATGCGTTTTGCAGATGCCGCGCTCGCCGACCTAGAGTGGTTGGGGCTCGATTGGGATGGCCCAGTGTTCTTGCAATCGACCGAGCTCGCGCGCCTCAACGCCGCAGTGAACACGCTGCTCGAGAGTGGAAAAGCCTATCCGTGCGTGTGTTCGCGGGGCGACATTCGCAGCGCGCAAAGCGCGCCACAAGGCAACGCGCTCGAACCGCGCTACCCGGGTACGTGTCGAGGGCGCTACACTTCATTCGCGGAGGCCGAGCGGCAATCGGGTCGCGCTGCGGGCGCACGCTTGCTCGTACCCGAGGGCGCCATCACCGTCGAAGACGGTGTGGCTGGCCCGAGCACCTGGGACGTCGCGCGCGACGTGGGTGATTTCTTGATCGCCAAGCGTGACAAAGCACCTGCCTATCAGCTGGCGGTCGTCGTCGATGACGAGGCGCAGGGCGTGAACGAAGTGCTGCGAGGCGACGACCTACTGCCCAGCGCGGCTCGCCAATGGCACGTACAGAACGCGCTCGGTTTCGCCCACCCCGCGTGGTTCCACGTGCCGCTCGTCACCGACGCGACCGGCCGTCGCTTGGCCAAGCGCGAAGCCGACCTGAGCCTCGCAGAGCTTCGTGCAGGAGGGACGGACCCCCGGGCGATCGTTGCGTGGGCGGCGCGCAGCGCGGGCATCCGGGTCAATGAGCGGGTCACGGCGCGGGAGGTGACCGCTACCTTCGACCTCGCTCGCCTACCCAAGCTTAGCGTGCAACTCGAACCAGAATCGCTCGCGAGCTTGAGGGCTGCGCGCTAGGGGTTCCCGGACTAGAGGAGCAGGCGGCTCTTCGGATCGAGGGCCACGAGCAGCGCCTCCTCACAACCTGGCGGCACCTCGCTACCTTCTGGCAGCGGGCGGACGAGCCAGGTCCCGGAGCTCTCCGGGTCGCGCGTGACGGCGACGCGCACCGCGGTGCGAACTGCCGGCACCTTGTGCTCGGACACCGGAGCAAAATACGCGTTGGCGATCGTCGGCTCATTCGACGAAGGCGAAGGCATGGTGACAGAGCGCGGTGAGACATCAGCGGTCAGGGGCATGTCCGTGATTTGGACGCCTGACAGGAAGACCTCACGCGCCACGGGGATGGCTGCGTCGACCTGCGTCTTGTCACTAAAGTCGTCGTAGGGCGCAAGCGCGACCGCTTCGTCCACGCGGCGCGGGGGGGGGGGGGGGGGGGGGGGGGGGGGCACCGAGGCAGCGCGTGGTGGTGGCGGCGGGACGCTCTGCAGCTCCGTGCTGAGGTCCGCGGCGCTGCGCGCCAAGTTCAACGCGCGCACATCGTCCCCCGATTCTTCGGCGCGCTCTGCGGCGCGGCGCAGCCAACGCAGCGCGTCCAGCTGCTCACCAGTGCGAAACAAGGCTCGCGCGGTCTCGATCGCGACGGCAACGGGCTCGGGGTCGTGCGGTTCGACCTCGGGGAGATCGCGGGAAGATTCCGGCATGGGTCCGGCAGTTTGACTGAGACTTTTGCCGAGTAAAAGCGCTTTCACGCCCTGCCCGGGCTCGGTGGTCGATTGCCGCTCCGTAGGGCGCGCAAAAATCCACAGCGGCCAGACATTCAGTTCACGCCGTGCATGCGCCGAGCGATCAACGGTGAGCATAAAACCAAAAGCGCACCCGCCCCGAGCGCGACCCAGCCGATGGTACCAAACACCGAGCCGTAGACCATGACCGTACCCATTGGCTTGGGCACCCCGCCAAGCGCAGGAGTGGCTTTCTCGATACCCGTGAGTTGGGCGATTAGGGCGGCGGCATACTGCGCGAACGAATACGCCAAGAACCACGTGCCCATCAGGATGCCGGTCACCCCCTTGGGGGCGAGCTTCGTTATCATCGACAGCCCGATCGGCGACAGGCACAGCTCGCCGGTCGCGTGCAGGAAGTAACACAAGATCAACCAAAACATCGGCACGACGCCGGTCGCCCGGGATGTGAGGGCGCCGATGTACAGCGCCACGAAGCCGAGACCGAGCTGGATGATTCCGAGGGCGAACTTGAGCGGAGTGCTTGGTTCTCGACTGCGGCGCGCCAGATACAGCCAGAGCGCGCTGAACACGGGCGCGAACAACAAGATGAACAGCCCGTCGACCGCTTGAAACTGCGAGGCGCGGATCAACACCCCTCGGACCCAGCGATCCACGTGGCGATCGGTGAACAGGCTCATGCTCGTCCCGGTCTGCTCGAAGAAGGCCCAGAAAAGGACGGATACCAGAGTCAGAAGCAGCGCCACCCCCAGGCGGTCGCGCGCCACCTTATCCGGCAGCCGAAGCATGTAGATGAACGCAGCGACGAACACGACCCCTCCGAACACGACCAACATCGAGCCGACGAGCGCGCCACGCTGGACCAATTGCCAAGCGATGGCGACGGCGGGTAGCGTGCCCAAGTAAACCCATCCCTCGAGCGATACGCCCGCAAACGACGTGCGTCCGCCTGGACGCTCCGGCGGCTCCGCCAAGCCGACCAAGAGCGGCTGCGCGCGCAGGAAGACGCACAGGCCAAGCAGCATACCGACGCCGGCGAGGCCAAAGCCCCAGTGCCAGCCGAGTCGCTCACCCAGGTAGCCACAGGCGATCGGCGCGAGAAACGCGCCCAGATTGATGCCCATGTAGAAGAGGGTGAACGCCGAATCGCGACGTGCATCGCCATCACCATACAGGCGACCGACGAGACTCGAGATGTTCGGTTTGAACAAGCCGTTGCCGCAAATCAACAGTGCGAGTGCACCGTAGAAGACCTGCAAATCGGGGATGGCCATTGCGAAGTGACCGAGCGCCATCAACACCCCGCCGATCAGCACCGCTTTGCGAAATCCCAACAAACGGTCGGCGAGGAACCCCCCGAGCACGGGTGTCGCGTACACCAGGGCCGCGTAGCTGCCGTAGATCACGTACGCCGCCTTGTCAGTGAACAGAAACGACTTGGTCAGGTAGAAGACCAACAGCGCCTTCATGCCGTAGAAGCTGAAGCGCTCCCAGGTCTCCGTGAAGAGAAGGTAAACGAGCGCGCGCGGATGGCTAGTCCCGGCTGGACCCGGCCCGCGCTGAGGCGACGTGAGCGGGGGAGCAGCGCTCAATGCAGCGCCGGATCGGGCACGGTCTGGGGCCGACGAATGCCGGCTTGAGCCAAACGTTCTGCGACCAGGGTAATGCGCTGCAAATCCTCGAAGCCGAGCACCCCGGCGTAGCCCGTCGACGCGCGCACCACGACGGGGCGGCCCGCGAGTTCGAGCAAGCGACGACGCACTTCGTCGAGCGGTGTGCCCGCATCTACCGCGAAGAACTCACGTCGCATCAAGGCCGAGAGCGGCGCCTGCAGGCCAACACGCGGCGCGGCTGCCAGCACTCGTTCGCGAGCTATCGTGCCCACCAGCTCCTTGCCGTAAAAAACCGCGAAATGGTTTTGCGCGCTGCGCACCAAGGTGTCGAGCACGTGCCCCACCTGCTCGTGTGGCGCGAAGACGACCGCGTTCGGATCGCAGACTTCGCCCGCGCGCAGCTCACTGAGCAGCTCGGAGGCACGCACGGCCGCGCGTTCTTGGGCAGCGCCGACGAAGACGAACATGCCGACCAGCGCCAAAAGCTCCCAATCCTTGTTGAACGCCACGCCCACCAGCGCGATCGCGATCACCTGGCCAACGGCCGCCGCGATGCGTGTGGCCCGTGAACGCCCGAGTGAAAGGCCGAGCAGCGCACGCAACACTCGCCCGCCGTCCATGGGCAAGGCCGGCAGCATGTTGAACACGGCCAGCACGGCGTTGCCCCAGAATAGCGCCCGGAGGAGGCCGATCGGCGTAGGATCAGCCATAGACAGGAGGTCATTTGCGTCCAGCGGCACGCGGTACCAATCCAGCACCAACATCAAACCGAGCGCGACGACCGCGTTCACGAGGGGACCGGAGAGCGCGATCAGCAGCTCGTGTTGCGGTTTGCGCGGTTCGTTTGCCAGGCGCGCGACGCCACCGATGGGCAAGAGCATAATCTCGGTCACCGTCACGCCCAGGCGCTGCGCAACCAAGCTGTGACCAAGCTCGTGAAGCGAGAGGCACGCGAACAGAACGCAAATGAGCAACACCCCGAACACGGCTCCGCGCAGCCCATGAGGCGCTGCAAAGTTCAGCGCGAAGAAGATCACCGCCAGCGCGAAGGTGACGTGCACGCGCACGTCGATTCCGGAGACGCGCGCGATGCGGAAGGACCACCTCATCCGCGGGACGATAGTGCTGCACGAAACGCATTGCGAGTACGCCGGACGCACGTGCTCTTCCAGGCTTGAAGGACGCCTGAGTCGTCGGATTGTGCACGCCGGGTTTCGCGAACGAATGACACGTTTCAGAGTTGAAACACAGCCGTCACCGGAAGCACTCTAACTTGTTGATTAAGGTGGAATATGCCGTGGCACGAGCCGTGCATTAATAGTCGGAGCAGGCGGCGCCCTTGGTGACCCCCCCCTCCGCCCGGGTCGCCGCCTCCCTAATCTATTCAACGGCCCGGTGCGCTCCCCTCGCGCCGGGCTGTTGCCCTATTTGGGGTGTGGCGTCAGCAGCCGGGAAGACGCCGCGCGACTCCGAGGCGTGCCAGCGTCACCGCCACTTGCTCGCTGAAGTCGGCAAGCTCGGCCGAGTCAGTGGTACGAAACGGGTGGTCACTGCGTCCGAGTTCGAGCATCGCGCACAGTTGGCCATTGACCATGATCGGTAGCACCGCGACGCCCGCGAGGGGCACTCCGGGACTCAAGCGGGCCGCGACCGCTTGCTGAACCCCACCGCGCTCTCCCGCTCCGACCAACAGTCGTCCCCGACCACTGCGGGCGAGCGTGAACGCGGGGTCGAACCACGGCAGCACCTCGCCCAACCGATCACTCGGCGCCTCGAAGAGGCACGAGGTCGTGGGCAGGAGCAGCGGCTCGCGCACTCGATGCGCCAAACCAACCGTAGCCGAAGTCGCGTGCGCGGCCGCGTGAAGCGCGATCAGCAGCGCTTCGCCTGCATCGTTGGCCTGAGACACGGCTTCTGCGCTGTCCTGCAAGCTCGAAGGCTTGAGCGTGGGCTCGTCGACTCGCCTCTCGAGTACACGCACGAGCGCCGACACTTCGCGAATTTTGCCGAGTTCACGCCAATTCTGCCAGCCGGTCTGACGCACCCAAGCGCTGCTCGGGACACGGCCATGAATCACTCCTCGCAATAACAGGTCGGTGCGAACCGGACCGACGGTTACGCCGCCGTTGGACACCAACCACTCCGGGGCACTCTTTGGGACTGAACGCGCGTCGTGATCCCCAATGGGGGAATAACCGCTAGACAATTGCATGGCGAAAACCGGCTCTGCCGAGGAAGGTCGGCAACGCGAATTGTTCCAAGCGCGCCCGCCGCGGGCCAACAATCACGTCGAGCTCCGCTTTCGAACCGGCTCAGCCGCCGCGCTCGAGCCAGGCCAAGGTCTCGAAATGATGGGTCTGGGGAAACATGTCGAAGCCGCTCACGGCCGACAGCGCGTAGCCCGAATCGCACAGCGTTCTCAGGTCGCGCGCGAGCGTTACCGGGTCACAGGCACAATAAGCGATGTCCCGCGGGGCGCGGCGGATCAGCTCCGGCAACACCTCGCGGGCGCCGCTGCGCGGTGGATCCAGCACGACCAGATCGAATGTCTCGCTGCGCGAGAGCTTGGCGAGCGTTTCCTTCACGTCGCCCGCGATGAAACGCGCCGCCGAGAGCTGTTGCTCCTTCGATGCGCGCTTGGCCGCTGCAATCGCCGGGCTCGAGCCCTCGATGCCAACGCCACTGAGGCCCCGTGCCAGGAGGGGAAGGCTGAAGTTCCCCGCGCCGCAGTACAAGTCGCAAAAGGTCTTCGCGCGGCGTTGCTCCGCGCCGTCGAGCAACGCCTGCACCAGGCGTTGGTTCATCGCCCAATTGACTTGCGTGAACGCCGCTCCAGACACTCTGAGCTCGACTCCGCCTGGCAACGGAAAACGCTGATCGAGTTCGGGCGGTCCAGTGCGCTCGCCAATCGTGACCTGAAACGCAGCAGACAGCGCGGCGACCAAGGGTGATGCGTCGTCGAAACGACGTCCGACGGGCAGCAAGCGCAGCGCGAGCCGCGTCCCGGAGGGCGCGACGCGCAGCTCCAGCTCGCGGAACGACGCCAGCTCGGCCGGGTGCCGGCGAGTGATGGCGCGCAGGCGAAGCAATGCCTGGTCGAGCTCCGGGTCCGCCACGGGGCAGCTCGGAATCTCGATCAAATCACGAGACTCGGCCGCGAAGAAGCCGAGTCGGCCGTCACTTGCAATGTGCAAGCGAATGCGTGAACGGTAAGCGAGCGACTCATCGGCCGCGACGAACTCGAGCTCGGGGAGCGCCGCGAAGCGCCCTGTGCGCGTCAGGGCGTCGCGCAAAATCTCGATTTTTGCCGCCACCTGCGCGCGATAGTCCAGTGTCATCAAATCACAGCCGCCGCAGCTGCCCTGGACCGGACAGACCGGCTGAATTCGATGCGGGCTGGCGCTAAGCAACTGGAAATGCGTGGCCTTCAGGTACCCACCGTGGTCCTGGGCCGACTGAACGACAATCCGTTCGCCCGGCAGCGCGCCCGGTACGAAGGCGCCTTGCCCGTTCTCGAGCCGCAAAAAACCGGCTCCCCCTGGAACGAGCTTTTCGATCTGCCATTCCTTTTGCTCGGGTTCGAGCTGGACCGGCGCTTTAGGGGGATGAGGACGGCTCACGGGCAGATCGCGGGGGCTCTAGCGTAGGAAAGAAAACTCAAGATTTCGTCGTGACCGGTGTCACACAGGTGCCCCGGGTAGCGACGCAGGGCTTGGTGAAGTCATACCCCATGGCAGCCCCCGCGTTCTCGATTCCAAGCCAGAATGCCATCCGCTTGGCGGATCCCGCGCTCCGCGAGGCACTCTTGAAGTACGCGCGCCGACGCCTGCCCCCCGGGGAAGTCGAAGATTTGGTGCAAAACACGCTGACCGACGCGCTGGTAGCGGCCACCGCGCCGAGCGACGAGAACGAGTTTCGCCGTTTCGTGCACGGCATCGCTCGTCACAAGATAGCCGACCGCCACCGGCGCCGAGGCCGGCAACCAATCCCGAGTTTGGACCTCGACCAGACGGCGGCTGAAACGAGCCCCTCCACCGGAGAGCTGACTCAGTGGATCGAAAGCGAGTTGCCGAAAACCGACGGCGCGCAGGCCACGCTGCACTGGCTACTGCGTGAGAGCGACGGCGAAAGCCTGGACGAGATCGCTCGCGATCTCGATTTGCCGGCACCACGCGTCCGGCAACGAGTCTCGCGCTTGCGCCGCCATTTCCACGCTCGTTGGCTCGCCCTGGGTGCGGCCGGATTGCTCGGCCTGGTCGCGGCCGGAGCCCTGCTCGAGCGGGCTGCGCAACGGAGCTCCGTTGCGCCCATCATCACACGCGAGGCGTCCACACCGATCGAGCAAGCGCGGGTTCTACGTGAGGACGCCATGCTGCGATGTGCTGCTCGCGAGTACTCCGAATGCATTGCGCGACTCGACCGCGCCAAGGCGCTCGATCCGCGCGGAGAAAGCTCCCGGGCGGTCGTCGAAGCGCGCGACGCGGCAGCACGCTTCGCCCAACACGGCGTCACGAAGAATCTTGCCGCCGGCTCGGCCTCCGTGCCGCCGCGGGAAGAAAAGCCCGTCCCCAAACGGGACAATCGCGATGAGCTGCGCATTCCCAAGCTCGCCCCAGAGAAGTCCAAACCGGTCCCCGCTCCGGCCGAGAACTATGCGGGGCCCAAGAAAGCACCGGGCAAGAAGTATTAGGCGAGTTCGTCCAGCGGATAGGCGCTGAGCGCGATGCGGTTTCCGTCGGGGTCGCGCGTGTAGGTCGTCCACTCCGTGCGGGACTCGACCACGCAGCCAGCGCGCTCGACTCGGGCCTCGAACTCTGCGCGCCGCTCGGCGGCAATCGCGATCGCTAGCAGAAACGGCCCCGCACCGACCCCCACGACGGCGCGCGGCGGTTCCTCCGTGGGCTCGATCATCAGCACCGAGCCGCCCAGGTCCAACCACACCGAACGAAGCGCACCGTCCGCGTGTAGGTGGCGGGTCACTTCGCGGAGCTGGAGTACGTCGATGTAGAAGCGCGCGAGTCGTTCGACGTCACGCGTCCCGAGACCCAAGTGGTGCAGCACGTTCACGGTCGAAGGCTCACGCGGCGCGCGATTCTCGGCAACACGAAACACGCTGGATGCGGAGAATGGCGCGCGTTGACGGATGATTCGGCACAGCGTCACCGAACGCCGCGCATTGCCCACATCGCAAAACTTCGTGCCTGATGCGATCCGGTCGTCTGGGCGCTCGAGCGACGAGCGTCCGTTGGATTGGCAATCAGCGGAATGATCACGGATTGTTTAGCGGCGACACAGATCGGAATGGAACATGCACCGTCTACGTTGTGAGGAACAGGCCATGACCAATCGCCCGCATCGCACGGATCTCGATCTCACGGTCGGCCCCCAAGCTCGTGACGAAGATTCGTCCGTGCGCGAACGCGCCTCTGCGTCGTCTCGCCCGCCCCGTTCGCCGCGCCAGTCGGACCCCAACTTGTCACTCGACGAACGCTTGGTGAGGAAGCTGGCCGAAGCGGCGGCGATGCTCGCGAAACTCGAGCCCCAGGACGCGCGAGCACGTCTTCTTCACATCGCGATGCTGCGCAAGGACGAACCCTTGCTCGACGGCATCCTCGCGGAACTCGCCATGCCGGAGCGGGCGGCGGTCCGCCGCTCACGTTGAGAGACACGAGCCACCGTGCTGCCCCGCGGTGAGACAGTCGGGACTGAACGTGCGCTAAGCACCGCGTCAGATTTCTGACGAATAAGACTGAACGCCTGCCGCTTCGGTCCGTTTAGCTAAGCATGACCAAGAGGGTGACCGCGCTCGCTTTACTCGCCGCACTTCCGACCTTGTTCGCGAGCCCACTGCACGCGTCCGAGACGAAAAAGATCGCACGCGCCGATGGCACCGGCATCGCCGAGGGAACGACGAAGCAGCTCGCGGGCGGTGCTCTGCTTCACCTCGCGCCCGGCACACGCATCGAGGTGGGGCGCACCATGAAGCTGCAGCTCGCGCCGCCCGGTTCACCGCAAACGGTGACGCAAGTCGTGAAGCTCGTCAGCGGTCGCGTCGACATCGAGATCCCAATCAGCAAAGTTCCGAAGACCGCGGTACTCCTGCAAGCTCCGCGCAAGGTGAGCGCGGTGGCGAAGGGTGGCCACAGCATCGCAATAGCCGATGCAAATCGCGTCACACTTGCCGCCGTCGACGGCGACATGCTCGCAGCGTCGGGTAACGACTGGAAGACACTGCCGAGCGGGCTCGTTCGCGGCTTCGTCGGACACGACCCGGCCTATCAAGAGCAGAAGGTTCCCGGCGTGCCCACCGTGCGCATTCCTCGTCCGTTACTGCTCGCGATGGGCAAAGATGCACCGAACGCGCAGGTCGAGGCCAGCGGCGTGAAAGAAGCCGACCACTATCAGCTGAGCGTTTGGCGCGTTACCGAGAAGGGCAAAGAGTTCGTGCGCTACGTCGACACGCGCGGCAGTGTGGGCGCGATCCCGGGGCTCGCGCCGGGGCAGTACCAAGTCACCGCGCGTGCCGTGGACGCGAGCGGCATCTTCGGTCAAGACAGCGCGGCGAGCGCACTGCGCTTGGTCGGCGCTGAGCTGCCCACCGGCGGTCGCTATGAAGATGGCGCCATTTTGCTCGGTCAACGCGGACGCGCGAAGCTGATCGGCGCAGCCGGTCTCGAAGCGAGCTACGGCGCTTCGGCCCACTTCGTGGCGGCTCCGGATAGCGTGGGGTTGTCACGCGGCGAAGGCACCATGCTTCGTCTGCGCGAGCCCGGCACGGTCGAAGAGGTGCGCGTCGCGCTCGAACCGCGCACCTTGCGCGCCGATGTTCAGATCACGCCCAAGCACCCGCGTTGGCCCGAAGACATGATCGAAGTGACCGTGCAGCTGTTCGATGCGCGCGGCCGCCCGGTGCCTGAATCGACCCCCGTGAAACCGAAGGTGCTGGTCGATGTAGCGCCAGTAGAAGTCACTTGGATGCGCTCCGACAACATCATGCACACGTTCATCCCCGCCCCCAGCAACCGGGGACCGTGGGTGGTGCGCGTGGAAATCGCCGATGAATTCGGCGACGCTGCCGGTCGCGACTTCATGGAAGTAGCGGGACCGAGCGACCGCTTGAGCGCGCGCTGAGTCCGAAAACGAATCGCCCTCACGTGTCGGTTGAGCTAGGGTCGCGGCGCGTGATCCTCTCCGACTACAGCCACGTGATTTTCGACCTCGACGGGGTCCTGCTCGACAGCGAGAAGTTGTACACCGAGGCCACCCAAAGCGTGATCGCGCCGTATGGCAAAACCTTCGATTGGACGCTGAAGTCCCGAATGATGGGCCGCCACGAGCTGGAAGCAGCCGAGCTCTTGGTGAGAACTCTCGAGCTGCCCATCACGGCAGAGGAGTATCTGCGCCGCCAGCTGCCGCTCGCCGAGAGCTTGTTCCCCACAGCGGCCGAGCTCCCCGGCGCCGAGGCGTTCGTCACGAAGCTCGCCCAGCTCGGTCACGTTCTGGCCGTTGGCACCAGTAGCACGCGCCGCTTGTACGAACTGAAGACCAGCCACCTGCCGTGGTTCGGTGTCTTTTCGGCGGTGGTTTCCGGCGATCATCCCGAGGTGCGCGAGCTGAAGCCCGCCCCGGACATTTTCTTGGCCGCCGCGCGAGCCATCGCGGGCGAGCCGGGCAAATGCCTGGTGATCGAAGATTCCCCGGCCGGAGTGCTGGCCGCGCGCGCAGCGGGTATGAGCGTGGTTGCGATTCCTGATGCCGCGCTGCCCGACGAGCGATTCGCCGAGGCGCACTTGATCGTGCGGAGCTACGACGAACTCCGCGCGCACCTCAAGTGCTGAAGGTTTCCTCGCCTTCGGCCGCGCTCAGATCGTACCAGGAGAAGAACTCCGCCAAACACGCGCGCTGCGCGGGCGGCATGTATTCGAAGTTGCGACCGCGATCGATGATCTCCCAAAAGTCCTTGCTTTGAACGCCCTCTAACGCGCGACGAATCGAGAGCAAGCGCTCGGCGGGCTCGTTTTGCATGTCCCGCGAGATGCGACGCGCCTTTTCCTGCTCGCCGCGCATCAGGTAGTAGGCGGCGAGCTTGACCTGCGCTTTGCGCACCCCCAGGAGCGCGTTTTCTTGACTGCTGACACGCAGCGGGCGGTCCAGCTCCAAGAAATGCGTCAGCATTTCTTCCTCTTCGGGTGCGGCCTGTTCGTTCGCATACTGGCACAAGGCCGACAGATCGTAAGCCACCGTCTCGGTCACGAAGGTCAACTTCATGTCGAAACTAACATGCCCGTAGTAGTTCATGTGCCGAACGCCCTCGACTGCAGCGCGGCCATTCTTTTGGCGGATCATCGCTTCCACGAGCAGGCGATACTGATTCAGCACGTTGTAGGCGGTGCGCACGTCACGCGCGTTCAAGGTCGCTCGCATGTAAGAGTTCATGAAGCGGAACACGAGCACCACCAGCTCGCTGTCTCGCGCGACACCAGCGGCTTCGCCGATGTAGCGCGTATCGATAGCGATCAGGTAGTTGATGTCGCGCATGCTGCCCAGCGCCTCGTTGTAAATACCGAGGTACTGGCGCATCACCTTCCACTCCACCCAAGTGCGCCGACGCTCGAGATCCACCAGTGATTCGGGATCCATGGCCACGAAGTCGGGATTTTGGCGGATGCCCGCGCCGATATCGAACCAGACATCCGACGCGGCAGGCTTTGCTTTGAGGTAAGCGAGCGAAAAGTCTTTGAGCGCATCGACCGCGCCGCTGGCGATGATCTTGTCCTTGCCCGAGATGGAATTGCTGGTGATATCCGTGAGTTCTTCCATCGCGCCCAGGGTCCTAGCCTGCGCGCTCGCGGCGCGGTCGTAATCGCGCTCGTCGGCCCCGCGACTCGCGACGCCTACCGCTTCACTGCGAATGCGGGAGATGATGTTCATCGGCTCGAGAAACCAGAACACGTAGCGAAAATACGGCGCCATCAGCACGAGGCCGAGCGTGGTCGCGCTGAGCATCACGAGCAGCGCCATCCGCGGCACGTAGTCCCGATGAATCGACACGCTGAGCCACACCCCGCACACGCAGGCGATCAAGTAATAGCCCATCACGACCAAGTTGATGCGATCCCGGAGGAACATGCGCGCGACCCCCGTGTAGCGGTCGGAAGAGAGCTGCACGATGATGGACACGACCGTGATCACGATGCCGAACACCGCCGCGATCATCCCCGCGAGCGAGCTCACCGCGTCGGTGATGCTGCTCGGATCGAAGTGCACGTAGCGCCCGATCGGCGTCTTGAACGGCGGCTGGACGTCCCCCCCGGTGAAGAAGTGATCCACCGAGTAGAACCCCCAAAAGAGCAGCAACGACACCGACGTGAGCACGACGATCGGCATCAGCCATTGCTTGCGAAAATTACCCAGGCCGTCGGTCATGATCCAAGGCAGTCTAACGCCATGCGCGCATCCTGCGCAAAGGCAGGGCCAATGCCGCCGCCAGCAACGTGAGCAGACTCAGACGCACCTGCCGGGGGCGTCGCGGCCGAGCCTCGCTGACGGAGCGAAGCTTTGCGCTCGTCGATCGCGCGGAGGTGCTGGCAGAAGAATCACCCGAGCACGTGTCCCCGTCGTACTCGCTCTTGCCGCAGCCGTTCGACTCGCTGCTCGAGTCACTGCCGCAGCTGTCTGCGCTCGAATCGCGGCTATCGCCGCTGCAGGAGTCGGGTCCGTCCTCGTCGGAGCTCGAGTCACCGCTGCACGAGTCGCTGGAGCCGTCGCTCGCGCTCGCGTCGCCCGAGCAAGAATCCGAGCTTGCGTCGCTCGGACTCGTGTCGCCACTGCACGAGTCGCGCGAACTCGCGTCGTGGGTCGAAACCGTGCAGCTGCCATCACTCGGGTAGATTGGCGTATCGACCGGGGTTTGGTTGCGATACGGGTCGTCCGGGGGGTTGGCGCCGATCGGCGGTGTATTCACGGGCGGCGGAGCGCAGCTCGGTCGTTCGCAGACCGCAATCGGCGGCAACACCGAGCCGGGAGGGCAATCACTGGTATCGAAGTCGGTCGCCAACAGCAACGGACCGCGCGCCACTGCCGCCGCGACCTGGAACGCGCCGGCATCACCGTTCGAATCGCCGAAAAAGCGAGTGAGACGTGGCTCCTCGAAGCCGAGCTCACTCAGGCTGCGCGCCAAGTCATCGGCGCCGTCGCACACGAAGTCTCGGGAGTCCGGCGAATGCCGCGCGCGGGCGTCTCGAACCTGCGTCAGGCAAGCTTCGGCGCGCACGCTCGATAGCGCCCGGAAGTAGGTCGAGACCGCTGGCGCCAGTTGAGCGCGCCCCGCAAAGACCGTAGACGCGAACAGCGCCGAGCTCGCCTGCCCTTCGTTCAACCAGCGCCCTGCGTTGTGCGCGAACCAGCCGGCGCGCGCCGCCCGGTAGTCGCAGCTGGCGTCGACGGCTCGATAGGTCACGGGAAACTCGCTCGGATCTGCGCTCTCCCCCGCGACTGGATGTACGCCCGCTTTGGCTAGGCCGATCAAGCTCAAGGGGACGGACTTTGCCCCTGAGATCACGATCTGCGGCAACTTCCCCGCGTGTCCGCGGTCAATCAGGCGCACGGCTCGAGTGAGCCCGCCTTGCGCCGTCGCCTCGTAGAGCGCAACCCGATAGGGCGGAGGGCTGATACTCGTGAAGCGAGTAACTCGCTCGATCTCGACCGGTAGTCCGGCTTCCGCGAGCCGACGACGCAAGTCCAGTTCCGAGCTCACGCTCGAAACTTCGACTGTCGAGAGTGACGGCAGTGTCGGCATACCGCTGTCGGCTAGTTCGAAATGTTCGAGCACACCGCAGCCCGCAAGCGGACCGGGAGGGGCCGCGATGCGAACGCGGGTGGCCTCGTCGAGCGCGCGCAGCCACGCATCGGCCGCCGGTGCGCTCTCGACCGCGGCTTCGGCCACGACCAGCGCCAGTCTCGTGCGCCCCTCGAGCCGCATGCTCAGCCAAAGCGAGGATTCCGCCGCCATGACTTTCGCCAGCTGTAGCTCGGACAGCTGCGCGGCATCGCCGACGGCGAGCAGCACACCCGTTTGCGCCCGCGCACCATTGGCCGCTAAAAAACATGCCCCGATCCACCCCAGACAGACGAATTTTTGCCGCACGAGACAGGCAAGAGCAACCGATGTGCCGACGCCGGGGCTTGCGAAATCTCGATCTTCGGGCGGGATGCACGTGCACCGTGAACCGCGGTCCGGCACTGTATCCCGGCTGCGACAGTGGCTAGAGCAGGGACGGTCCGATGAGTACGGGCAGCGCTGCCTCCGCCAGAGCCAGCTCCTGGCACACGGCCCCCGGCTCTGCGCCGGGGTCGAACGAGGCCGGCAAAAAGGGAGCGGCCGCGAGCGCCGCCCGCCACGGGCGTGATGGCAAGCCGCGGTCGCGGAGGCCGTGCACGAAACGCAGGGTACGTAGCGAATCGAACCAGGTGTGGATGCGCCGGCGTAAGACAGGACCGGTTGGCGCCTGCCCGGCGGCGTTCGTCAGCGCAGGCAATACGCCGAGCCCGGCCAGTACCTGCTGGATCACCTGAGCGAGCTCCGGCTCGTCACGCTCGACGGCGCGCTCGAGCGCGCTGACCTGGGCGCTGCGCGCGAAGTCGTCCAAACCGCGCAGCACAACCGCCAGCGCGGCGAAGATGCGCGGCGAATACAGCTCGAATTCTCGACCGGTCGCGAGTTCGTCGGCGATTTCGCGAGAACGCCGGCCCGTACCGAAGGGCACGCGCTGTGAAGCACGCGCGCGGATCGCGACGGGGGCGAGCGGAGGCCGGCGCAACGGACCGACTTTGGCGAGCTTGTCCAAAAGGTAAAAGTCCTCCGCCGCTTCGCGTTTTGGCACTCCGCGCACGCTCAGATAGGCCGAAGCGTCGACGCACAGTGTGCTACCCACGCTTTGGTACGCGTAACTCGAGCCGGCCGAAGCAAGGCCCAGCACGTAATAGCGGAGTGAGATCTCGTACAGCACGGTGGCCGCGTCGATTGCGGGATCTCCACCCGCTTCGTGGCGGTAAGGCCAGAGCCAAGCCGCGCTGCGTGAGCTCTCCGGCTGCGTGAGTTGCTCGAAATAGTCGCCCGGCAGCGTGACGTCGGCGTCGCTGCAGGCGATCAGACGACAGCTCAATCGACCACGGGCCCAAAGCGCGGCGACCAGATCGCCGCCCAATTTTCGGGCCAAGCCGACGCCCTCGCGCGGCGGTAAGCGGGCGCCCGGACTTGCGCGATCGAGCCAGAGCAGGTCGTACGACGGCGCGCGCGCGAGCCACGCGCGAGCCCCAACGTCACCCGAGGGGAGCGCGCGGCGGTCCGCAAAAGACGCGGCCAAATGTGCGAGCAGACGCTCATTTTCGGCGTGAATTTCGCCACCGGCCGCGTCCGTCGCGTTCACTACGAGAACCAGCAGCACGCGCTCACGGGCGCGCTCGAGGGCACTTCGAAAACCGTCGAGCAGCGAGGGTGCCTCGCCGCACGCCGGCACCACTAGCGCCGCCGAGTAGTGCTCGTCGATTTCTTCGACCAACGCGATTTCCGGCTCGGCGTAGCGGGCGAAGTACTGGGCCCCCTCGCCCGCGGGGCGTGCGTGCGGCTTCAATGCACGGCGGCGCGGTGTGGCAAGCGGCGCACGAGCTCGGCCTCGTAGTCGAGCAAGGTCGCCGCGCGTTCGTCGATCAGCGCATCGTCGAAGCAGGCGCGGGCAAGCCGGAAGAACAAGCCGTGATGACGCGCTTCGGCGCGAGCCAGGTCGAGGTAGGCATCCGCGAGCGGTGAACTTCGCTCTTTCAGAGCTTCGGCCACCATGAACAAACGCTCGCAGCCGCGCGCCTCGACGATGCCCGCCACCAGCAGTTTATCCAGTAGCATGCCCGGCCCCCCGTTGCGCACCTGAGAGCGCAAGCCGTTCACGTACGGGTCCTTGTAGTCATCCGACAGGACCAAGCCGCGCTCGTGGATGATCCGATACATGATCTGGAAGTGTTCCAGCTCTTCGCGAGCGAACTCGATCAGCGGCTCGATCAATGCACTCTTGTCTGGATAACGCACGACGAACGACATACCCGTAGCGGCGGCCTTGCGTTCGCAAGCCGCATGGTCGAGCAAGAACGAGTCGAAGTCGGCGAACACCACATCCAGCCACTCGGGCGGAGTCTTGAAACGAAGATCCAGCATCGGCAGGCGACGCTATTGCAGAGACCCGGGAATGCGGCAAGCCTGCGCTCGCAATCCCTGATTACTCGGGAACAGCGCATCACGAAGCGGCGCGTGCCGAGAAGTGGTGCGCGTTACTCGCCTACCACGTGCACGACCAAGCGCCGGGTGTGGGGCTGAGCGCGGTGCTCCCATAAATAGAGCGCTTGCCAGGTACCGAATGCGAGCCGCCCTGCCGTCACCGGAATCGTCTCCGAGGTTTTGGTCACCGCGCAGCGAGCATGCGCGGGCATGTCGTCCGGGCCTTCGTCGTCATGCTCCCAGGCGCGCGACTCGGGGGCGAGATCCGCCATGAAGCGTGACAGATCACGCAGCACGGCAGGGTCCGCGTTTTCTTGAATGACCAGGCTGGCCGAGGTGTGCTGCACGAACACCGTGCACAAACCCGTACCGATTTTGCTGCGCGCGATCGCCGCGTTCACCTCGGAGGTGACGTTCCACAAACCCGCAGCCCGCGTGCGTAACTCGAGCGTCTCCTGGTGCAGTGCCACGGGCTCTGGTATGCGATCATTTCGTCTTTTGCGCCAGATCTCTCGATGAGCGACGGTTGGATGAAGAGCTCTGCCGAGTCGTCACGGCCCAGCGGTCGCTGGGACCGGGTGTCCGTGCGGGCCGCAGAGGTGTTCTCGGCCAAGCCATGGAGCCACAAGTTGTGGCTCGTGGGGCAAGGCCTGGTGACGCGCGACACGCTGCAGGCGGCGAGCGCCATGGCTTTCGATCTGTTTTTGGCCGCGATCCCCATGTTGGCGCTGGCAGGCTGGCTGTTCGCCGCGCTCTCGCGTGGCAGCGATGCCGTCATGGTCAGCGCGTCTTTGTTGGTGGATCTGACCCCGCAAGAAGTACGCACGTTGGTTTGGAGTCAGCTCGGGCAGTTTTCGGCCACGGTAGCGCCGGTAGCGTTGCTCGGTGCGCTTTGGCTCGCGTCATCTGCTTTCAATACGTTGATGGCCGTGCTCGAAGTGACGGTGGTCGCTCAGCGACGACCGTGGTGGAGGCGGCGCTTGATCGCACTCGGCTGCGTGGTCTCGAGCATCCTGCTCTTTACGGTCAGCGGCACGCTGGCCGTCAAACTCGCGGGTGGGCCGTCGACGGTCGTTCGATTGCTGGCGCGCGGGGATTTTCCATTCTTGGATCACGCCAGCCACTTCTTGTTGCTCGGCTTGGTGCTGACGATCGCCACGGCCTTGCTGTCCGGCTTCTTTCGCATTGCCGTGATTCGCCCCGGCGTGCGCCGACGGGTCTGGCCAGGGGCAATGCTGACCATCGCGGCCTCCGGCAGTGCCTCGCTCGCGTTCGCGTACTACGCCAGCCATTTGGCGCGTTTTGCGCTGTTTTACGGCGCGCTCTCCGCGGTGGCGATCACATTGGGCTGGCTGTGGATCATGTGCCTCACGCTGTTGCTCGGCGCCGAGCTCAATCTGCAGCTCGAGGACTTGAGCGCTCAACCGCCATCGAGCGGGGCGCCCACGCACACACCCCAACCATCCGGCAGCTCCGACGCGGCCTGACACCGGCCGCTCCCACACGGCTCGCTGTCACGGGTGTAGCAGAGCTTCATGCACTGGCTCGTCGCGGCCGAGCACACGTGACCCCAGGCACACGGACACGCCTCACCCACCTTGCCGGCACCTGGAACGGCGCAAGTGGTGGTCCCGTCCGAGCGCACGACCAAGCACGCGGTGCCGGACTCGCACGCGCATTGGCTGCCCTTGGGGCACGGATAGGGCGCGCCCAGATCGCAATTTTCTGCGCGCACGCAGACCGGAATCAAGAGCGACTTGCTCGTATCCGGAGTGCCCTTGGGCAATGCATTGATGGTCGCGTCGCGCAGCGGGCGTTCGGCGCAGTAACTACCGGACTCGCACGCATTCGCGTCTTGGCAGCAAAACCTCCGGCATAGCCCTGCATTCTGGTCACCAACACAACCGAAGCCCGCTTGGCAATCGTTGGACGTCAAACAGGGCGCGCTTTCACCACCAGGCCCTGCGAGCGCGCAGGCCGAAAATGGCACGTTTGGTGAACCGGGGACGCGCTGAACGTGGCAGCCGTACTTGGGCGGCGTGCCCGTCGTGGCTGAACCCGCCGCACCCGACGCACCCGAAGCGCCGCCCGCCCCGGCCTCGCCTGTACCGCTGCTCGCGCCACTCGTGCCACCTGCACCGCTCGCTCCGCCCTCACCGGACACGCCTGCCGCACCTATCAGCGGGCCATCACCGGCGGCCCCTCCTTCACCGCTCGCGCCTGCTTGGCCGTTCAGCGCGGCGTCGCTGCTCGAACCCCCGTCTTCGGATACCAGGGGCGGCGTGTATGCCGAACAAGACATCGGCGAGTCGGGCACGCAGCTGCTGTGCTGTTCTTCCTCCCTGACGCACAGTGGGTTCAACCCCAGGCTTCCGGAGTCCTGGGGGCCCCCCTCCGGCATGATCACGGAGGCTTCATTCCCGGCCTCCGGGTTGCCGTTGCTTCCGCCTCCGGACGGAGGGGCACTGCCCGAGTTGTCCGCAGCCGCGCAGCCCCAGGCGAGGCCGAGCAAAAGTGTCGTCGAAACGACCGCGAGGAGGGCACGACGGTAAGACATGGAACGCTAAGCTCAGCGGCAAGCCTAGCAGAGCGCCGCCGCCGAGCCGGCAGGCCGAACCGACTATTTGAGAATTATACTGCGAACCACCGAGTTATTTGCCTTGTCGTACACGCGCAGGCTGAGCAGCGCGGGCACCGCGGGGACGAGCTTGCTCACGTCCGCGTCGAACTCCTCGCGTTGCTCGTCGAAGATTCCGTCGGTCGGGTAGAACGGAGTCCATTCGTCCGAGCCCGCCAAGGCGATTTCGATGCGAGCGATCGGCCCCACGCCGTCGAGCGCCACACCCTGAACGTGCTTGCCGACGGCTTTCAGCCCTTCGACGACGGGAGGCGTGTTGTCGACCAAGATCACGCTGCTCTCCATGGCGTCGCGCGTGACGCGATCGGGAGGATTGGAGAGTTCGTCCGTTGCTACCAAGCGCAGGCGGTAACGGCCCTCTGGCAAGTCGGAGGTCTCCCAAGAGTAGCTCTCTTTGGTCAGCTTCTCTTGCGGTTTGAGCAGGTCGAACCAAGTGTTGCTGCCGACTTGGCGGAACTGCAAGCGGTAGCGGAGATCGTCTTTGTCCGGGTTGTCGACCTTCCAAGACAGCGCGATCGTCGTCTCGGGCTTGCGTGTGACCGGGCCGCCGGAGGCGCGCAGCGTGTCGTCGCTGTCCGAGTCCGAGTTCTTGGCCTCGACGCTGGTGATCACCGCGCGCAAGTTGTCGGTCACGAAAGAGACGTCGATTTCGCTCAGTACCGCGTTGGGATCCGTCGCGAAGCGCCCGCGCATCTGCAGATAGCGGGCCGCAGGGCTGTCGATCAACTTGGGGTTGGTGAACCCGGCGCTCCAAGCGCTCCAGGTGTCGTCCGGCTCCTTGGTATTGCCGGTGCGCGTCGAAATTTCGATCGGCCCGGTTGCCTCCCAGTCTATTTTACCGAAACGCGCTCGCAGGCCCGCGTCCAGCACCTTGCTCGTCCACACGGCGTCCGGGCCACCGACCCCTTTGATCGGATGGGCGACCGCCGGATCGCTGGCAACCACCAAGCGCTCTTTGCCCACGAGCACCAACGCGCTCACCTGCCGCTCGTCAACGTCCGCAACGAGTGCCGAGTTGTGGCTTGCGTCGACCGTATACACCCGGCCCTCGACGCCGGTGCCGACGTACGGGCGACCGTCGTCGGCCAGGGCGAGGCTCGTGTAGTGTTCGTCCGAGTCGTCCAGCAATTGGTCGGGCGCGCCGTCGGCGCTGAACTTGTAGAGCGTGCCCTTGCCCTTGGTCTTCGGGGTAGCGTTGGTCGGAGCCGCCGGCGCGCCTTCCGCGCGATTGCTGCGCGTCGGAATAGAACCGCTGGTCTTGATCTCGTTCGCGATCGCGAACACTTCGCCCTGCTTGTTGACGGCGATCGCGCGCACTTCCGTGCGTTCGAAGTCGTACAGGACGCTGGCCTTGCCTGGCGCGGTGATTTTGTACAGCTTGGCCTTGTCGCTGGCCCCCGCGTACACGGTGCCGTCGGGCGCGATCGCCACGCTCATCAAGTGCTGCTCGGGCGCGTCGAAATAGACCTGCGCGTCGCCCGTTTCACTGATTCGATATAGCTTTCCCTCGGGGCCGGTGGCGGCAAAGAGCGCCTTCTTCTTTTCGTCGTACGCGACCTGCCAAACGTGCTCGGTGCCTTTGAGGGTAACGAGATCCGTCAGCTTTCCGCGGTCCCACTTCATCACTTTGCCGTCCGGCAAAGTGCCCATGACCACCGCTCCGCCCCACGCTTCCGCGAGCGATGTGATGACCAGGGCTTTGGTTTCGGCGAGCACGCTGACCGTGCCTCCCGCGACTTTGAGCAGCTTGCCCTCGTTACCGGTGCCCAAGAGGAAGGAGCCGTCGGGCTGCGGCAGCGCGGCCCAGACCGCACTGCCTTGCGAGACCGGCACGCTGCCGAGATTGAACCCCGCACGCACGTGACCCGCAGCGTCGACCGCCACGCCCTTCAGGTCACCGCCTTTGAAGTCCGACGCCTTCGAGAGCGAAAAGCGGCGCGTGCCGACAGCCGAAGCCTGCGCCGCAGCGAGCAGGCCAGCACCCAGGAGCGAGTAACGGAAGAATCGATTCATGGCTTCATCTGCGAAAAGATTGAAAATACGAGGGACGGGCGAAGGCGATTCGAAGTACCAGCTCAGCGCAACACAGGGCGAACGGTGACCGACACTCGGTCGCGGCCCACCATGAATTGCGGCAAGTCGACCACCACGCGGGTCGTGGTCGCGAACGTTTCTGGGGCGATCGACGAAGTCGACGGGCGAATCACGTCCAGCGCACCGGGGGGCAAGTCGTGCGCGACGCGCCCCTTGAACGTGACCCCCGCGTCGCCCGTGCCGAAGCTGACCACCACCGACTTGGCCGGATACACCGGATTCTCGAAGTTCTTGATCAGGTCGGCGAGCGTGTCGGGCGCGGCTTGGTCGCGCTCTTCGGTGTAGCCGGGTTCGATTTCGAGGTTCACGGTTTGACCGGCGAGGTGGGCGGGGATCGGCACCGCGATCACGCGCGTGACGTTCGGCCCCGAATACGGCACGAACGTCAAGCGAATGCGCGCCGGCGCGCCCGCGTCGATCTCCGACTCGAGCACGTCCGCGCCGCGCAAGCGCAGGATGTCTCGGGCATAGCGCAGGTCGATGTCCATCGAAGCCGACTCGATCAGCGCGGGTTGCCAGGGGTTGTTCAACACGGTGCCCATGGCGCGCACCAAGTTCGAGCGCACGAACTCACCGGCCTCGGGCGTGCCGCCCATCGCCACGCCATAATCCTGCAGGGTAATTTCCGGATAACCCTTGACCTTCAGCTTGCTGGTCGCGGTCCAACTCACGTCTTGGTGCTCGTTGGCCACCGCCTGCAGCGCGCTACCCAGCGCGACGGAGGCGAACGACGGAGTCATGAACTTGTCGTGCGCGATCTCGAAGTTCCAATTGGAGTTCGGGAACCCCGGCGCGCCGTGGATGCTCATCTTGACCGGGATCACCGGCGCCTTCGCGCTGTGGGAAACGACGATCGAAGATTGGCGGTCGTTGACCAACGCGCCCACGTCGCGAACCGCCATGCCGATCTTGAAAGAGCGTTGATCGCTGGCCAAAAACCAGAGCACGCGGCCAATCGCCGTCGGCAACGCGGTCACGCCCAGCTCGCTCATCGGATGCCCGAAAGCGACTAGCTTGTCGCCCTCCACGCGGGTCACGGTGCCGAGGCCCATGGCGCTCATGTCGCCACGCACCAACTGAACGCCTACCGCGCCGCCATCCACGTAGCGCGTGGGGGCAGACGCTTCGGCGCTCGCGCCGCCTCCGGCTTGCAGCGGTTCCAGACCCAGCGGCGCCATCAGTTGCTGAGCAAAAGCGATCGAGCGGCTGCTCATGCCGCCCATCAAGATCGGCGTCGAAACCGGGGTCAATGCGCTCACGGCCCGCGAACCGTCGACGCCGACCGCGCTCGCCAACTGCGCGGCGTGCTCACGCAAATCATAGTGACCGAGGTCGCCTCGATAGCGGCGCCCGGTGTCGTTGCTGGCGTGGCGCGCAGGGGCAGCGGAGGGCTTACCCGCGACCGGCATCAACTTCAGCGGCCAGCCGTCGATCCGGTCCGGCAGCGGACGCGCCATGTCGTCCAACATGTTCCGGATCGGCGTGACACCGGCAACCGGCTCGGAGCCGAACGACCAACCGTAGGCGTACGCGCCGATCATCTTGTCGTTCAAGTAGATCGGGCTGCCACTCATGCCCGCGACCACCTTGGTGATCTCGAGTCGTGGATGCTTCGTCTTGACCAGGATCAAGTCCTGCTTAGGACGAAAGTTCTTCAGCACGTCGATCACTTCGACGTCGAAGCGCTCGGGCGTCGTGCCTTGAAACACGGTCAGCCCGTAGCCCTTCATGCCCGGGTGAATGTCGCTCACCGGCATGATGTCGGGTCGGTTCGACGCGCCATCCGCTTGGGCAGGGCGAAGGCCGAGTGGCAGCGGAAGCAGCAAGCCGACGATCGCGGCCGCGAACAGCAGGGAGGAGGAACGCACGGTTTTTGGCAGTGTAGCAGGCTGCCAGGGGAGTCGTGCAAACCGCCAAATAGCGGGCCTTTGGCCGATATTTACGGCCCGCCGGGCAACTTCGGCTAGGTTTCGCGGCCCGTGGACCTCGCCTTGATGTTCGGACTCGCGGCCTCGCTCGGCCTGCTGCTCGCGAGTCACGTGGCGCTGAGCGTGGGACTCGCCTTGCTCGGCCCCTGGCAGCGTGGGCTGATCGCGTTCGTGGTACCGCCGCTGGCCCCTTTTTGGGGCTACCACGGCAAGCTGCACACGCGCTCCCTGCTTTGGATCATCGCCTTGGTGATGCACGTGGCCTGCCTCACCGCTGCGGCCATCGGCAGCTGAAACGCCGCGCCCGCGAATAGCACGGGCATGAGCGCTAGACGCGCTCGCCAGCCCATGGCCGAATCTACGGCATGACGGACGCCTCCGAGGCGAAAGCCAGAATCTTCGTGGCGACCCCGATGTACGACGGCCGAGTGCATCATGCCTACATGATGGGCGTCGTCCAAATGGCGATGGAGTTCCCCGGAGAGCTCATCCTGGCCAAGAGCGCCAGCTCGTACGGCCCGCACAATCACGATCGGCTGACGCAACTGTTCATGGAATCGAACGCCACGCATGCGCTGTGGGTCGCGTCGGACATCGCGTGGGCGCCGGCCGACGCGCGGCAACTGTTCGAGGCCGACCGAGATTTCGTGACCGGGCTGTATGGGAAAAGGCAGGGGGAAGGACGACCGCTCGCGCCCGAACGCCGCGACGGCAAATTACTCGAATTGGAGTACACGGGAGCCGGCTTCATGCTGCTCAAGCGTCGTTGTATCCAACGCCTGTGTGCGGCACATCCGGAGCTTTCTTACGAGGGCATCGGCGGGACGGCGTTCGCGCTCTGGTCGCCCCGCTTCAGCGGCCAAATTTATTCGGGAGAGCGCACGTTTTGCCAGTACTGGCGCGCGCTCGGCGGGCAAATCTGGGCCCATACCTCGGTGGTCGTGCAACGCCACGGCGAAACCGTGTACGTCCCCGACGGCTACGCTGCGCCGCCTGGCCCCGAGGCCCAAAAGCCATGACCGAGAGCTCGCCCGAGCCGATCTTGTTCTTGGCGACGCCCACTCACGACGCCCGTGTTCACCACGAGTACATGAACGGCGTCTTGGACGCGGCCCGCGCTCATCGCGGCAGACTGATCATCGGCAAGTTCACGAGCCTCAACTTGTGCTTCAGTCGCGACCTATTGACCGCGCACTTCTTGCGTTCGAGCGCGACGCATCTGCTCTGGGTCGATTCGGACATCGGCTGGAGCGCGGCCGATCTGGCCAAGTTGCTGGCGGCGAAGCAGGACTTCGTAGCGGGGAACTACTCCCGGAAGACGGAAGACCGCGAGCTCGCGAGCGAGCTCCGCAAACACCGCGAAGGCAAGCTCATCGAGGCAAAGTACGCTGCGGCAGGTTTCATTCTGCTCACGCGCGCGTGTGTCGAACGCTTGGTGCAAGCGCACCCAGATCTAAAGTACGAGACGCCGCACGGTTCAGCGTGGGCCCTCTGGTCGCCCATCTTCGACAAACGGCCGCTCGGCGAAGACATCTCGTTCAGCAGGCGCTGGCAGGCGCTCGGTGAGAAGGTTTGGGTTCACGCCGAGGTGATCTTGCGACACTACGGCGAGACCGTCTACTTGCCCCACCCCTGAGCGCCGCGGCAAACCAAAAGCTTTACTTGCGCTCGGGACGCACGTCGCTGGCCACCAGCATCTGCGCGAAGCCCTCGCTCACCCAGCGATCGCGCAGCTTCTGCGCGAGCTCTTTGTGTTCGCGCCAGGGCACCGCGACCGCCAGCACCAAGCAACCGTCTGCGTACGCCGGGTAGGCCGCCCACGCCCCGGAGAACTCGGTCGCGCTGAAGCCCAGATTGACGCGCCCATCGACCGCGCGTGATTGCAAGATCTTGCCTTGCCACTTGCCGAGGCTGGTCTCGAACGGACTGAACTTGACGTCGAACGGGTGGGTCTGCGGCAACCCCCAAGCCTCGAACTGGCGCATGCACGTGTCGCTCTTCATCGGCGTGCCGGCGGGCAGCGGCTGCGTGAAGGCGATCACCATCGCGTGATGGTCGTCCCCATAGCGAAAGCCGACGTAGTGCTCCACTCCGAAGTAGCGCACGCGCTTCCAATTGTCGGCGTCGGGCAGCGGCACATTGACTTGCCCGTCGCGATCGTTGCGCGTGCCCCAGGGCGCACTGGCCAAGCGCTCGAGTGCGGCCGCATGCGGATCCGCCGCGTCGCCACCGGGCTCCTTGACCGTGACACTAGTCGGCGTGGGCGGCGCGCTGCTCGCGGGCTTCGCAAGCTTCGCGGGTTGAGCGCCTCCCCCGCCGCAGGCCGCGGCCAGCGTAAAGGGAACGAAACACAGCCCGCGAATCGCAGCGCGCTTCGTCCAAGCCTGAAATCCAAAATTCGAGCGCACGCCCGTTATACGCCGCACCCCGCGAAATATGACTCAGCTCCGAGAAAAGCGCCGGGAGCGCCAGGTTCCTCGGGAAATTTGCCTGGTCCCGCCGCTCCGGGACCGACAAAACCGACAGCCGAAAGCACGCCCGACCTCCGGCAGGTGGGGCGATCGCGCTCCCGCCACGCACCTCTCAGCCCGCGCTGTACCCGCGCGGGACGGCTGCGTAGCCACGCCGACTTTGCCCGCAACCCCGGCACACCTTCTCTCGATCGCAAACACGACGCCGAAGGCTGCGTCGTCACGAGCCGCGACGAGTGACCATCAACCCCGACGCCCAATCCGCGCGCGCGTCGGTTCGCTTTGGCGCAACCAGGGCCCCCGCGGACCGACTAGGGGGGTGTGGTACATTCCAATGGTCGTGCCCGACTCGTTCACCAGTTCGCGCCCACGTCCTCCGCGCAGCTATCTGCGGGCGCCGGTGCCCGTCCACTTCCCCGAGTCCGAGGAAGTGCCTGAAACGGGGCTGCATCTCGAAGTGCGCACGGCGCTCTACTTGCTGGTACGTGACTTCGTGGGCGCGCGCGGCGCGGTCGGATCCGAGCAGTTCGTGTATTGGGATCCGTCCGAGCCGCGCCGGTGCATCGCTCCCGATTTGATCGTGCGTATGGGTGCCGTGCCCGGCCCATTTCCCATTTGGAAAACCTGGGAGCGCGGTGCCCCCCACTTGGCGGTCGAGGTCGTAAGCCCATTGGACACCGGCGAGGCGGAGTGGCAGCGAAAGCTGGCCCGCTATCGCCGCTCCGGGATCGGTGAGATCGCCCGCTTCGACCCAGAGGATGCGACAAGTCCGCTCCGCCTCTGGGACCGCATCGAGGGTGACTTGGTGGAGCGAGACCTGACCGGCGAGCATGCGCTCTTGTGCGACACGCTCGCCGTGCACTGGTTCGTGCAAGGCGATGCCACGCTGGGCCGCGTGTTGCGCCTTTCACTCGACGCACTCGGCCAAGAGCTGGTGCCAACGGCGGCCGAGCGAGAACGAGCAACCGCCGAGCGAGAACGAGCGGCCGCCGCGCGCATTGCCGAGCTCGAGGCCGAGCTCAGCCGTCGCTGACCGCCGTCGCTCAGACTTCGAAGCTCGAGACTTTGACGGCGTTCAGGTCGTGGATGCCAAGGCCGAATTGGCCCGCCGCGCGGATGTACGCAGGTTCACGCCCCGCCTCTTTGAGTGAGGGCAGATTGCGCGCTTTGCGCTCTTCGTCGATCACTTTCCAGCCATAGGTGTCCATGGCGACGGGGTCCGTGGCGACGTACACGGCGCCGTGCGGTACGCGCGTCTTTGGATCTTTGTCGAGCGGGCCCTTGTCGTAGGTGATCTTGAACGCGTCCGTGATGTGGAGGCGAACACGGCTGGTCACGATCGGGTGATTGTAGAGCATGGCGATTTGCGGGCTCGCGTTGTGCTCGTGGTGCTCGTGCGGGTTGTTCACGTTGCCGTGGGTGATGTTCTTGAGCGCGCCCGTGTAGCCGCAGATGCCGTGGTCTTTCATCATCGTCAGATTGATGACGGCCGTGGCTTCCGTGAAAAAGCGGCAATAACGGGTTTTGATGCCCTGGTACACCTTGATGTCCGGCATCGGGTGGTCGTTGTTGTTGTGGGTGCCCGAGCGCACGCCCTCCGGCAACTTCCAGTCACGCACGTTGACACGCGTGCCGGCGAGGAAAGTCGGGTACTGCTCGTAGACCGTGATTTTGTCGGCGGGCACGCCCAGTTTCAGCAAGCCCTCGACCAACGGCAAGATGAGCTCGAAGTTGGTGGCCATCGTGTAGCCCTTTTGGCCGGCGATGCCGTTCGGCTTGATCGCCACCACGTCGTCCTTGTGGATGAACTTGGCCAGCGCTTCAGTCAACGTCTTGGTGCCGGTAAATTCGGTGAGCGCCTTTTCGAGCATGGAGCTCGCGACGTCCGGCTTGGGCCAGAGTTGGTTCGGCTGCATGTAAGATGCGAACTCGCCCTTGGCGGAGACCTTTACGATCTTGCCGGGCACGTTCAGGGGCTTGAAGCCAGCGGGCGGCTTGGCGGTGAGCGCTTCGATCTGCGCGGCTTCGGCGGACTCCGCTTTGGCCAGCGCGCTGGCGGCGAGGCCGGCGGAGGCGACGCGCAAGACTTCACGGCGAGAAACATTGGTAGACCGGGTAGAGCGCTTTTGCATTTCGTTGCCTCCGTCGAAATTCCGACGAGAGGGAAATATCACGCGCCCCCCAGCCCGGCAAACCCGAGCCTGGCTGATTTCGGCCTTGGCCACCCACGAACGGGCGATGGCCACGGCCTTTACCAGTGGAGTCCCGGCGTTTTCGGCGGTTTGGCGCGCGGCACGGCGCTCGCAATGTCCTCCCATCAGTCATGCGGTGAAGTCCCGCATGAACAACAGGAGAAAAGAGACATGGAACAGAACAAAATGAAAATCGCGTACGTCATCACCCAACGCAAGGACCGCAACTTTTGGAACCGCGTCGGCGTCGCGTTCGTGAACAGTGACGGCTCGATCAACGTCAAGCTCGAGGCGGTGCCCGTCAGCGGAGAGATTCAGATCCGTGACTATCAGCCGCGAGAAGAGCTGGCCCTCACCGGCAGCGCTCGCAATCACTCGCGCGACCTGGTCGAGGAAGAGCCGTACGCGGAGCTCGCCTAAGTGGCACCCGCGGCTTCGACCGCGCGAGAGTCGAGCGCACCCGGTGGCGCTCGGTTCTCGCCGGCAGGGGCCGAGCCGTGGGGGGGCGAAGGTGGGGGTCTCGAGGCCCCCGCCGCTCGGCCTTCTTGGTTCGGGCGTACGCGGGCGAGATTTCGAAGTAGCGTTTGGGCGCCGGTCGCGCTCAAACTCGTCGGGCTAGCGCTGGCAATGCTCGCGCTCTCCGGCGTCGGAGTGGCGTCCATGCTGAGCGGGGTGAACGGGGTCGAGGTGCCGCTCGCCGGCATGCTAGGTGCAGACATACACACCTCGTGGTTGCAGAGTACGCCCGCGCCGGCAGCGCGCGCGAGCGTTGAGCCGAGTCCCCTGGCCGCACTCGCGGCCGTTGCCCCGCTCACGGCAACCACGGCGAGCAGCGCGGCGTCGGGCGTTCAGGCCCAAGCCGACGCACGCAGCCCGGCAGCTGCGCGCGAGGGCACGAGCGAGAGCGCGCGTGCAGCCGCGAGCGCAGGCAGGACCGAAGACGGCAAGGTCATCTTGAACCTGGCAAGCTCGGAGGACCTACGACACTTGCCCGGTGTCGGTGCCAAACGAGCGGAGGCCATCTTGGCGCTCCGCGCACGCCTGGGGCGCTTCAAGCAAGTCAACGATCTGTTACGAGTGAAGGGCATTGGAGTACGCGGCTTGAAGAAGATCATGCCGCACGTGGTACTCGATGCGCCGAAGACTGCGGCTTGAGCGTCGAATTGGCAATCGTGAGTAGGAGGTACCGGCGGGGACGCAGCACGCTGCGGAACCGCCGGTATGTTTGTCGTGACGTCGAGAGCGTGTAGAACGCGGCCTCAGCGTGTCGACTCGAGCTACTTATTTCATCACCTGGACGATCGCCGGCAGTGCGCTGGGCTGCGCGGCCCGTCCGCTCGATCTACCCGCCGCGGACGTGCGGCCCGCACTGCCCACGGCCCCGGCCAAAGCCAACGCGGCACCGGTCGCACCGATTGTCGTCGGCGCCGTACCGATGGCGAGTGCCCTGCCCGCGCCAAGCGCGCCGCCCAGCACCGAGCCCGCTGACACGCACGCGAGCGACAGCGCGCCGGCGCCGCCCGGTGACGCCTGTCCGAAGGGCATGAGGCACGTGCGCTTCGACCACTGTCCAAAGCTGCTGCGCACTTGCTTGGACAAAGAATACGACAAGCCCAACAAAATCACGATTTGCCATCGCTTCGCGAGCCGCAAGCCAGAGTGCAAAGCGCCGCGCGTGCCGCTCGATTTTTGCATCGACGAGTACGAGTACCCGAACCGGGCGGGCGCCAAGCCGCCGGTGATGGTGAATTTTTTCGAAGCCAAGGACCTGTGCGCCGCCCAGCAAAAACGTCTCTGCTACGAGCGGGAATGGGTCACCGCTTGTGAGGGTCCGGAAGAGAAGCCTTTCCCGTACGGTTACGTGCGCTCCAGCAAGCAGTGCAACTTCGACAACCGATGGATCGACCCGCGCCTGCCACGGGTCTACTCCGAAGATGCGGAAATCCAGCGAATCGAGCTCGAGCGCTTGGATCGCAGCGTGCCGAGCGGGCAAATGGCGGGCTGCGTGAGCGACTATGGCGTGCACGACCTAACCGGCAATGTCGACGAGTGGGCCATTGCGGATCACGAGCGCCCCCGCGAGCACGCCAAGTTTTCCGCGTTGAAAGGCGGCGCGTGGGGCCATGTGCGCAATGCTTGCCGGCCGGTCACCACGAGTCACCCCCCGGAGTTTCGTTACTATTTCATTGGCTTCCGCTGCTGTGCGGATGCGGCGCCGAGCTCGGCCGAGCCACCGCGTGACTGACGGCTAGGCCGAGCGGTTTCACCCTGCTAGCGTCCTAGGCTTCGATCATGCAAGCGCAGGGCTTGGACGCCAACGGATCCGGCATTACCGCGTTGCAAGCGCAACAGATGGCGGGCGAGCGCCTAGTCAATCAGTGCCGCATCGGCCTGACCGCGTTCGGCGCATTGACCATCCTCACGGCGTCGGGCGCACAAACGCGGGCGGCCAACGGCGTATTCATCGCCGTGGTGAGCGTGCTGGCGCTTTACTCGGCCGTTGTCTGGCATTGGCTGAAGACCGGCTTTCGCCATCAAAGCACCCTCAAGTTCGTGTCGGTCTGGATCGACATCAGCTGCCTGTATGCGCTGCACGTAGCGAGCCTGGTCAATCACTCCGGCGCCTACGAAGTGTTCCGCGCGCCCGGCACTTGGCTGATGATCGGCGTGTTCAATGGCCTGGGCGCGGTCCGGTACAGCGCCCGCGCCAGCTTGTTTTCTGCTCTTTTGACGCTACTTTACGGCTGCGCGCTGCTGCTCGTGGTGCGCCAGATGTATGCCGTGCCCTGGCTCGAAAGCTCGTCGTTCATCGGCCCCGGACTCAACATCTTCGATTGCGCGATCGCAGTGGTGTTCGCGGCCGTGCCGGCCGTATGTTCCGCGGTCGTCGCTTGGCATTCGGAGGAGCTGCTCGAACGCAGCACGCGCGATGCCGCCGGTCGGGCTTCGGCCGAGGATCGGCAGCGTCAGATCTTGGACGCCATGGCCGACATGATTCTGGTCAAAGATGCCGACTCCAAAATCGTCTGGGCCAACCGCGCCTTGCGCGAAGCCTGGGGCACGGACAACCACGAACTGCTCGGTTGCGACTACAACCCGCAATCGAACCAGGACGAGCGAAATCGTTCGCTCGAACAAGATGCGTTGGTGCTGGACACGCAAGACACGATCTTGCTTCCAGACGAACGCCTGGAGCGCACGGACGGCCGCATTTTGCAGGTCGACACCGTAAAGTCGCCCATCTTCGACAGTGACGGCCGAGTGATCATGACGGTCGCGGTTTCACGCGACGTGAGCGATCGCAAAAAGCTCGAAGCACAGCTGCGCATCACCGAGACGATGTCGACCGTGGGCACGCTGGCCGCCGGCATGGCTCACGAGATCAACAACCCGCTCACGTACGTGATCGCGAACCTGGAATTCTTGGCGCAGCGCCTGCCGCAGCATGGCCCCTGGCTCGGCGAACGCCAAGCGCGCGAGTGGGTCTCGGCGTTGACGGAGGCGCGCGAGGGTGCGTCCCGGGTGCAACGCATCGTCAAAGATCTGAAGGACGCATCGCGCGGCGATCACGATCACTTCGGCGACGTCGACGTCGAGCAGGTCTTGGAATCGACGCTCAAGCTCGCGGCCAACGAGCTGCAGCACCACGCCCGCGTGGTGCGTGACTACGCGCGCGTGCCTACGGTCACCGGCAACGCTTCGCGCTTGGGGCAAGTGTTCCTCAATTTGTTGGTCAACGCGGCACACGCCATCCGCGAGGGCGCCGCCCACGAGAACGAGATCAAACTCGTGCTGCGCGCCGATCCAAAACAACGCGTGGTGGTCGAGATTCACGACTCGGGCCACGGCATTCCGGAGGAGCACCTGGCAAGGCTGTTCGAGCCGTTCTTCACGACCAAGGACATCGGCGAAGGCACCGGGCTCGGCCTGTTCATCTGTCACCGCATCGTGACCGACCTGGGCGGCACGATCGAAGTGGAGTCCACGATCGGCGCCGGCAGCGTGTTCCGCGTCGTATTGCCTCCGTCGAGCCAGCCGTCGGATCGCATCGAAGTCGTGATCGAGCGACCCACGGCGGTCACGCGCCGCGGCCGAATTTTGGTCGTGGACGACGACACCCTGGTCGCCAAAGCGATGTCCCGCTTGCTGGCCGAGCACCACGAGGTGTTGGCCTTGACCAGCGCGGGTGAGGCCTTGGCCCGGCTCGAGCGCGGCGAGCGCTTCGACCTCATCTTCTGCGACCTGATGATGCCCGTCACCACGGGCGTCGAATTCCACCAGCGGCTGCAAGAGCTCGATAGTCGACAAGCCGAGCGCACGATTTTCATCACCGGTGGCGCCTTCACCGACGCTTCGCGCAAGTTTCTCGAAACGACCGCCAACGATCGCCTCGAGAAGCCCTTCGATCAGCAGAAATTGCGCCAAATCATCGCGCGCTACCTCAACTAGGCGACCATGACCATCAACACGACGTGGGCGCGTACGACATTGGTTGCAAGCTTGCTCGTCGCCTGCGGGGTGGCCGCCAGCCGGGCGCCCCTGGGTGGCAACTACAGCGCGCCGGAGTCAGCCCCGAGCCATGATCGACGCGCCTCCGCGGAACCGCCCGCTTCAGCGCCGCCGCCTGCGCGGGAGCCGGACGCAGCAGTCGTTTCGGCCATGCCCGCCGCGTCGGCCGGCGCAGCCCTCGCCGACGTCGACGCGGGCGAAGTCCCGAAAACCACGGTCGCGGATACGCTCCACTTCGAGCCCTTTCACGTCGGCTCGCGCATCGACGGCGAGCTCACGGTGGGCGCCGCGGCCCAGCTGCAAGGCGGCCCGCCCGGCATGGCGACCGGGGGCAAGTTCTCCGTCGCGGGCCGATTGCGCGCCGAGATCCGCGTGCTCAAGGTATCCCCCCAGAGCCTGGACGAAATCGAGCTGACGTTGACCGTGTTGGCCATGCAAAGCGAGTTTGGCGGTCAGCAATCGCAGTCGCAGCAGGAGCCGCCCGAAACGTTCGATATCACGCTGTCCACTCCGCCGAGCATCCGCCCGCGCAGTGGGTCGAAGGTCGTACCACTCGGGCGCGTGAAGATCGCGCTCGTGGTCGTGCCGCTGGCCGAGTTCTACGGCCGTTGGGCGCGCTCGCCCACGCTCGAGCTGAAGCCGGGCTGGAGCCGAGAGCTGCCCTTGCCGTTCGCGGGCACGCTCTTTCCACCGACGCGCGACGAAAGCATGCGCACCGGCCCCCTGCGCGCGCGCTTCAATGCGCGTACGGGCAGCGCTGATACGGTGCCCTTCGAACTAACGCTGCCGCTGCGCTACAAGAATGACCTGGGTGCAGTCGACGTCGAACTCAGTGGCTCGGCTCATTTGAATGCGAAGAGCGGTCGACCCACGGCGTTCGACTTGAACGGACCAATGAACGCAAGCGGTGGCCCGCGCGGGTCGCAGCTGAACGTGGTAGGGACGGCGAAGCTCGGCGGGACCTTCAACTATCCCTGATCGCGCTACTTGCGGATACCGATCGCGGAGCGCACGCGGTCCATGGTCGCCCGGGCCACTTCGCGGGCCTGCGCCGAGCCGCGCTCCAGCACCTCGTCGAGGTACGCTTCATCCGCGCGCAGCTTCAGGTAGCGCTCGCGTTTGGGAGCCAAATCAGCCTCGATCGCCAGATACAAGTCTTGCTTGGCGTGGCCCCAGCCGTAAGTGGGGTCGGACGCCAGCTGCTCGACCATTTGCGCGGCGCGCTCGGGCGTCGCGAGCAAACGGAACAGTTGGTACACACTGGACGGCTCGGCTTCTTTCGGCGCGCTGAGCGGTTCGGATCCAGTCTTGATGCGCAAGATGGCGGCGCGCAGTTCCTTCTGCGGCAAAAACAGCGGTACCGTGTTGTCGTAGGACTTGCTCATCTTGCGGCCGTCGACACCCGGCACCAATGGCGCCTCGCCGATCACGACGTTGGGAACGCGCAGGCTGTCACCGAAGGCGTGGTTGAAGCGCAGCGCTACGTCGCGCGCGACCTCCACGTGCTGCTTCTGGTCTTGGCCCACGGGCACCTGGTCGACGTCGTAAAGCAAGATGTCGGCCGCCATCAGCGCGGGATACGCAAACACCCCGCCGTTCGGCGCCTCTCCCCGATCGAGCGCGGACTTGAAGGCGTGACCACGTTCGAGCTGACCGCTCGACAAGCAGCACATCAGCACCCAACACAGCTCGAACGTCTCCGGCACGCGGGACTGCAAGAACAAGCTGGTTTTGTCGGGGTCGAGCCCACAGGCGAGCCAGGTCGCGGTGACTTCGTACACGCTCGCCCGCAGGGCCGCCGCGTCGTGCACGGTGGTGAAGGCGTGATAGTCCGCCACGAAGTACAAGGCGCGGTGCTCGGGGTTCTCGGCGAGCGCAAGCGCAGGGCGAATGGCCCCGAAGTAATTGCCCAGGTGCGGGGTACCCGTGGGCTTGATGCCGGTCAGGACGGTCTTCATCGGATCGGCGCGGACTCTAGCCGGTGTAGCCGGATAGGCCAACGCCGAGCTCCCCAAAGGTGCCGCCGCATGTGCTAAAACGGCTCGGATGCTCGCTCACTGTCCCAAGTGTGCCTCGCAGCTGCTCGCCCCGGTGGAGGGGGTGCGCGCCAGTAGCGGAGCTTCGGCGTTGCGCTGTCCGAGTTGCTCCGGCTTCTGGGTGCCGCCGGACGTCGTCCTCCTGCCGACCACTCGCGCCGTGCTGAGCCAGCACGA
>Ga0247740_1000147_pt1 | contig 36777 bp, 27 predicted proteins | sample UWRJL148409B2_FD_180942 | JGI IMG/M metagenome (GOLD analysis project Ga0247740, IMG submission 180942) | Plant litter microbial communities from Arlington Agricultural Research Station in Wisconsin, United States - UWRJ-L148-409B-2 | ecosystem: Environmental > Terrestrial > Plant litter >...
TATAGGCGTTTTTACGTTCCAACTATAAGCCATAAATTCAATATTTTTGACTTCATTTTCTTTTGATGAACAGCCAATTATAATAAAGGCTAATATCCAAATTAGTCTTTTCATCCAGTTCTGTTTTATTATTACTGCCAACTTATTTATATGTGTGACAAAATCACACAAAGCGATCCAAATTTGGGTAGATATATGTGATAAATTTCACATATTATTTACTTTCAAATATATATTTTTTTTCATTATAAATTATCAAAAGGCCTCTTAACTTGATTGATACTTTTTGGTTTTATACAGGTGATTGTGCAAACAAAAACAAGGGAAAAAATCAAGATGCTCATTTTAAAATATTATAATAGTCCAAGATAATCTGGTTAGATATTTGAATGCTTCCCGCTACAAGGTCAAAAAAGCTTCAGAGAAATCTGGAGCTTTTTTTGTTTTTAACCCTCTTTGTCAAAACATCCGTTGTATTCATGCACTTGACATTCCTGCCAATTGCAGAAAAAAGTATACAAACAAATAAGCAATAAAAGCGATTTTACTCGAAATCTCTTTTACTTTTGCCGAATGTTAGAAATTCTTTACCAGGACGAATATATTATCGCAATTAACAAACCAAGCGGATTGCTGGTTCACAAATCATTTTATGCGCGCGATGCAAAAGTGTATGCTATTCAGGAATTGCGAAATCAAATAGGACAACATGTTTATCCCGTTCATCGGTTAGATCGCAAAACATCTGGTGTCTTATTATTTGCCTTGGATAAGGATGTTTTGAAAATTATGAATGATCGTTTTGCTACACGCGAAGTCGAAAAAAAATATTTGGCAATTTTACGTGGCTGGTCACCCGAAGAACTAACGATTGATTACGACTTAACCAATGATGATGACATTACACAAAATGCCATAACCTACTTTCATCGTTTGCAAAATGCCGAAGTGGAGTTAGAATTTAACAATAAACCAACGTCACGATATTGTTTGGTAGAAGCGATTCCTGAAACGGGACGAATGCATCAATTACGAAAACATTTCAAGCATATTTTTCATCCTATTTTAGGAAGTCGTCCGCATGGTTGTAACAAACAAAATAAGTTATGGCTGGAGAATTATAATCTGACCGGAATGATGCTTCATGCGCATCAGTTAGTTTTTAATCATCCAATAAAGAATGAACAACTAATCCTGAATGCAAAGATTAATGAAGAGTTCAGCAGAGTTGGTACTGTTCTTAATCTGGATTTGAGTAAGTATAAATAGGAGATTTTATAAAATTTATAATTTCGAAGAAACAAAAAAAATGCGCAAATTTCTCTGTGAGATTTGCGCATTTTTTCATGGAAATACTTCAGAAAGTTGGATTATTACCAAATTGTTATTCTGTCTTTCTTCGGTAAAAACATTTTATCTCCCGGTTGCACATTAAATGCATTATAAAAAGGCGTGGTATTCATTAGCGGACCATTAACACGCCAATTTGGTGGAGAATGCGGATTATTGTTAATCCACAAACGCAGGAACTCGTCTTTCATTTTTACTCTCCATATTTTGGCTATAGAAATAAAGAAGCGCTGATCCGGTGTAAAACCGTCAATTTTCGTATTCCCTTTTCCTTGTTCGGTCATTTTAAAAGCATCATAAGCAACTGCTATTCCGGCAATATCTGCTGTATTTTCTCCAACTGTCATGGCACCATTAATATGTAAATCGCCTAAAACAGTATAGGTACTGTACAAATCAATAACCTGTTGTATTCTTGATTTAAACTGCGCATAATCCTCTTTTGTCCACCAGTCTTTTAGGTTTCCATCTTTATCATATTGAGCACCCTGATCATCAAAAGTATGGGTTATTTCGTGACCAATAACCATTCCGATACCTCCGTAGTTAAGTGCATCATCTGCATTATTATCAAAATATGGGGCTTGTAAAATACCTGCAGGAAAAACAATTTCATTGGCAGTAGGATTATTATAGGCAGTCACTGTTGGAGGCGTAGTGTACCATTCTGATTTATCGACTGGTTTGCCCAATTTTGCCAATTGAAATTGATATGCAGCTGTAGCAGCCGAAACCATATTCTCAAAATACGTGTTCCTTGCTATGTTTACCTTACTATAGTCTTTCCATTTATCCGGATATCCTATTTTCTTAGTCATGGCTGCCAATTTTTCTTTTGCTTTTTGTTTCGTAGTCTGACTCATCCATTCCAGATTATCAATTCTTTTTGCATAGGCTTTTTGCAGATTATTCACCAGAACTAACATTCGTTTTTTAGCATCTTCTGAAAAATATTTTTTTACATACAATTCAGCCAACGCTTCGCCTAAGTTATTGTCAAGGACATTTGCCATTTTTTCGCCACGTGTTTTTTGAACAGCCTGACCAGAAAGCACTTTTGTGTACTCAAATGAGGCATCTGCAAAAGGCTTACTTAAATCGTCTGCATATCTTTCCAGAGAATTTGCTATCAGGTAAATTTTCCAACTATTAATTGGGATTGTTTTTAAGAGCTTATTTACGGCATCATAATAGGCAGGCTGACCAACATTAATGAAATCGGTTTTAGCACCTAAATTATTTAAAAAAGTAGTCCAGTCGATGTTCGGATGTCTTTTTACAAGATCTGTCACAGCTATTTTATTATAATTTGCCTGCACATCACGAAGTTCAACTTTTGTTTTATGCGAAATGGCGAGTTGTTTGTCAATATCGTAAACCAAATTAGCATTCTTTTCAGCCTCTTTGGCATTGCTGCCGGTTTGTTGAAATAATGTAGCAAGGTATTTCTTGTACGATTTCTGTATAGCAACAGTTGATGCATCCGATTTAAAATAATAATCTCTGTCCGGCAAACCAATACCCGTTTGATAGATTTCAGCAATGTTCATACTGCTGTTTTTCTGATCTGGTGACACTCCAAAAGCTATGATAGAAGGATTGTTAACCTTTGCCTGATTCACTACAAAGTTCATTAAGGACGGTAAATCGCTAATTGCCTCAATTTTAGCAAGTAGCGGTTTAATAGGTTCATAACCGCGTTTGTCAATGGTTACAGTATCCATACCTGATGCATAAAAATCTCCTACCTTTTGTGCTATACTTCCCTCCGGATTTTTGCTTTGCGAAATACTGTCTAATATCCCTTGCAGGCGCATTCGCTGCGGATAATTCATAAACATATAGGCGCCAACTCCGGCTTGAGATGCAGGAATTGCTACAGAATCATACCATTTACCATTTACATATCTAAAAAAATCATTACCGGGCCGCAATGTAGAATCTATTCCGGTGATCGCAATATTTTTTTTTGTTTCATGTTTTGAGCACGCTGTAAAAGCTAAGAGTACAAGGGAGAGCAATAGGATTTTTTTCATAATCTGGATGATTTCTATTAAAATGGAACTGAAAAAGGTTTTAAAGCAGCTATATTAAAATATATGCCTGGTATAGTTAATTTAGCAGAACAATATACGAATTCAGTTTCTAATTCTAAAGTTTTTATAGAATTACTACTTATAAAAGTCAGAATTATAAGTAGTTATTTATCACTAATATAGTGTAATCAGGTATAACGTTTTAGGACTATATTCGATTTAAAACTAAATTAATCCGTTATTCGGATTTGCTAGAATCATTCCAAGTACAAATCAACTTTCCATCAAGCATATTACCTAAATCCGTGTTCTTAGCTATTGTAAATCAATTTTATTTATGTTCAATATGTATGTCAAAATATTTTTTAATAAAACTATTTACTTTTTCAATTTCAGTTGAACTCAATTCAAGATGTGAAAAAATATACTTTTTATTATTATGAAGGTTAAAGCTAATATCGCTTTCTGATAGTACTATACTTTCAATATATTCAATTTCTATACTATTTATTTCTTTTCCATTTTCTAAATGCAACTTTCCATCATCATTTTTAATTAATACTGATGGAATAAAAATTAAACCTTTAAGAATAAAAATCAATCCTGCTATAAAATAAAGTACAGATAATATTTTTTCATTTTCGGTTATAAAGAAAAATATGATTGAAAAAAAACAATAAAGGACACCGAAAATAAAAGGCAAAATATTATAATAACTATCATTACCGTTCTTTATTCTGATTTCGTCTTCAGATTTATTTTTTAAATATCTAATAGATTCAAAAATATCAATAATATATAAAAAAGGAAAAAAAAGAGGTACATAGTTGCTGAAATTTGGAATAATTTTATCCATATTAATAAAAATTGACAGCGTCAAAATAAGTAAAAATACAGTTGTAATTATGAGACTAAATTTATCATTTTTTTGAAATTTCATTCCTTGTTCTTTTTTCTTTTTTCATTTTATTTGTTTCTGGCTTTTTTCAAAACTTATTTATATATGTGGCAAGGCCAACTAAATCTTAAAAATTAATGACATCTGGCAAAGAGAGATAATATTTTTATAACAGCAAGGATGATAAAAAAAATGGTTTTTCCGGACATACCTCCAGAACTACTTGAGGATTCTGTTTCGGTACTATTAGATATAACTGCTTCTCTATTTCTGATCAAAATAGCAGTTAAAGCTGGATCATAAGCGACATATCCCTGCATTGAGGATAGACAAGTCATATAAAAACCAGATAATTTGTCGGCATTATAACGTGCCGCAACAATATTTACTAGACTTCTGATTTTATCATCCATTTCGATAGAACTGAAATACGATAGCAAAACATAAAAACTTCTATATTCTACATACGAAATGGCCTGAATGTTTTGTGCATTGTTTTGGCTTAAGTTTACAAGTACTGCATCAACCTTTCCATTAAGTTTCATATTCAATTGAAAAAGTGCATCCTCAGGAAAACAATCTTTAAAATCAAAAATATCATTGATGAAATCAAATTTATTCTGAGACAAATGCTGATCAAAAAACAACACTAAATCATCTTTAAGAAACTGATTGATGAAAGACTGAATCTTTTCAGGATCATATTCTCTTTGAGGAGAAGGAAAATTATGTCTGGAATAATTTTTCTTCGAAAAAAGATTGTACAAAATTCTGTTAGACACTATAAAATAAAGTTCCTCGCGATATTCTTTTAACGCCAAAATAAGATTATTGGCGACATTAACATTTATATCAAGATTTATTCTTTTCTCAACATTAATCTGTTTTTCTATTCGGATTATGTCTTCTGCGGAAAATAATAGAATATTATTTTTATCTATCTTTAGTTCTTCAAACAACTCTATTATGTTCATCCTTGATGCTAATTTTAAAGCACAAACATAATCTTTTTCTCTCTTTTTAAAAAGATGGAACAAAAAATAAATCTAGGAACATTTGGTTACCAAAAAAGGTATCAAAACACAAATTACGGCAAGTACAATTTTCATAGTAGGATTCGCTTCAACATTGTCTACATCTTCTCTAAATACAGTTACAGCTTCTCTATTTTTAGCAAGAGTCTCATTTATATTTTCATTATAAGCTTTGTAAAAAGCCATCGATTGTATGACAGCAGTAAAAAATGGAACATTTACCTTTTTTTTATAAAATTCAATAACCAATGACAATAAATTACTGATTTTTTGATCTAATTCTACCGATGTAAAATGAGATAATAAGCCATAAAAGCTGCTGTATTTAATATAACTGATTGACGAAACCTCACTACCCTTCAAAACCGACAACTGAGAAACAGCAAAATCGAGTTTAGAATAAAGAAGCAAGCCCATTTTATAGATACAATCTTCTGGAAAATATCTTTTTAATTCTAAGAGAAGATCAAGTTCTTCTAAATAGTGATACCAGCTTTTTGACAGTTTTAAACTGAAAAAAGAAATCAGATCTTCTGCCAAAAAAAGCGCTATAAAATGTTTCATTTTCTCATCAGAAACGGTCAGATTATAATTTGAAAAATTATTTTTGGAGAAATTATTATGGGTAAAAAAATTAAACAACACACGATTCGACATTACAAATCGTAATTCTTCTTTATAATTTTTTAATGCAGTAATTAAATTTTCACTCGTATTTGAATCTATTTCCGGGTTTACTTTTTTTTCGAAATTTATTTTTTTCTCAATTCTAATATAATCTTCAAAACCAAATTCTAAAATCTGATCGGTTTTTAAATCTAATAAAGAAAATAATTGAATGATATTCATTGTGTTAGAAGTAATTAATGATTTGATAAAAATAATATTGATTCATGAAATCCGATTAAAATAAATCTTAGTAATATCCAAGTTTGTGAAAAGCTATCAAAAGAAAAACAATCACACTTATTATTTTTATGACAAGAAATAGTTCATCATTCTCATCCCCTTTCTTCTCTTTTGGTCTCATTAAAATTTCTCTACCTTCGATCAGGAGTTTGCTTATACCTTCAAGAAATGCATTATAAGATGCCATTGATTTTATAACAGAACTAAAAAAAACAATATTCGTCATTTTTTCATAATAATCAGCAACCAAATTTAATAAAACAACCATTTTTTGATCTAATTCAATCGTTGCAAAATGAGATAGTAAATCATAAAAAGCGCTGTGTTTAATGTATACTATATTAGAAAACTCATTAGTGGTCGAAACATTTAGCTGAGAAATAGCAAAATCAAGTTTAGAATAAAGAAGCAACCCCATTTTATAGACAATCTCTTCAGGAAAATATCTTTTTAAATCTAAGACAGCATCAAGTTCTTCCAAATCATTGTAGCTGTTTTTTGATAGTTTTAAACTGAAAAAAGAAATCAAATCATCTGCTAAAAAAAGAGCAATAAACTCTTTAATTTTCTCATCTGAAACAGTCAAATTATAATTTGAGAAATTATTTTTGGAGAAATTATTATGGGTAAGAAAATTAAACAACACACGATTCGACATTAAAAACAATAATTCTTCTTTATAATCTTTTAATGCAGTAATTAAATTTTCGCTCGTATTTGAATCTATTTCCGGGTTTACTTTTTTTTCGAAATTTATTTTTTTCTCCATTCTAATATAATCCTCGGAACTAAATTCTAAAATCTGATCATTTTTTAAATCTAATAAAGAAAATAATTGAATGATATTCATCGTGTTATAAATAAGGAATGATTTGATAAAAAATAATATTGACAGCTAATATCGTACTAAATAAATTGTAAATTGCCCATTCATAAAATCGAATTTTTAAGAAATGAATGTAATAATAAACCAACTATTTGAAATTGAAAAAAAAGCGTTAGAACAAAACTTCAACGGTTTCGAGCGCAATCTAAAAAGAATTTACAATGAATTGGAAGAAAAAGGATATAAAATTATAAATCCTTTGGGAACAAATTATGATGAAAGAGACAGCTCTATTGATGCCAATATTCTTAATTCAAATTCAAAAAAAATAACCAAAGTTATCAGACCCGCAATTTACAAAACAGAAAACGATACCCTGCAGCTGGTTCAAAAAGCAGTTGTTATAGTAGAATAATAGCATCATTATTATGAAGAATATCAATATCGGAATTGATTTAGGAACAACGAATTCAGGAATTGCGAAATATGAAAATGGAAAAATCACTATTTATAAAAATCCTGTTGGATTCAAAGATACTATTCCGTCTGTAGTTTCATTTCGAAAAGGACGCATTCAAATAGGTGAAAAAGCACGAGAACACAGCGCAACAAATGCCGAAAATGTATTTTCTTCTTTTAAGCGAAAAATGGGATCTGATGAAATGTATTTTATCAAAGATCTGGATAAAAATATCAGTCCGATTGAACTGTCTTCGATGGTCTTGAACGAATTAATTAATTTCGCTCAAGGCGAAAGTTTAAAATCTGCTGTGATTACGATTCCGGCTTCTTTTGATACCATTCAGTCAAATGCCACGAAAAAAGCAGGTTATCAGGCAGGTTTTCAAGAAATAGTATTGCTTCAGGAACCTATCGCTGCTTGTCTGGCGTATTCAAATTCCTTAAATATTGATATTACATCTGATAAAAAATGGCTGGTATATGATTTTGGAGGAGGAACTTTTGATATCGCACTAGTAAACATTAACGAGCGCGATCTAAAGGTTTTTGATCACAAAGGCAATAATTTTCTGGGAGGTGTTGATTTAGACACATTATTTGTGGAGAAAATAATATGCCCGAAAATCGAAAAGGAAACTCTGGAAAATGATCTTTGGTCGAAACTAATTTCTAAAGAAAACACTGTATATAATAAACTCTTTTTTGAACTTCTTTACAAAGCTGAGGAAGCAAAAAAAGAACTTTCGATAAAAGAAACGTCAAGTATTGAAATCGATTTTGATGAACTTTCCATCTCATTGGACATCGATATCAGCCGAAAAGAATTTGAATTTATCATTCAGCCAAAATTTGAAGAATCTTTTCATTTGGTTGAAAAATTAATTAAAGAAAATCAATTAGACTTTTCCGACATAGAGCGTATTATATTGGTTGGCGGCACGACTTATATTCCTTACATACGCCAGCAATTACAGGAACGAACTCAAATTGAAGTAGAAACCAATTTAGATCCCACAACTGCCGTAATGATTGGAGCAGCTTATTATGCGGGTTCAAAACCTTCAGAATTGATAGAGGAAGAGCTTTCTAACGAGCCAATATCGCAAGAAAATAATATTCAGGTCGAAACGATTTATGAACCTCATTCTAAAGATACTGAAGAACTAATTGTGGTTCTTTTGGATGAATCTTTTGATGGCTACTACAGAATTACAAGAGCCGATGGCGGTTTTGATACTGGTCTTCTGAAAGCAAGTAAAAAAATAGCAGAGTTTGTTCCTTTATTAGAAAAAGCGACCAATCAATTCACATTGTTTTTATTCGATAATCAGCAAAAGCAAGTTTTTAGCAACGCGAATATTCAAATCACAAACGGGTTATACAGTATTCTGGGACAGCCAATTCCAAATGACATTTGTTTAGAACTAGACGAAGAAACGGGAAAAAGCCACATGGAAATTATCTTTAAGAAAAACGATATTTTGCCGTTGAAGAAAACAATTTACAAAACCTGTTCTAAAAACATCTTAAGAAACTCCGATCAAAAATTGATTATAAATGTCGTAGAAGGCAATGCCGGAAGCATGGTAGGAAGTAATGTTTCTATTGGGTATATTGAAATATCCGGAAGTAATTTTGAGCAGGATCTTTTGAAAGGAATGGATATTGAGCTTAATTTTAAAGTTTCGGAATCTCGTGATTTGAGCATTGACGTTTATATCGGTGCACTCGATTTAGAAATTAGCGAAGTCTTTAATCCGCATCAGAGAAAAATTTCAATTGAAAAATTAGCATCAGAAATCAAAAATGCTTTAGATACAATTTTAGAAGAAATACGAAGTGAAGAAGAAAATGAGAATTATGAATATTTAGCTAAATTAAAAAGATCTCAGGAATCGCTGACCATTCTTTACAACGAGACCTTAGAAAATAAAGATGATGCTGTAACAGATAAAAAGTATCAAATTGATGAATTGAAAAAAATCTACATTCAGGAATTTGATGATCTTATTCGACACAAACACATATTATTTGAACTTGAAGAATATAACAATATAAAAGACAGTCTGTCTTTTTATATTGAAAAAGGAACTCCTCGCCAAAAAGAAGAATATGAAAAGATCATAAAAAACGAAAAGGAAGTACTACAGTCAAGCAATAAATATTTGATTCGCAAAAAAAATAAGGAATTGGAAAACCTTTTAGAAAACATTTATCACAATCAGGATGAAAGCTATATCGATTATTTTTACAATTTACGATTTGAAGACGCAGGCGCTTTTAAAGACAAATCTAAACATCATAAATTGATACAATTAGGTGAAAAAGCAATTGATAATTCGAATTTAGTTGAATTGAAATCGATCTGCCACCAACTGTATAATTTATTGATCGTAAAACCTAAACGAAAAGATGACTTTAATACATTCGACGGAAATCTTGGAATAAAATAACTTTTGGGATATTTTATCAAATGATCTACAAGACAGTTCCAAAATTATACTATTGGCGCAACTAAGACAAAGCTTCAGAGAAATCTGGAGCTTTTTTTTATTTAAAAAATATCAGCTAGTTTCAAAAAAATACAGAAAATCAAAGAATTCAAAATGATTTCAACAAAAACGCTTCTTACAACAAAGCAAAAACAATATTCATTACATACAAATTATCCGTGAATATCATTCTTTTTCAGCACATTAGAAATATAAAATCATCTCTCCTAATCCAAAAATATCCTTATAATAATTAAATGCCATATTTTCTAATAACTGCATTTATGTTAGTAAATGTTTTTATAAATTTGCGATCTCATATTGAAACCTGTTATTTTCAATATAAAATTATGACTTTCATATAAATACCACATATAATTATTTTAAAGTCATTTATTCAAAATTATAGTATAACCATAATTAAATCCAATGTTTAAAAAAAACAAGCCCCAGATTTTATTTTTTATTCTTTTAAATTTATTTTTTTCCATTAATTCCTTTTCTCAAAAAAATGTATATGTTGGAATTGAAATCGGACGCAGAGCAATAAAAACTTCAGTCCTTGAGATCAATAACATCAAGAAAGCAGACTATAAAATTCTTTATTTTTCGAATGAAAGAATTAGTCTTGCAGAACATATTGCCAGTTTTGGCGAACTACCTCAGGAAGACATCAACAAAACCAGTATTATAGTGGCTGATCAATTGAGGAAAGTAAGAGCCGACTTTAAAATTACTGAAGCAAATATATTTATAGTAGCTTCTCCCGTTTTTTCATCTGCCCGCAACATTGATGTTTTAAGAAATAAAATTACGACTCTTACCAGCAAAAGTTTTGACATAATCAACGTTGACGAAGAAGCTAAAATACTAGTTAAAGGTGCTATACCGCCTGTTGATTATGCTAACGCCATATTGCTGGACATTGGTGCCCAAACTACTAAGGGCGGGTATATTGATGAACTTGAAGATAACAAATTAGAGTTTATTCCTTTAGAACTTGATTTTGGTACAATGACACTTACAGATGCTGTAAAAAAGACTGTTGTAAATCCAAGCCAGGCCAATGATATGTCGACATATCAGGAAAAGTCTTTTGATTTTAATACCGTTTTACGTAAGAAAATCAAAGAAATGCTTGATGCAAATCCTCTTTTATTAAAGAAAGAAAAAATTTATTTATCAGGAGGAGCAGTATGGGCTTTTTCAACTCTGTATTATAATGAAAACGTTAAAGATCATTATGTTGCTTTAACCTTAGAAGACGTTATTAATTACGATGCAATCCTGAAGAATAATTTCACCAAGTACAATAACCTTGCTAAGACGAATACAGAAATAGAAAGAGTTTTGAAAACATACGACCAGAAATACCTTATTTCTGCCAACAACATTTTAGCAAATTTCCTGGAAAGTATGCCTAATTTGGCAACAAAGAAAATATACTTTGTAAAAGACGGACAAGTAACCTGGCTGATGTCATACATTGCAGACCGTTCTAAGAAAGTAAATACTAATTTTTAAGGTATTAACTAAAAAGCAAAAGCTTCAGAGAAATCTGGAGCTTTTTTTATTTATACTCTTTTTTCAAATCTTTTAGCAAAAGTTTTTTTGAAGACAAAACTGCATTTACTCTGTTTACCTTTTTCCATTCAAACAAATGAATAATAAAAATTCTAATTTTGAGTAAGCTTTTATTTAATAATAATAATAATAATAATACAAGTTACTGATAAACAAACCAATATTTTAGATCCAATTAAAGCTGTTGACAACTTAGATCTCGAGAAACAGTAGTGATATAATTACAAAATAAAAAACTGCCAGATGAAGTCTTGCCTAGATATAAAAAACCACTCCTTGAAGAAAGAGTGGCTTTTAGAAAGAATATGACGAATACTAATTTTATTTAAAAAAATAACCAATTGTTATTTGAAAAACTCTATTTCTCATATCACTATTAATAACGTAATTCCCATTTGAATTTGCTTCTTTGAATACATCAGAATAGGAAATATTATATCTTAAATCTACATAAAACTTATCTTTAAACTGATAACCCAATCCTAAATTTACAGAAGTGTCAAAAGCATTTGTATAATCAGATAAATTATAGTTTTCATGATTATCATACCCTAAAAAGTTATCCTGATATTTATTATTAGATTTTAAAAGTATTCCAATTTGAGGCCCAGCTTGCACACTTAATCCCTTTAGCACATAGTATTTCAACATTATCGGAATATTTAGATAATTCAAAGTGATCGTGCTTTCATAACTGGAATTTGCCACATCTATATCTGAATAAGAAAATTTCATTCCTTGCTGACTGTATAGTACTTCGGGTTGAACCGAGAAATTTTTCGCCAGCGGAATTTCGGCCATAATACCAGCAGTAAATCCTGTTTTTTGTGATGATTCTAATTCATTTTCATCAAAAGTAAGGCTCGCAATATTTAAACCTGCCTTTACCCCTATTTTAACCTTTTCGGTCTGAGCCGTTATTGTTGCACACAGCAAAAGTGTACATAAAACTAGCATGGATTTTTTCATATTATTTTTTGTTTTTAAGATTGACAGCTCTACTTACAGAGCTGCCAATTCTATCTTTATTTTTTATTATTTTTTAATAATCTTGGCGGTATATTTTTTTCCGTTTACATTACAGTCTAAAATATAAACCCCAGTATTCAAATCGCTTACATTAATATTCGACGGAATATTGGTATAGGTTTTACTCCATAACGCTTTGCCATCCATTGAGTAAATTTTGATCTCGGTTTTACCTTCAATTTTATCTGCTAAAAAGATATTTAAGTCATCAACAACCGGGTTTGGAAAAACTCTAAAGGAATTCGTCAATTCTCCTACAATCAATCCTTTGGAATCAATTGCTTCTGACATACGATTACAGCCGTTACTATTTGTCACTTCAAGACTGTAGCTTCCTTCCCAAATTGTGGCAACCATCTTTTGAGTTGCATTTGGAATAGGTCTTCCGTTTAAATACCATTGATATGCTGTGGCATCTGCAGCAGCTGCTAATTTTTTAGCATCTAAAACCTGAATTTGAGGCACTGTGTTTTCAACAATTGAAATAGTGGTTTTTAAAGTTTTACCCAGTCCGCTTTCATTGTAAACGGTTACATAATAATCGCCGCTTTCTGTTGTAACGTACGTTGGCTCGGTCGAACCATCAAACCATTCGTAAGCTTGGTAATTCCCTGGTTGTAAAGTAACCTCAGGACCGCAAACATTTCCACTTGGTAAGTCAGAGTCAAAAGTATCCAATACAACTTTAACTGTTTCAGAAACTGTACATCCGTTTTTCAATACAGCCGTTACGGTATAATCGCCGGCCTCAGTAATTTCAATACCATTAGCAACCGCGCCTGTATTCCATTTATAAGAAGCAACTTGTAATTCGTTTGCTGAAAAATTAGCTGCTGCATTAAGATATAAGCTTTTGCCAGCATAACCATGAATTACTGGACTGTCAAATATTTTGAAGTCTTTTGCAACATTTTGAAATATATAATTCTTAATCTCATTGTTTTGCGTAATAATGTCATTCTCTAATTTTGCTTTTAAATTAAAGGCATGCGAATCTCCTTTATCATCGAGTTCAGGCTGCTTTTTAAAGGTATATTCTATACTTTCTCCAACGGGAATTCCTGATGCAACAGCTTCTGAAATAGCCTCTGAAGTATTAACATATAACAAATCTAATTGAATCGAATTTTCTTTAATTGCTATTTGCCCTTCGTTGGTCAACTTTACTCTAAATTCGTCACCCCCGCAAATATCTTTTGGAGATAAAATTTGCACAGAAACATCTAAAACTGGATCACTGATAACTTTTAAATCATCAAGAAGCATATAAGAGAATCCTCCTGCTTTGGCATGCCCAAACCGAATAATTATTGATTTTCCTTGATACTTACTTAAGTTAACTACAGCTTTTTGCCATTCAATATCTTGATATGCTCCTTGTTTGGTAGTTCTCCAGATTTCAGTCCATTCTCCGCCAACTGTTTTAACGTCTACAAATAAAGCATCGTTATAATTGCTTTCCAGAGCATAATAAAATTCTAGTACGGCAGCGCTGTTAGATAATTTATACATGGGAGAAATTAATTCACTGTAATAAGAATCAAACTCTAATTGGCTATAAAGCATCATTGCAGGTGTATCTCCGGTATGATCTTTTTTAGGAAGCTTCAAGTTCATATTGTCGGGATTAACAACCACTCTCCATGGATAATTTTCATCACTTTGACTGGATACAAATCCTTTAGATCCAAAAACTGAACCTTGAGGCAGGTTCGAAAAATTTTCAAAATTTAATTCGGGCGCTTTCTCTATAACTTGAAAAGCAGCCGTAGCGACTTGTCCTTTCGTTTGTCCGTCTGCAATCAATTTTACAGCAATTTCATAATTTCCAGCTGCTAATTTCGGAATACCATCTAGTTTGTAAGCAATAGTTTCAGCTTGCAAAATAGGCTCGTTTTTTTCAATTACAACGGGAGCTCCAACAGCATTTCCATTTTGGGTAATCTGATATTCAATTGTAAACTTATTAATTGTATTATAAGCTAAATTCTTCGCACTTATAAAAAACTCATGCGAAGGTGCATCTTCATAAACAGTTTCGGCTACGCTGAAATTAGATAATCCTAAATAATCTTTAGTGTCTTTAATTTCAATATTATCAACAGCAAATCCTTCAGCAAATAGTCCGTTATCATTGTGTTGAAATGCTATCTGAACACACGATTTTCCTGCATAAGCACTTAAATCTACATTATATTGCGCCCAAGCATATACATAAGGTACTTGAAATACATTTTTCCAGGTTGCGCCACCATCTGTACTTACTTTTACAAATCCGTCTGAAAGTCCTAATGCATCGCCAAAGCCATCAAAAGTTAAGTGCGCCTCCTTATAATTCGTCAAATCAAATACGGGCGAAACCAACATATCATTTGAAGCATCACAATTACATTTGTCATCATTACTTGCCATAAAGTGAGTATGGTCGTCAATAAACCATCCTGGCGATCCTAAATCAGCGCGTAATCCGTGTTGCCAGCCTGCAGCATTTTTATTTTCAAAAGTTCTCCAACCTTTGTATTTGCTGGCATCTTCAAAGTCCATTTTGTATGGAAGTACAGAAATCTTTTCATCTTCGTTATTCCAATTATCATAATTGAAGGTCAGATTATTATTATTTGGTTTCACATCCAGTGCCATATCTTCTGGAAAAACAGAAACTGTAACGGTATGCTCTCCAATATTTTTTAAGTTAATGTTAGGAATAGAATAATTTATAGTATCTCTAAATTTAGCAAATGTTAAAGTCGTTTTTTCAATTTTTGAAAACACTTCGTTTTTTGCATTATCCAAAATTTTTGTGGTAACAATAACAGGCTGGCTTGTTGTTGCAAAATTATTAACGATTGTAGTATTTAATGAAATATTAGTATTATCTATAGTGCATTTGCCCGCATCTAATTTTGAAGCTAAAACCTCTAAATCATAGGGTGCGTTGCTTACGCGGATGTTGTCTATAGCTGCTCCTAAATAACCATCTGCATAATCATCAGTCATTACTCGGAAACGAACTGCCACTTTTTTTCCAGCTAATTCATTCAAACGCATTTGATACGGATCTTTTTTTAGTACCGTATTTATCCCCGTAAACCAAGGACCTTCGGCAAAATCTGTGTAATGCAAACTTTCAGGATAATCAATACCGGAAACTTTTTTCCAATTTTGACCTTCATCTTCAGAATATTCTACTACTAAACCGTCATATCCTCTGTGAAACAAGTAATACAAGTCAAATTCAACATAAGGAGAAGTAACATTTGTGAAATCAAATATTGGCGACTCTAACGTAAAATCAGAGTTAAGAGCCATCCTGTCTGTTCCTTTAAAATCAACAGTTCCCCACATGTATTTTGATTTGGTATCTCTAAATGATATGGTTGAAGCCTGCCAAAGGAATTTTTGATCGGTTTTTAATGATCTCGACGTCCATCCTCCTGGTGTTCTTTCAAAATCCTGAGAATAAGGCAAATCCGTTACGATACCGCTGTAACAAGCATTTATATTACTGTTATTAGTCACAACCGGATCATTGCTGTACGTTACATAAGCTTCGTAGGTATGCAAACCTGGTGCGGATAAATCAATTGTACCGTCAAATGGAATTGTGATTTCTGAATTATTTTTAAAATCAACATCTAATGTCACATCTTTCCAAACTGCCGCGCTTCCTGGAAGTGAATTTAAATATCCTACTTTTAACTGAGAGCCGGCTGGAATATCCTGACATCCTAAATTAAAAAGAGTAATCTTTAATGCATGACTCGCAGATAAAGTGTTACCTGTATAAGCTGGAAGATTTAATCCTACTAGTTTAATATCAAAATCTTTTTGTGCAGCAGGAACTAAAAGATCTGAAACAAAAGAAACTCCCTCTTTTGAACCAAACGCCGTTATAGGTTTAAAGTCTAACTTAACTTCAACATAATTAATAATAGTTGAACTTATAATATAAGGGAGTTTGTCTTGAATTTTGATCGTTGTTTCTTCTCCAACTGCTAAATCTTTTGCAAAAGCAACTGCACCATCATGATTATATATAGAAACTAAACTGCCTCGTGAGGTTACCATTAATCTTAATTTATAATTTAAAATTTCATTTGCCTTTATTACTGCACTTCCTGTGTTTTTTATTTTAACATAAAAAGGCTCTTCTCCTTTTAATGGACCACAAGCAGCGACAGGATCTTGAACGGAAACAATTACAATTTGTTTGTCTGAAAAAGCCGCCCCAATTCCAATGGCATGCCAGGCATTGGTTACTTGTTTGTATTCTTCAGAACCTAGTCCGTATAAATCTTCTGTAACCATCAAACTTGCTTCACGCATGTCACTGAAAGTTGAGGCTGGCGATAAATATTCCGTAAGTGTTATGTAGGCGATTTTCTCTGCTTTAGCAATACCAATAGCTTTAACGTCATAACTTTCCTTAAGATCATTTATTCCGCTGCCTCCTTCGTTCAAAAGATAAAACCAATAATTGGTAATACCGCTATTGATGTGTACTCCACCGTTATCATAAGTTACATTTGCGGGATTTGCCCAATTTGTTCCTCCATAAGTGTCCGGCTGCCCTTGCGCTTTTGGATTAGACATGCTTCTTAAACTTCCGTGTGTGTACAATTCATCACCCAGCATCCAGATATCATTTTTAGTATCTTTTCCAGCATATAATTCTATAGCAACTCCAAAAATGTCACTAAAAGATTCATTCATCGCACCAGATTCGCCTTTGTAAATTAATCCAGCAGAAAATTGTGTAACTGCGTGCGTTAACTCATGTCCTGTAATTCCTAAAGAGACATAAGGCGAGTTGTTACTACCATCTCCAAATTGCGCCCATCCTCCGGTCCATGAGGCATTTTCAACATTCTTACCCAAGTGCGCAAGACCAAAAATGGTCATACCTTTATCATCGACACTATTACGATCAAATTTTTCTTCGTAATAATCGATCGTTTTTTGCAATCCCCAATGAATATCAATTGCCGCTTCATCATGATCTTTATTATATAAATCATTCCAGTTATTATCTTCATCGATATATTCTGTAAGTATTTCATCCGAAGGGCTATCATAATGATTCATGTTTAAAGTATAAATAGGCACGGCATATTTTCCCTGCAAAGCCTCTAAATGATATCCATCTGCGTATTGTTTTGTATTAAAAGTTACGTTTCCGGAGTAACGTGATTTACCATTTCCAATATTATTATTTCCGCCTGCACTATGAACATCGCGGCTTAAATCAATTTTCAGAATTACTTTTCCAGAATCTGCATCAACATAGATGGTTTGGCTTGATTGCGGATTAGTCGCAAAAATGTTGTATTTCCAGGCCAGGTGAAACTCTTTCAATTCTGAAGAGAAATTTGGTCCAACGTAAACCAATTCGCCTTCCGGTTTTGTCTTAATTTCTTTATGAACTAAAGCAGAGAGTTTTTTACTCTGCCATACATATTCCTTCGCATTTACCGTCTTAAGAGCATTTTCAAGAGCTTGAGAAGCATTGACTTTGTATTTGCTATTTGTCGGCAGCTTTTTACTAGTCTCTCCAAACGCATCAATCTTGGTTTTGTTTTCTCTAACTTTATAAATAGCCCCCTCAACAGGAATAGAATTATGTAATTGCTGATACGTTGCTAAACTTCTGCCGTGTTTATTAGAAACTGATTTTAACTGCATTTTGTCAGTTCCCGACAATTCAAAATCAGCTTTTTTAACCTCAAATACATTTTGTATGGTTAAGTTTGAAGATTTAGCAAAAGATCGGACTTTTGTAGTATCGGTGTTCTGAGTACTTTTAGCTGTTAAACTAGCAGCGCTTTTATCAAAAAGTTTTTGACTTGCTTTTAATTGTTTATTAACAGCATCATTTTCTTCCTGCGAAAGTGTCTGACCTTTTATACTTTTTTGAGTTAAAAGAGGGCTCGCTTCATCATCCTGACTAACATTTTGATCCGTTGTTTTCTTAGAAACTTGATCCTTTTTTTGAAGTGCTGCAGGCGATTGTATTGCGGTCTGAGCAGTACTGTTTTTGTTTTTTTGCAAAGGCGACTGAGCCATTCCAACGGAATAGATCAGAAAACCTAACAAAAGAAACAAATACCTGGGTTTAGAGTAAATCTGGTTCATTTTTTTAATTTAAAGGTTAATATTAAGATTGTTGATTAATAATTAAATGTGTTAATAGAGTAATTGAAAAGCAACAAAAGCAAATTCTAAAAATCAATTTGGAGGCTGATTTTTAGAATTTGCTCTTGTTATTTTTTGTACAATTTTTAAGAGTGCGCTCTTTTTTGTTTTTGTTTCCTCTAAAAGTTCATCAAGACTTTTTAGAGTTTCCTTCTTTTTCTTCGTGTTCATCCAAATTTATTTATAATAGATTTGGCGAATATAGAAGTACAGTTTCAGGCACTGTAAAAAAGGACTAATGCAAAAACACTCGGAGGTAGAAATGGATCACTAAAAAAACACTCATTTCAACATAAATTATTACAAATCAAACATTTAATCTAATAAAAATTTTATACTTGATCTTGCTTAAAAGTGTTTAAATAAGTCGAAAGATTGACTTTTTCATTGGTCAAATCAAACTTTTTACGAAGTCTTGTACGTGCATTTTCAATAGATTTGAAAGACTGACCTGTAATTTGAGAAATCTCCTTGGTAGTTAAATCGAGATATAAGAGCGCACATAATCTGCGGTCTTTTGGCGTAAGTGAAGGATAATCGATTGTAAGCTTATCGAAGAAAGATTTATGAACCTGCTCAAAACTTATTTCAAATTCTTTCCAGATATCTGTATTTAAATCTTTTTCCAGACGTTTTAATACAATATCGATTGCCTGCTGCATTTCTTTGTTGGCCGTTTGTAGTTTAATCTTTTTTAGATCTGTCAGGATTTCATTGATATTATCGGTGCGGTGTATTTCTGACATCGCTTTTCCGACCAAAACCATATTTTTGGCCTCAAGACTTTGCTTCAGTTCTTGTTGTTTGGTTTTTAATTTTTCTTGTTCCAGTTGATTTTTAACATTCCTGTTTCGATATCGTATTAGTAGATTAATCAAAATCAAAATTCCGACAACTAATATTAATCCAATGACATAAAACTGGAATCGTTCTTTTTCTTCAACCAGTGTTCTTATTTTGCTGCGAACTTTATAATCCTGCTCCAGCCTTATTCTTTCTAAGTTTACCGCTTTTTGCCCTATATTAATGCTATCACTAATAGTGCTGTATTGCTGAAAATAATAAACGGCATTTTTATAATCTTGTTTAGTTAAATAAACTTCATAAAGTATTTTATTCAATTTTAATCCTGAAAAACTTATTGCATTTTCTTTAGTCAATTCTAATGCTTTCTTTGCATATACAATAGCGGGTTCAAGTTTATGCTGTTCTAAATTATATTCTGAAAAAGATTCATAAACAAATGCCTGAAGCGGATTATCAATAGAACTGTTAAATAGAGAAAAAGCTTTTTCAAAATAAAGATCAGCATTTTGCTTGTCTTTTTTAGAAGCATATGCTCTGGCCATATTGGTAAAAATGTAAACCGTTAACGTTTTATCATTTAAAATTTTACTGAATCTATGAGCTTTTTGATAATAATATAAAGAAGAATCGGCATTTTTATCCAGATAAATCGTTCCTATATTATTTAAAATTTTAACCAGTTTGGTTGGATCCTTTCTGGACTTTTGATACTTGTATACGTTTAAAAAATACTTCAATGCCTTTGCCTTATTATTGCCTTTAGCATAAATAATGGCAAGATTATTCTCGACTCTTGCAGCTTCCTGAACATCGTCGTTGCTTTTATAAATATCATAGGCTTTTAGGTAGTATTGTAAAGCAATATCCAAAACATCTTTTGAGTCGTAGATATCGCCGGCAGTAATATATACTTTTGCTAAGCTTAATTCTGAATTAGCTGTTTTTTTTGCTTCATTTTCAGCCAATTCTACGTATTTAATTGCCCTATCCCAATCTGAATTTTGGAGTTTTAAGGCAATTTTTAGAGACAATTCAACTTTTTTCTCATGATTTTCAATGGTATTTAAACTATCAATTAGTTCTTTAGTTGAAGGTTGAGAGTGAAGACAAAAAGATAAAAAAAGAAGAAATATTATGAATAATCGTGCCATCATTTTAAACTCTAAGGAAGAATTCAAATTTAAACAAATAAATATTTTTAGAGACGAAACTGATTATTGAATTTTTAAAAACATTAAAAAGCATAAAAAAAGACTGCTCAAATTGCAAACAGTCTTTTTATAATTTTTAAACTTAATAGTTTTTTAAGCCATAAACAAAGCATACTTATTATAATTATACAAGACTTGGTCATAAGGCACTAAAGTCGTTGCTACTTTTTCTGATGAAGCTTTAAATACGATTCCGTTATGTTTTCTAAACAAATAAATCTCTTTTAGGCAATTCGACAAACTTTGATGAATTGCTGTGGTAAAAATCGGTAATTGCTTATCGCCTACCAACAAATCGATTTGGTAATTAGAACTGCTTTTAGACAAGTTATTACCTATTATTCTGATCGTAAATGTAGTTGATTTACCGTATTGCTCACCTTGATATTGTACTACCATAATTTTATAATTAAAAAGGTTAGATTATTTTTTCCGTTCAATTTTATTATGCAAATTGATGAATTAAAGTTATAAAAAAAAAGCAAATTCTTAAAAAATAAGCTCTTAATTATATATTATTTTTTTATCCGAAGAAATAAGTTTTTTTCATCCCTATTTAAAGAAAAACGCTGTACGAATTATTGCACACAATTTAAAACACATTTTCAAGAATAGAATTATAGATTAACAAATACAAAATAACGGCAATCAACATAGTAACCTTAAACTATTGCATCAACTAAAATGCTTTTATCTTTACTTTTTTGTTTAAATTTGAACAACTAATCTAAAAACCCTAATCTCATGGAAATGAATTTCTTACCATTTTTTATTTCGGCATTAATTACTCTTGTTACCGGTTTTATCTGGTATAATCCTAAAGTATTCGGGACTGTCTGGATGCGAGAAGCCGGGCTAACACCCGAAGCGCTGAAAAACGGAAATATGATTAAAATTTTCGGACTCACTTACATCTTTTCTTTAATGATGACTATGATTATCTCAGCATTAACAATTCACCAGTCCGGAGCAGTAGGAATGGTTGGCGGACCTCCTTTGATAGAAACCGCAAAACCTTCATTCGCTGCTTTTATGGCCGATTACGGAACTGCATATCGTACTTTTAAACATGGAGCTCTTCATGGTTTTATATCGGGTTTATTTTTTGCTTTTCCAATGCTGGCTATTAATGGTTTATTCGAAAGAAAATCCTGGAAATATATTTTTATCAATTCCGGATACTGGATTTTAACCCTAACCTTAATGGGCGGAATTATATGTGCGTATGCATAATACCAAAAACAACAACCCGTTTGAAATTTACCATTCAAACGGTTTTTTCTTAATAATAACTTAAACAAAGTGAGTTATTATAAATATTATCTAATTTTGAAAAAATTAGCGCACACTTTTGAATACAACTTATTCTTTTCAAATCTACAACAGCACATCATCATTACCTTTAGAATGGAATTCGCTGGCTGTAAATAATATTTTTTTGACCAGAGAATATCTCGAAGTACTGGAAAATTCTTCTCCGGTAAATATGATTTGTCATTTTATTGGGATTTTCAATGAAGATAAACTCGCAGGAATTGCCCTGACCCAGTTTTTATTTGCAGAAAAACTCGATTCTTTTGGAGAACGCGATCAGTGCCTAAAAACTTCTGTACGTAATTTTGCTTTCAAAAACTTTGCATCGCATGTATTATTCGTCGGCAACAATATGCTTACGGGACAAAATGCTTTTGCTTTTGATAGCGCTACAAAGCAGTCAAAAGCAATAAAAACACTTCATAAAGCAATTAACCAGCTTAAAAAAGACCTGAAAGCGAGCGGAAAAAAGGTACACATTACGAGTATAAAAGATTTTACCGCAGCAGAAATTGAACCCTTACAAGCGGAATTCAAGAATAATTATACCTTTTCGACCCAGCCCAATATGATTTTTGAAATCAATAAAAACTGGACAACTGAGCAGGATTATATTGATGCTTTATCAAAAAAATATCGCGATCAATACAAACGTGCCCGCAAAAAAGCTGACGGAATAAGAAAGCAGAAAATGTCTCTTGAAGATATTAAAAAATACGAAGATGTTATTTACGATTTGTACTTTCATGTGGCCAAAAATGCTCCTTTCAACACTTTTTTCTTAGCCCGAAATCATTTTAGTTTTTTTAAAGAAATCATGCAGGATAACTTTTTGTTTTATGGATATTTTTTAGACGAAAAGCTAATAGGTTTCAATACACTAATTAAAAACGGAAATACAATAGACACCTACTTTTTAGGTTATGATGAAACCATTCAGCGTGAAAAAATGTTGTATCTCAATATGCTGTACGACATGATCGCCTATTCAATCAATCAGGGTTTCTCTGACATTGTCTTTGCTCGTACTGCACTTGAAATTAAAAGTTCTGTAGGTGCAAAACCCTTAAAAATGTACGGATTAATTACGCACAGCAATGCTTTGATCAATCATAACATTGCAAAATTGTTTAATTATCTTGAGCCTAAAACAGACTGGCAGGAACGAAATCCTTTTAAATAAATAGCCTTTACAAATAACGAAACTCAATGTCGCTCCCATGGAGCTATTGTAATATTGTTATCTAATTTTCTATAAATATTACGCCCTTACAGGGCTAATTCTAAAAATAGCTCTATAGGAGCGTCATATTTATAGCTACATATAAGTGTTAAATCTTTAGCCCCATCTGGGCGAAATATTAAATTTTACAGTTCCTTGCCAAGATCCCTCGTTTCTTGGAATGACAAAAGTATGCAGCTTTACTTTTTAAGGAATCGCAATTTTCATTTGTTTGTGCAAAATATGAATGTCTAACGAAGTCTGTGCGCCACAATATTCTCCATCAATCTGAAAATTCACAGGGTAATTTGTTTTTATAGTCGCTTTATCTGTCGAAATAATCACAATATCATCAGAGTCAATGGGCATATTTCCGGTAATGATTTTTCCAAGTAATAATATGTCAAGGCTTTTTAGAATCACTAATTCAAATCTTCCATCGTTCATCGCGCCATTTGGATTAATTGTCACGCCGGTTCCGTACTTTTTAGAATTGGCTATTACAATCATTCTTGCCGTATGCTCAACCGTTTCTTTATTTGCTGTAATTGTAGCAACAAAAGGTTCGTTCGAATCAGCAAGAGTATTGTAAGCCTGCAAAGCGTATCCCCAAATTCCTCTCAGATTACTTTGTTCGTAGTTTTTAACCAAATCGGCATTAAGACCAATATCGCTTAAATGGATACTTTTTTTACCGTTGATGCAAATCATGTCCATTTCGATATAACGGCTTAGAAAGGCAATTTTAAGGTTCTCTTCAATTGTACTAGGCAAATTAAGATCTACAGATAAACCATTTGCCGAGCCAGCAGGTAAAATGCCAATAATAACATCAAACTGCTCTACGGCTTCGGCAACCATTTTTATAGTTCCGTCTCCGCCTGCTACTATAATACGCTCAGGTTGCAATTGATTATAAAGTGATTGTATTTCTTTTTGGTCACTTTTGCCCGTAGTTTCGTAAACTTTCAGGTCAAAATTATTCGTAGTTGCAAATTCTTCTACAGCCTCAATCAAATCTGATTTATCAAGGTCTCCGGAAATAGGGTTTACAACAAATATGATATTCTTTTTCAAAGTTTTATTTTTAAAGTCAATTAAAATAATTAATTTACAGCATCTATCTATAAATATACGCAATTAATGAAACCAATTTTACAATTATATCGAGGTTATGCCAATGAACAAGAATTAATTGTAATGGGCCACGTTTTTAAAAGAACGTATGACTATGATTTTCAGAAGAAAAACCTAAAAAATGCACGTTCAATTATCAATCAGTTCAGGATAAAAACGCTTGAAAATTTTGATATTTATCTAAAGTGCGGTAATCACGAAATTCATACCAAAACGTTAGACGATGGTTATTTTAAGTTTTGTATTCCGCTTGATACCGAAACTGATTTTGGATGGATGGAATATGAAGTGAGCCTTAGAGATGAAAATGAGACTATAACCGAAAAAGGCAGTTTCATTAGACCTCATAAAGGAAACCTGGGAATTATATCTGATATCGATGATACTTTTTTGATTTCGCATACCCAGAATTTCTTTAAAAAAATCTATATTCTTTTATTTAAAAATGTAAACGACCGTAAGGTTTTTACAGATGTTGTACCGCATTATCAGGCTTTGAGTTCGGCCGGAAGAAACAACAAAGAAGAAGAAAATGCTTTTTTTTATGTGTCAAGCAGCGAATGGAATTTATATCGTTTTATTGTAAAATTTACTAAAATACATAAACTGCCCAGAGCTGTAATTTTATTGAAAGATATTAGAAGAGGCATCACCGACTTTTTTATGAGCGGACGCGGAAATCACGACCATAAGTTTGATAAAATAAAACACGTTCTGGAGTTTTACCCTAACCTTAAATATGTTTTATTAGGTGATGATTCGCAACATGATCCTGTTTTGTACGAACGAATCTGCAAAATATTTCCCGTTACGGTAAAAGCGGTTTATATCAGGCAAACGGGTAAAAATCAAAAACAAGCAACTAAAAAAATCATGAAAAATTTAGAGGCTTTAGAGGTTTCTGTCTGTTATTATAAAAACAGCAGCGAAGCTATTATGCATTCTAAAAGTATTGGGCTTATTCAGTAGTTTTTTTGGTGAAATGCGAATAGTATTTCGTTTATGGCACGCGGATGATACGGGTTTTAACTGATTTTCGCAGGTTTTTTTGTATTTTCTCAGAAACTAGAGGAATAGTCAACGGACGACGTAAGTTATCGTGTTTTTGTCATCTCGACCGAAGGGAGAGATCACACACGAAACTCTACAAAGATTGGCGATTTTGTAAGTGGCATTTCTAGTGTGATCTCTCCCTTCGGTCGAGATGACAAAGTTTGCGGTCACTGTGTGTTCAACGGATTAAAATCCGTTGCTACAAAATAAATCATTCCTTTGGAATTTTATAAAGAGTTCCTAACAAATGAGATATAACAACGTTCCGAAAAATTCTTAAGCTGAAAACTATACAAATCTAAAACCGAAAACCGTGACCCAATACCGTGACTGAAAACTGCAACTCCTAGCCCAGATTGAAGAGGAAAGCCCGGAGCAAAAAAAATGGATTTCTTGTTGAAAAAAGCGACTGAAAGAAGCTCTTTTTGCAACATTAGAAATGCTTTTTTTGTGTCCCGATAGCTATCGGTATGAAACGGAAAGCTGGATTAGCTCCTAAAAACTAAAAAACCTTTGTCAAAGCTTAAAAACTTTAACAAAGGCTCTATAAAAACTGTGACTGCAACTGTGACTGAAAACTAATTAAGCATTAAGATTATCAATTTCTTCCTGAACAACTTCCCAATCAAGAAGTAGTTGATCTAAATCTTTTTTCTTTTTGTTGTATGCGGTAAAGAAAGAAGCATCTTCAATATGTTTATCATAATTAGAAAGCAACAATTTATCGTCGTGCTGAATGTCTTTCTCTAATTGTTTGATCTGACTTTCGACCTTACTTAATTTGTTTTGTAATGCTTTACCTTTTTTCTGATCTTCGTAAGAAGTTTTATTACTTTCTTTAGGAGCAGCGGCTTTCGCCACATCTTTTTTCTCGACTTCACGCATGTTTTCGAGATTGCGTTGTTCTAAGAAATAATTGATGTCTCCTAAATATTCTTTTATTTTTTGATCTTTGAATTCGTAAACGATATTCGACATTCCCTGAAGGAAATCTCTATCGTGAGAAACCAATAATAAAGTTCCGCCAAATTTTTGAAGTGCCGCTTTTAGAACGTTTTTAGATTTAATATCCAGGTGATTCGTAGGCTCATCCATAAGCAAAACATTGATAGGCTGTAACAACAACTTACAAAGTGCCAAACGGTTACGCTCGCCTCCTGAAAGTACTTTTACTTTTTTCTCGACATCATCGCCACGGAATAAAAATGAACCTAACATGTCACGAACTTTAGATCGGTTGGTGTCCATTGCCGCATCTTCCATGGTTTGAAGCAAAGTAATTTCACCATCAAGATATTCGGCCTGATTTTGAGCAAAATAGCCCAACTGAACGTTATGTCCTAATTTGATATTTCCCTGATATTCGAATTCGTTTACAATAGCTTTGATAAAAGTTGATTTTCCTTGTCCGTTCTGACCCACAAAAGCAATTTTACTTCCGCGTTCTACCAGTAAATCAATATCTTTTAAAATAACTTTATCGCCGTAAGCTTTTGTAACATGTTCAGCTTCTACCACTACTCTTCCTGGTTCTTTTGAAACGGGGAAAGAAATATTCATAACCGAATTGTCGTCTTCATCAACTTCAATTCGTTCTACTTTGTCTAATTTTTTAATCAATGATTGCGCCATTGAAGCTTTTGAGGCTTTTGCACGGAATTTTTCAATTAACTTTTCTGTTTCTTCAATTTTCTTTGCCTGATTTTTTTGAGTTGCCAATTGCTTCTCGCGAATTTCATGACGTAATTCTAAATATTGAGAATATGGTTTATTGAAATCGTACGCTTTTCCTAATGAAATCTCGATGGTACGATTCGTAACATTATCAAGGAACATTTTATCGTGCGAAACGATTACTACAACTCCGGGATAATTACGAAGAAAACCTTCTAACCAAATAATACTTTCTATATCCAGGTGATTCGTAGGCTCATCCAGCAATAAAACATCATTGGATTGTAATAATAGTTTCGCCAACTCGATACGCATTCTCCAACCTCCTGAAAATGTTTCGGTTTGGTTATTAAAAACTTCTCTTTTGAAACCCAATCCTAAAAGAATTTTCTCTGTATCACCTACATAATTGTAACCTCCAAGAAGTTCAAAACGATGTGTGTAATCTGATAAGTCTTCGATGATCTGGCTGTATTCTTCACTTTCATAATCGGTTCTGGTAACCAATTGATGATTGATTTGTTCTAGTTTTTTTTCAACAATTTTTATCTCTGTAAAAGCCTCGTAAGCTTCTTCAAGAACCGTTCTTCCTTGTTCAAAATCGATATCCTGACGTAAAAACCCCATTCTGATATCTTTCTCCTGAGAAATAACTCCTGAATCTGGTGCAAAATCTCCTGCCAGCATTTTAAGCATAGTTGATTTTCCCGCACCGTTTTTACCAACAAGACCAACTCGGTCTCCGGCACCTAAACGAAAAGTAACTTCTTCGAATAAATAAGTACCACCAAAAGAAACCGATAAATTGTGTATATTAAGCATGTAATGTTATTTTATAACTAATTGATTGTGTAAATTTACACTCCCAAATCAATGGGTAATTTTAATTTTTTGCAAATGTTAAAAAAAGGATCGAAACTAAATAGTATTTTAACAGGAAGTTGTCCAAAATGCCAAAAAGAAAGCATGTATTCAGACAAAAATCCGCTTCACCTGACTAAAGTTCTAAAAATGAACGACCATTGCAGTCATTGTGGATTTAAATATCAAATTGAACCATCGTTTTTTTATGGTGCGATGTATGTAAGTTACGGATTGAATGTTGCCGTAGGAATTGCTGCTTTTATTATTTCGTTTGTTTTTTTTAAAGCTACAATCGAAGAATCATTTATTGCAATAGTAATTGCCCTGATCGTATTGTTTCCTTTTGTTTTACGACTTTCAAGAAATCTTTACATTAATATGTTCGTTTCTTATGATCCTAAAGCCGGTCAGAAATAAGACTTTTTAGATATCTCTTATGAAATCTTTTAATATCAATTTCACGAGTTAAAGGAATTCCGTTTTCGATGTAATCATATAATACTTTTGCCATTGATGGCCCAAGCATTACTCCTCGGGTTCCTAATCCGTTTAGAATATGGAGTGATTTAAACTCCTCATGTGATCCTATCAAAGGTCTTCTGTCTTTTACTGTAGGACGAACTCCGCCATAATGCTCAACAATTTCAAAATCGCAATTAACAATTTCTTTAATTCGATCTATTAATTCCTGTTTTCCTGCTTCAGTAGGTAAATCGGTCTTATCTTCCCAGTTATAAGTTGCCCCTACTTTAAACAAATCATTACCCATTGGCAATATGAAGACGCTTGTGTTCATAATAACATCCAGATCTAAATCGGGAGCTTTTATTACAAACATCTCACCTTTTGTACCGTCAAGTGGTAAATAATTAAAAAAAGGATTTTTATGCAATCCGAATCCTTCTGCAAAAACAATATTGCGCGCCTTAATATTTTTATATTGAATTCCATCATCGAAGAACTCAATATAACCATAATCAAAAAACTGATTTAAAAGCAAATCATTCTCTTGCAAATATTCTCTGTACGTATCCAAAAGAAGCATTGTATCTACATAACCGGTATGCAGTACTTCACCATAATCATAAGGAGAATCGATTCCTTTATATTTTTTTGATATTATTTTTGTAGATAAAAATGGTGCCAGATTTATTTTATCCGAAGCTGCAAACCAATTGTTTTGTTCTTCTATAGAAAAAAATTTCCTAAGTATAGGAAGCTTAAAATTAAACTTGGTTTGTAGTTTTGATTCTACATGATCATAAAAATCATTCATGATAACCAATTGTTGCTGTGCATTCCAAACTTCGCTAAATCTCTTTAATATAACCGGATTATAAAAACCTCCGGCAACTCTTGAAGATACCTGAGACATATTATCTACTATTAAAATAGATTTATTGTTTTTAAGGGCAATTTCTGCAAAAGAAATTCCGGCCAATCCGGATCCGACAATTAAATAATCTAACATGTGTAAAGGATAAAATATAAAAAACTCTTAATACAAAGGTACTAAGAGTTTTTGTTTTAATGTTATTTAGATACTTAGTAGTTCCACATATCTTCCTCGAAATTACGAATCTTCTCTTTCACTCTTTCAGATTCTAACAATTGATTCTGAGCATTATCTTTCATGTAATCTTTAATTTCACGATCTCCGTACATATTTTCTTCTTTATAGATAATAGCATTAAAACGTCTTGAATTTAAAATCTGATCAAATGAAATCGGAATGGCAGAATTCTTATCATTAAAAGCTTTTCCTTCGTGCAATACTTCCCTGGCGTCAGGAAAGAAAACCCAGAATAACTCTATGTAATCCTTCTCATCAGCGTTCATGGTATACACATCTGGAGTAACAGGACAAATGCCAAGTAAGCGGTATTTTAACTCGCTTTGTCGTTTGTCAAAATACCAGTATCCTTTTATTTTATATTGTGTAACATCGGCAGCGGTTAAATCTTGTTTTAAAATGTATTCTGCAGGGACTGATCTTGTTGGCCCAACAGTTTCATCAACATAAGTAACAGATTTCTTTTTACCTGTACCGGTAACCACTTTTTTCTTTACAACACGAGTTCTGTAATCATCCGGATATTGATTGATTAATTCTCTACCAGCATCTGTAGTATCTACTCGGGATAATGCACCCTGAATGTCTTTCAATGATTTTTTAGTATTAAAATAACTGTCGCTGTAAACTTCGGTTATTCGGCCGCTTCGAATTCCCCTGGTTAGAACATCATAAAGCGAACGTCTGTCAGAACCAATATTAGCAGTGTCTACAGGAAAGTATAAAGGAAAATTGATTTTTTCGTTTAAATCAATAATTTCCCATACCGTTTTCCCCATCAGAACATCCCTGTCATCTACATAACCATAAGAGAGAGGCTTATCATTATCCGAAATTCTCTGTGCTGCACTCTTTATTCCAATTTGGTCAGCTGTTTTTGCATTAAGTAGATTTGATTGTGCATTTGAAACAAAACCTGCTGTAACAAAAACCATAAACATTAAAAAAATTTTCCCTTTCATCATAACACTTTTTAGTAAACAAAGCTAACGAAATAATTATCGTTTTATTGTTATTTTCCTACAATTAACGCAAATTTTTTCATTCAAACATAAACATTGACTTTTAACAACGAACATCATCATAAGTAAAACCAATTAAAGCTATAAAATAAATCAATGATTACCAAGTATTTAATGTTTTTATTTTATTAAAGAAACACAATCATTCATGAAAAATATTTTAATTGCAAAATTATCATAAAATAAAAAAAAGCTCTTACTGCCAGGCAGTAAGAGCTTTTTTTTATTTTATGTAATGTTTAGATACTTAGTAGTTCCACATGTCTTGTTCGAAGTTACGAATCTTTTCTTTTACTCTTTCAGATTCCAACAATTGGTTTTGTGCGTTATCTTTCATGTAATCTTTGATCTCACGATCTCCGTACAAGTTTTCTTCTTTATAAACAACTGCATTAAAACGTCTTGAATTTAATATCTGATCGAATGAAATTGGAAGTGCTGAGTTACTGTCGTTAAATGCTTTTGCTTCATGTAATGCTTCTCTGGCATTAGGGAAGAAAACCCAAAATAACTCGATATAATCTTTCTCGTCACTATTCATCGTATAAACATCCGGAGTTACAGGACAAATTCCTAATAAACGATATTTCAGTTCACTCTGACGTTTGTCAAAATACCAGTATCCTTTTATTTTATATTGTGTAACATCAGCTGCTGTTAAGTCTTGTTTCAGAATATACTCAGCCGGAACAGATCTTGTTGGGCCAACATTTTCTTCAACATAAGAAACAACTTTCTTTTTACCAGTACCAGTAACTACTTTTTTCTTCACAACACGTGATTTGTAGTCATCCGGATATTGGTTGATTAACTCTCTACCAGCATCTGTTGTATCAATACGAGATAATGCACCTTGAATGTCTTTCAAAGATTTTTTAGTATTGAAATAACTGTCGCTATATACTTCAGTTATTTTGCCGTTTTTAACAGCTTTCGTCAAAACGTCGTAAAGAGAGCGTCTATCAGAACCAATATTAGCCGTATCTACCGGAAAGTACATTGGAAAATTGATTTTTTCATTTAAATCAATGATTTCCCAAGTAGTTTTTCCCATCAAGATATCTCGATCATCTACATAACCATAGGCTAAAGGCTTATCGTTATCTGAGATAAGTTGCGCAGGAGTTTTAAGTCCTATCTGAGCAGGTGTTTTCGCATTTAGCAAATTAGATTGCGCATAAGAAGAAAAACCTCCAGCGATAGAAACAATAGCTATTAAAAAATTTCTTACTTTCATCGTGGTATCGTTATAAGATATTGAGTGTAGTTTTAACTACTTTTATTATTGTATTTCGAAAATTACCGGAGCAGTTCTTGGCAGTAAATAACTACCAGCTCCAACAAGTTTAGTTTTAATTTCAGAAATAGTAACCTGGTCTCCTTTTCCTGCTCTTGAAAGTACTTGTTTACATTGTGCATTTAATCTGTTACCAGAAACAACAACAGTAGGCTGTCCTGCAATTTTCATATTAAATCCAACAACATCTAAACCAACTTCAAAATCAAAGTCATTTAATTTAGCGCCAATAGTAGCAACTTCTAAGTTAGATTTAGGTCCTTTAACAACACCTTGTTCTCCTCTAATTGTACCAGTTGGTCCAGGAATACCTTTAATTCTAAATGTTTTCTTGTCTGTAACTTTATCTCCGTTTGGTAATGTACCAGTAACAGCGATTGTAGCTTCATTACCAGAACCCGGATTCATGTTATATTTCCCTGGTTTACCAGCAGAAGATAATCCCGGAGCACTTGCAACAACTTTGTTGTCAGCAACACCAGCGAATGATACAGAGATTGGGTTAACTACACCTCTATAAACAACATTCATTTTATCAGCAGAAATAGTAGCAGAGTTTGGTCTAGGAACTACAACGTAATTTCCAGCAAATTTAAGTGGAATGTTTTTACCGTCTTCTAAGAATGTAAATTGTCCATTAATAGTTTGCTCACCTACTCCACCAGCAGTTAAAGAGATAACAGCTTGTCCGTTTACAATTTGCCCAGGACCTTGGAAAGAAGTTGGTTTTGTATTTTCGTCATAACGACCTAAAACTACTTTACCAGTTACTTTTTCTCCTTGGAAGTAAGCGTTTTTATCTAAAACAACAATTGCCTGATAATTGCTATAAGAAGCAGCAGCAACTGCAGCTTTTCCTAAAGCACTATTGTAAACATCTGATTCTACTTTTTTAACGTCATTTTGCCAAGCTGAAAGTTTTGCAACTGAAGCTACAGCAGGAAATCCTTTAAAGTGGTAAGATAAATATTTATCTTTTACTCCATCTTTATTTTTTACATCAGAAACATCAAATTTTTTCTCAACCTCCGCAACAATTGCAGAATATTTTTTGTCAGTTCCTAAAGCAGCTTTAATATCAGCTTTATACTTTTCAATTTTTGAGATAATTTCAGTCCCTTTAGCGCTATATCCTTCTCCTTTAAACCAACTATCGATATTGTCTCCTTTATCCATAGCTTCGTAAGGCAATTTACCTGTTTCTTTATCTACATCAAATCCTTTAACAACATCTGTTTTTAAAGTACCAATATAAGCGTAAAAATCTTTTGTAATTCCTTCAACTTTATGAGCTGTTTCAGAAGCTTTAACAAACTCTCCTTTTGCTTCAGCAGCTTTTTGGTCTAAAGCAGTAAGCATTGAAGCGTTACTTTCTTCTGATGATTTATTTGCGCTTTCGAATTTTTCATTCATTAAGCCAAAAGCAGATAAAACTTCTTTTGACATATTCATTGCTAACATTGCGATGAAAACCAGATACATCAGGTTCACCATCTTCTGTCTAGGGGTTAATTTTCCTCCTGCCATTTTTTCTAATTAGTTCTTTATTAATAAATTTAATATAATAGTTAAAAACTAATTATCCTTTGTTACTCATTGCAGAAAGCATACCACCATAAACACTGTTCAAAGAAGCAATGTTTGCAGTCATAGATTGCATTTGTTCTTTTAATTTAGAAGCATTTTCGGCAATTTCGCTATTTGCTTGTGCGTTTCTTGAAGCACTTTCTAATTGTACTTTATATAAACTGTTCAATGATTCCATTTGTGCAGCAGCCATAGACATTTCTTCAGCATATTTCTTTTGTCCTGCAATAGAATCTACTGTTGGAGAAATAGCTTTTGCAGCTCCTTCGAAATTTTTGATGCTGTTTCCTAAGCTTGCCATTAACTCACCGTCAATTTTAGCTTCTTTCAACATTACATCAAGTTTTTGTGACAATAATCCCTGAGCATCAACAGGAGCTTCAACTTTATCCGATTTTTTTCTAGCCTGACCGTTAGCTAATTCCGGGTAAACAAGAGTCCAGTCTAATTCATCATCAACAGGATCAAAAGCAGACAATGCAAAAATAAACGCTTCTACACCAAGACCAACAATCAACATGATACTAGCACCTTGCCAGTGTTGCAACTTGAAAAGTGCACCGATGATTACTACTGCCGCTCCCATACCATAAGCGAAATTCATTGTTTTTTTACTTAATAATGCCATAATACTTTTTTTTAGGTTTTAATTTTAAAATAGATTTGATTTGGTTATTTGAATTTAATTATAATTTACTTTTTCTTTCCGCTTCCAGTCGTTTGAGTTCCCATGTAATCTTGTACAGTTCTGAAACCAATATAACTTCTTGCTGAATCTGCATATTCGTGGTCACGAGTACTTACCTGTAGGAAATAAGCAACATCTTTCCAAGAACCACCACGAACCACTTTTCTTTGGTTGTTTCCGTCAATTACGTTAGGATTCATTGTAGAAACATATTCGTAAGCATTTGGATTATAAGCTGAATCTGTCCACTCTGAAACGTTTCCTGCCATATTATACAATCCGTATCCGTTTACTTCGTATGATTTTGCTTCAACCGTATATAAAGCTTCATCGGCAGCATAATCACCTCTACTAGGTTTAAAGTTTGCCAAGAAACAACCTCTGTCACTCTTAGTATAAGGACCTCCCCAAGGATAAGTAGCAGATTCCAGACCTCCTCTTGCAGCATACTCCCATTCTGCCTCTGTTGGCAATCTGAATGCATTTACTAAATCACGTCCTTTTTTCTTAGATTTGATATAGCTGTTTTTGTTTAAAGTTCTCCATGCACAAAATGCTTTTGCTTGTTTCCATGTTACACCAACTACAGGATAATCCCCGTAAGCTTTGTGCCAGAAATAGTCATTGTGCATTGGCTCATTATAAGAGTAAGCAAAATCTTTGATCCAAACTGTTGTATCAGGATAAACGCTTACTTGTTCTGTTTTAACAAAATCTTTTCTTTTTCCAACTTTGGCTTTTGCAGCAGCCTGAATATCCATCCAAGAATAACGGAATTTCAATTTATTTACATCAATTGATCTTAATCCGTTATATGATTCTTCAATTGGCAAATACATAGAGTCCATTACCTCAGCATAATACTCATCTGGATAAGCTTTAGTATCTTTAATTAACTTAACTTTTTTATTTAATTTTCTACCAGCATAAGGATCGTCTTTTGTTCCTACACTATAGTAGTTATCATACATATATTTATCATATGCCGTCATTTTGTCCGGCTCTGAATCATTAAATGCATAATCTGCAATACTTCCACCTTTTTTACCTTTGTCACCTGTAGATTTTTGTCCGGTTTCATCAGCTAAGATTGCTAAGCGAACTCTCATTGTAGAATCTTTTACCCATTCTACAAATTGACGGTACTCGCTATTAGTAATTTCTGTTTCATCCATATAAAATGAACGAACCGTTACTGTTTTAGTCGGAGCATCTTCAACATTAGCTAAATCAGCATCTGATTTACCCATAATAAAAGATCCACCTGGAACTAATGTCATTCCATAAGGTTTTTCAGGATGCCATTTCCCTCCTGTAACACCAACTAACTCACCTTTGTCTCCTGACTTACCACAGCCAATTACCAGTGTTAACATTGCTGCAAATGCAATAAACTTCTTCATATAAATTTGGGATTTCTATTCATTATTATAAGTCCGTAAACGTATTTATTATTTATCTAAAAAACAATACTAGTTGCGAAATTTATTTTACCGTTCAAAAATAATGTTAAATAAAATAAAAAAAAAATATTTCATCGATAAACTACTAGAAAAAATCGACGTAAAACGTTAAATTTTATACTTTATATTTATTTTCTTACTAATATATTTTAACATTTTTTTTAAACTCAAAAAAAAACGCAATTTTCTATAAAATTTTATTTTATAAAGCGTTTTTTCGTTGTGCTTTCCACCATCTTTCTGGCAATTCTTGATTACAAGCGCTCAAATATTCTTCGTAGGAACACGGTAATAACGTATTTCTTTTCAATTTATTGTGCCCATTTGATTCGAACGGAATTTCGATCCACCAACGGTCTGTTTTGTCACTTTTATAAAAAACCAATTCTTCATCTTCAAGCGGCACTATATATTTTAAATACGTTGCCCGACTACCAAACGGATATTCTTTTGAACGATAATGATAACCTTCGATAAAATACCAGACAATTTGAGCTATAATACCAGCTTCAGGTGCAGTACTATTATGATTAAAAACTCCAAAGCAGGAAACTTTATCACTAATTCCGGCATATCTGGCCAATGAGCATATTTCTTTTCCGTTGAATCCGTTTGGCTCAAAAGATACCATATTGGCTGATGCAGATGACTTTACGGAATTAAGATCAATACTAACCAAATCAGCATCTCTAAAAACCGGCTCTGCCAATGCGATTTTATTCGAAATTTCTCCTAAACGGTAGGCATCAAAAAACAATTTCTCGATCAAATCAATTTCTTCCTGCGAATTATAATAGGTTTGATATCCTATGTTACAGTAATTAAACAGATTATTAGGCTCATCGATAATAATCTTAGTCAGATAAGAATTAGCCGAAACGGTTTCGTTTTCTTTACCAAAATCAAATTTATTATCTACAGCAACCATGTTTACCATTTGCTCTAAATCATCATATGCACGATATAGTGCATAGGTCAAATCCTGTGAACCTCCTATAACTATAGGAATCACTTTATTTTTAATTAAGGTAGCCGTTACTTTTTTTAAAGCAA